>Ga0307517_10009150_pt1 | contig 14098 bp, 11 predicted proteins | sample 23_EM_MG_FD_194515 | JGI IMG/M metagenome (GOLD analysis project Ga0307517, IMG submission 194515) | Populus trichocarpa ectomycorrhiza microbial communities from riparian zone in the Pacific Northwest, United States - 23_EM | ecosystem: Host-associated > Plants > Roots > Unclassified | place...
AACCTTGTACATTTATAGCTTAGAATTGATACAAAGAATACACGTTTTAGAAGTACCCTGCATGAAAAAAATACCCTTCTGCATCCTCTGGTGTTATTACATCCATTGCAACCTGGACATCGAACAGGATACCGTCACCAGGAGAAAACAGGTCGTAGTTACGGCGGATCCAGGCTTTTATCTTGGATATTGCCTCTTCGATTGGGTTTAGATCCGGAGAGTACGGGGGTAAGAAAATAATGCGAACGCCTACGGAAAGAATTAGTAACAAAAACCACCAGAACTACTCTGACATGCACACCAAATCTCCCAGCAAGCTCCAAAATTTCAGCCCCGTGGTGAATGCGTGCATTGTCCATCACCAGGACACTCAGCCTTCCTGGGTATGGTGTCGTGAGAGGCATCTAACAGAGAAGTGAGGGGTTTATACTAGCAACATGAAACGGAAACGGGACTCACAACGCTATGCTCAAGGAAATATAAGAACTTTTCGCGTGTCATTGAGCCTTCAACAACTGTACTTGCAACAATCCCATCAAGACTCAAGAGCCCTTCACCAGAAACCCGACGACCACGAACAAAGACCCCTCGCATCACCGCGCGTTTTCCCTTCTTGGCCCGACCACGGCGCTGATGGAGTGTGCGCTCATCCTTCAAAAACTCATCCAGAAAGCCAATTTCCTCAGGGCTGTATTGACCCATGATCCTCACGAAGTCAGCGCGCAAGTCTTCATCGCATTCCTTCGCAATTCGTCGCAGTTTTTTGAGAGAGACCCCAGACCGCTCCAGCTCTCGGTAGATGGTTGTGAAGTGAACCGAAATGAACCTGTTTGTGTCAAGAAGCCCAAGTAATTCATCCAGAAACCAGTCAGGACGGTGGTTTATCAAGGCAGTCATGTACGTGAGGTCGTCAAAGTGGAGCTTCCTAGGTCTGCCACGGGTGGTTGATTTTGGACGTTCAACGTTGCCAGTTTCCCGATGCAGTCGTAAGGCGCGAAAAAATGTTGATTCAGACATGTCAAGGCAGTCCAGGATGTCGTCCAGGTCCATTAGGCCATTTTCATAGATCCTAACAGCCGCACGTTTGACGTCGGGACTGATGAAGCGAAACACCATGGCCTCGTTGTGGAGAATTACAGTGAAGGGTGCGTGCGAAGATGTAAAATTCTGCTAAGTCCGTACATAATGTAATGTAATTTTTTTTTCCAAACTGTCATGAATTTTGCAAACCGCTGTAAAACATTTGCAGTCTGTTAAAAATATTTATAGCCTTTGAAAATATTTATAGCCTTTGAAAATATTTATAGTATATTGAAAATATTTTTTATTTCAAAGTTGGTTATGAAATTGTGCTAAAACCTATGTTATCATATTATTATACTTTGACCTATCTTAGAATACTATCTTATCTAAGATAATAGATAACAATTGTCTTATCTTAGATAGTAGATAACAATTGTCTTATCTGAGATAACAAATATCTTATCTTAGGTAGTAGATAACAATTGTCTTATCTTAGATAACAAATATCTTATCTCAGATAAAATACAATTATCTGAGATAATAAACAACAATATCTAATCTTAGATAGCAAAAGTTTCATCTCATTATTATCGCCGGCTCTGGGCAAGTATTTTATGTTTTTCTCAATAAAGAAAGAAGCTATTTATATGATTGAAACATATTTGGGATGCTATTAACAGTATCTACCTTTTTTGTTTTGGCATGTTCAAATTTTTCTTTTTTGGAAATAATTTCCTAATATAAATAAAGTTTGCACTTGAGCTATAAAGCTGTGATTATAAGTCAATTTGTTGAGTCAATAGTAATCTTTTTTTTTTTTTGGAAATAATTTCCTAATATGAATAAAGTTCACAATAGAAGTTGCTGCTGGACATAGCCTTAGTCTGTGTATTGTTGTGAGATACTATATGTCTTTTGTAGTTGTTGCTGGATGCAATGTTGGTTTGTGTATTGTCATGGGATGATATATGTCAACATTAGCATATCTGTGGTTGTTGCTAGATGCAATGTTAGGCTGTGTGTTGTTGTGGGATGATATATGTCTTGTTTGGACAATACTAGTGTTGGGAATGGACACGTGACTTTATCAAGCGCCTATGCAGATGCTCTTTTTACTTTTTTTACAGTATATCTTTCATAATTCTGTTGTTAGTGTTGAATACAGTATTGGTTTGTGGGACGTTATGTGCCACATGTTGCAGCTATTACACAAATAGGTCAATTTGGATGTATTAGATGGCTAAACCATTAACTAAGTGTGTAAGCCAGTCAAACAGTTGAGTTAACTCTCTACCTTACTCTCAAGCTTTTTAGGTTATACTCTTTCACTACTTGTCAATATGACAACTCCATTTCTATAATTGAATTGTCTGTCTAGCTGAAGTGCTGAATATGTGAAAATCGAAAGGTTGGCATCTGAATTCTCACATGATATTCAACAGTTATCCAAATTCATTTTTTCAACTTCATTTTTTCATAAAGTATTATATACCGTTAAATTTGTAAAAATGAGGAGAATCCAACGGTACCATTTTCATTATGTAAATCATGTGGGAAGGTGACCTCAGCAGCGAAATACTGTATTTCTTTGATTTGGCACTGTGTTAACGATGCTGTGCTTATATAATCGCAGTGTCTTTGTAAAGAATATAAAATTTCAAATCTAACAATACCAAAATCATATTTTTGTGAGCAGAATCCATGGAAATATGAATATTTTACCTATGTTTATATTCTAAAAAACAGGTAAAATATTCATTCCTCCATGAGTTCTGCCCAGATTTACATGAGGCCAGTACCATTAGATTCAGAATTTCATATCCTTTAAGAGTTCACTGTAATTACATGACTCTGGCATCATGATCATAGTGCAAAATCAAAAATGGGGTATTTGTCTGCAGAAATTGTGTTCTCACCCGAATCAAGTAATTAAAATAGTACCATAAAAAGCTGTGAACTAAACCTTTTAGAGAAATGTTTTAGTATCTTAATGCATACAATAGTTGTTCAATAATTCAATTCCAGGTTTGAGATTAATGATGCAGAAGAAGAGGTTTTTCTTTTCTCCACTTCTAGTTGGCCACTGTCAGAGTTCTTGGGGGCATTGGAAAGCTATAAATCACAGGTATTTAGCCAATTGTACACCTTGTAAATGTAGCCACTATGCATTGTGTAATTCAACTATGAGTTTGCGTCCAATGAGTGAGGAGGAGAGATATAACTAATCACTATATTTCATGCCTTCTGGTGGGCCATTTCAAGTGTTCTTGCATTCATTATAAAGCTATAAATTACAGGTCTTAGGACGAAGTTAGACCTTGTCAATGTGACCAGTATTGCTTGAGTAATTCAATTTCAGGTTTTTGATCAATGATGCAGGAGAAAAAGTACAGCTAATCACTTCATTTCTTCACTTGTCCTGGGCTATTCAGAGTGTTCTTAGATTTCTTAGAAAGATATAAATTGCCACTCTTAGGAAAAATTTAGAGCTTGTAAATCTGCCCAGTATTCATTGAGTCATCTAATTTCGAGTTTTTTGATTAATGATGCAGGAGGGCAGATACAATAATTCTCTCATTTCTCCACCTTCTCTAGGCCAATATTTTATTTCTTGGATGCATTGGAGTCCTCTATATTATACCTCTTAGGTCAACTTTAGATCTTTTAAATACAGCTAGTATTGATTGAGTAATTTAATGAAAGGCCTTTAGAATCCAGCCGTGGGAAAAAATCAACGTTGGCGGCCATGGATCCTAAGAATCTTGTAGGACACAGACGCAATATAAATGAGAACTAAATAAATTTAGACTCGTAATGCTGTGCTTATGTAATTGCAGTGTCCTTTTAAAGGATATGAAATTATGAATCCAATGGTACTGTTTCATGTGAATCCAAGCTGAACTGATGGAGAAATGAATATTTTACTTGTTTTTTGTAATATAAAAAAATGTCAAACATTTGTATCTCCATGAATTTTGCTCAGGAAAATATGATTCTGGTACTGTTGGATTCAGAATCTAATATATTAAGAGAAGAAGCCTAGGAAGCTTACGCGAAAGCTGACAAATTTGATGACAAATAAGCGGAGTTGAAATGCCCCCTTCTCTTAGAGGGCGTCAACAGCATCATGTGACGAAATTCACGCGGTTCGAATTCAACCAACATTCGAAATTCAACCACTTCCCACCACCACACCACCACCACCCCTCCCCCCCGAAAAACGACGGCGGCCGCGGCGATGGCTGCAACAGCCAAATGGCTACGAGAAGGAAGGAAAAAAGGGGTACCAGGTGCAGGTAAGAACCCACCTGCCACTGACCACATCCCCCTTGACAGGTAGCCGGCCTCTGCGAGCGCTCGCCATGAGCTAAACAGGGTGCCGATGACCAGGATGACGACGGCTACCCGACGACAACGACCCAACGGCGACGATGACGGGAACAGCCCCATCGTCGCCACCCCCACTGGCTACGAGAAGCAGAACGCGAGGCGGCGAGATGACCACCGCCGCCGCCTGCACACCCTCGAAAACACCCAGTCACAGCAGCCGTGGGCCAGCAGAGGCGGCGTGAGCACCACCGCCGTCCTCGCTGGACACACGCAGTTTGCGAACCTGAGGGAAACCCCACGACGAGGCGGCGAGACCACCGCCGTCCTCGCTGGACACATGCGTTTTGCGAACCTGAGGGAAACCACACAATGAGGCGGCGCGAGTACCACCGCCGTCCTCGCTGGACACCCGCAGTTTGCGAACCTGAGGGAAACCCCACGACGAGGCGACGAGACCACCACCGCCGTCTTCACCATATAGGCACCCCCACAACCAAAGCACGAGGCAGCGAGATGCCCACCGCCGTCCTCAGTGCAGGCACCCACTCCTGTGTGCCGAGTCAAATGAGAAGGGGGGCCCAACGGTGATGAGGCACACCAAGGGGAATGGCAGCAGCAGGGACAAGGTACGTACCCCCACTGCGCAACTCACCCAGCCCCACTAACCACTCCTACCCAGCATGTGAACGACAAAGGCGAATGGACAACGCCGCACCGACAAGCACGACCGCCAACAACAAACCCAAACCAGACAGCGAGACTGGCCGCGACGACAGCCGCGAACACGAACGCCGACAACAAACACGAACCGGACACCCTCTGCACCCACAACAAGTATGAACACGAAAGCGCTGGCGCCCATCGGTGAGGGTGGTGGGTGGTTCGGCAGGGTTAGTGAGGTTACAACCGCTGTGGTTGCTGTTCCCATCCCCTGTTCCCATCCCCCTGTGGCCAGGGGGATAACTTTTTTTATTTTATGAGTATATATCTGTGTAGATAAATGATTTAATAGAATTTTTTATACCAAAGTAGATTGTTGAATAATGAGATTTAATATAGTTTTAAGATTAAATAAGAATAAGTTGGGGGGTGAAGCCTTCCATGTTAATATTTAGATTAAATTATAGGATGAAGTACTTTGGTGCAGGAAGGTGAGCGAAGCAAACCTGACTGCATCCAAGTACCAAAAGTCAAAAAATAGGATGCAGTACTTTGGTGAAGGAAGGTGAGCGAAGCGAACCTTCCTTCAACAAAGTACCAATCCTAATATTTCTGTCATTTGGATATCATGTCATTTTGATAAAGGTGAATACCCCCCCCCGTGGCTTCGCCACGGGCAAGCGAAGCTTGTTTTAATTTTATTAACACTGTGTATGGATTATGTAAGAATATTCTCCTGTGTAAGACAAGACACAGTATTTCCTAAAATTGGAACATGTGAAAGGGGGCATGATTATATAATCCATACATGAAATTAAGTAGAGAAAAATGGGGTCATGTTGGCACCAGAATCATGTGAATCCAAGCAAATTTGATTACAGGGTTTCCAGAAAACCTTGAGAATCTGAGAAAATTAAATACTAAATATGGCAATGGCGTGATTTCTCATGTTTCCACAGCGTCAAAGGTGAACTAGACATAGATCCAGGCATTATAATAAGTACTTAAGTATCTAGATATTTTATATACATGTAATAGATAGTGCATGCAAAAGTTTAGGAGAATCTAGCACAATTTGCATAAGGAAGAGAGCCTGCGTGCACTATCCAATGGCTATCACCGAAAGGCTCATGGCCTCAACACAACAAAAATGAAGGAATATTTTCCTTATATCTGATTATTGGAATGTGAAAAAAGTGAATATAGATCACTCTATGAAATTTCTTCAAGATTATATAGTCCTATATTGGCAAAAAACACTCATAAAAATACACTTTGGATACACCTTCAGTGATTTCCTGTTGATTGTGAACCCAATTTTTGATTTTTTACTCCAAAATTTTCAGAATGTGCACTTGTATAGTAACTAAAAAGGATAGAATAAAAATCTCAGATTGATCTTCACTTGTTGTTCCGGTGTTGAGGCCATGAGCCTTTGGTGACAGCTATTGCACAGTGCACAACGGTGCAGGCTCTCTTCTTTATGCAAATTGTGCTATATTCTCCTAAAATTTTGCATACATTATCTATTACATGTATATAAAATACCCAGATACTTAAGTACCTATTATAATACCTGGATCTTGTCTAGTTCACCTTCGACACTGTGGAAACGTGAGGAATCACGCCATTGCCATATTTGGTATCTCGCAACTTTTAATTTTCTCAGATTCTCAAGGTTTTTTGGAAACCCTGTAAGTTATGATTTCTTTGAGAAAACATGATCTGGTGATGGTGAGTGATGATACCAAGTCACTCCACCAAGTTATGCTGCATAGCAGAACACCTTGTCTCATTTTCATTACATAATTCACGTGAAAAGACAATCTCCGTAGGCAAATACCATATCTTTTATTTTACACTATAATCGTGATGCTGGAGTTATGTAATCACAGTGTGTGCCTAAGGGATATAAAATTCTGAATCTAACAGTACTGGTTTTATGTCAATCCGAGCAGAACTGATGGAGGAATGAATATTTTATCTGTTTTTGAAAATATAAAGAAAGATAAAGTATTCATATCTTCATGAATTATGCTCAGAAAAATATGATCTTGGTACTGTTAGATTCAGAATTTTATTTTTATTGACTTTCTGTGTGGATTATATAAGTCTACTGCCTTTGCGCAAAGTAAAGCACAGTATTTCCTTAATTGGAACCTATAAACAGGGGCATGATTATATAATCAGTGCATAGTACAAATGTAAAAAGAAATGTGAAAATGTTGGCACCAAATTCATGTAAATCTAAGCACAACTGATCAAGTTATGATTTTTTTGAGAATACATGTTCTGGTGCATAACTTGGTGCAATCACCTGTTTGTACATCACTGCCTACATCAGGTACATCACCAGTACATTAGCTCATAACTTGATAAGTTTTCCTTGAATTGACATGATTTTGGTACCAACATTTTCATATTTTTTTATACTTTCACTCTATATACTGATTATATAATCAAAGCCGTGTTTATATGTTGTAATTTCAGGAATACTATGATCTACATTGCACAGGAGCAATATCTTTGCATAATACATACAGTGGGTTAATTCAAATAAAATTCTGGTACCAAGATCATATTTTTCTGAAAAGAATCCATAGAGCTATGAATATTTTACCCTTGTATATATATATATATAAAACAGGTAAAATATTCATTTCTTGATCAGTTTTGCTCGGATTTACAAAAGACTGGTACTATTAGATTCAGAATTTCATATATTTTAAGCAAACACTGTGACTACATAACTCTGGCATCACAATCATAGTGTAAAATCAAAAATGTGGTATTTGTAATGGAAAAATACTTGTACTTGCTATATATGTATAATTTTACAAGCTATTATTTTGAAGAACAAACAAATCAAGCTATTATTATGAAGAACAAACAAATATTTGAATTGTCATATTTAAAAATGTATGAAACCAAAAGAACTCATATCTGCCATGTGCAGCAATGGCCCACTAACACCAAGTTTCTACAGTCGACCTTGAATGTGTCATTCTCTTTCTTCTTGTCGTTCACTTCAGTGTTATTGTGTTCATCTTTCTATCATTGTGTTGCCCTCATTGTCATCATGGACTTGCATATGCTGGTATCATATCTCTGATTTGTCAAGCGTCATGGCAGTAATGATGCAGGCAGCGGGTGTTATGTGGGGTTTAATATCATTAGTATTGGCAAAAAAAGCAAAGAGAGAAAAACAAGCTATGACATTTGTCATAGCTCATTTTAGTGATGCACTAGACAGGCCTCCCATTTCTTGGGTACCCCCTTGTGTTCCCTCTTCCCAATTCCATGATTGAGCAAGTAGGTGCTCACCTACATCTCTTTGGAGAGGGAAGAGTGTGTGTGGCTGTGATCCATTCTGCACATACTACGGTGTGAATGGTTGAGCCCATATCCCTCAATAAAGAGGCTCATGACCATATGGTTGCGGGTGATTGTGGGTGAGTTATGATGGTGAGGGTGGTGATGGTGGTGAAGCTTTTACTGGATTTTGGCTATATAAATATTGTATTTTAATTGACAAGTTTTTTTGTATGTGTTGAAACATTCCTGGAAGAGAAGAAAAGGACAGAGTACCACCAATTACCAAATTAGTTCCAGGACAAGCAAAGTAAGCCAAAAAAACTAGTTTTATCTCACTAAAGGCATGTGAAGATGTTATATTTAGTTAATAAGCCCCACAGAATCTCGACATTGCACTGAGGAATTAAATTGGGACTTGTTTATGCAAAGCACCTATCTGAAGAAATGGACAGGTAATTTTTCCAACTTGCTGTGGTATTCCTCTGGTATTTTTGGGATATTTTGGCATTATTTAGTGTATAATCTATCTATTGATGAAATGGTACAAAAGGTATTAGGGGGCTGAAGAGAAAGAAGCACAAAGCAACACTTTCAGGCCATGTGTTATATGCATATACCAGGGTTTATGATGCCACACATAAAATTGTAAAATATAAGAAATATTTGGCTCTATGTGCCTGTCAGTCCAAAACCTGTGAAAACCTGTGGATTATCCATAAAAATCTCTATTTAGCCCCTCATGTTTGGACCTTTTAGTTACAAAGTAATTCCATAACAGATTTACCACAAGATAGTTAAGACGATGTCTGCTCTTCAGTCAAAAAAGTGATTCTTACCCTTCTTATTGTCTTATATTATCTCCTTAGTCATTACACAAAGTTTGTCCATACAATTTCAGTAGCTACACATTAAATATAGCTTGTTGTCGTACCCCATATGTCTATTATGGCCATTAGGTGTTCGTGTTCCCCCTTAGGTGTTTTAAATGACCCTCTCTCTTCATTCCTCAACTCTAACAGATTATGGGCCCTGGTTCCCTGCTATAATTTCTGCCAGCTCATCTAATTCTCTGCCAACTTATTACTGCTTTTTCTCTTCTTTTTTTCTCTTTCCTTATCTCTTATTGTACCATAGCCACTATCCCCTCTATTGTCACCACCATGATCACCACAAACCCCAAACTCAATCATTCAAACTGGTTCACCTGAATTAAAATGATAAAAATGGTGTTTCTTGTTGCTGGTCTTCAAGATGGAATCATGTCTGGATCTGCCCCCTCTGATAAGGCCCAAATGAGTAGATGAGACCAACTCAATACCCTCATGCTTCCCTATCTCTTTGTGGCGATCAAGGAGGATTTCCAATACTTGGTAGAGGATGAAAACACTGTGTTGGCTGCATGGACCAAACTCAAGAATCACTTCCAGTGCTCAACACTTGGTGTTAGGATGGTCGCTCAGAAGGAGTTTTATGACATTACTCATGATCCCAGTCGCCTCATCTTTCCCTACGTTCAATCTGTTTTGGCTGCAAAAAAGAAGCTCACCTCACTTGGATGCACGATTACTGATACAGAAGTCATGGACATTCTCCTCATACGGCTCAACCCCTCCTATCATCCTGTTCGTATCACCATCTTCTCCCAAAAGTCTGAGCCAAAGCTTGAAGACGTCAAGACTATTCTTACAGCCTCTTCTGCATCTGACAATATCATTATCAAAAATGAGCCTGTTGAAGAGCTTCTTGCTGCTGCCCATGTTGATTGTTTGAAGAAGATTTGTACTGTGACTATAATTATGACCACTTTCAGGTGCTGGCCTATGTCTCATATGAAGTGGTTTGATTGGATGGGAGTATTGGACTGCTTAGATTGGGTGGAAGCCTTTGGATTGCTTAGATTAGATAGGAGCTTTACATGTTCGATGGTGGGAGTGTTAGATTTGGTCACATGACTAGTAGCTCACGTGTTTGTCCATACAATTTCGGTAGCTACACATTAAATATAGCTTGCCATCATACACCATATGTTTATTATGGCCATTAGGTGTTCATGTTTCCCCTTAGGTGTTTTAGGTGTCCCTCTCTCTTCATTCTTCAACTCTAACAAATTGATATATCAAAGGATTTATAACAAGCAAAAGTCATTAGATAGAGATTTCCAAAGTAATATCTCAAAGCTTGAATATTAAATTAATCAAAAAATACTGGCCACATTTGCAAGTTCTTAATTTGCTCAAAGAGCTATTATTTATGGCTTTTCAATACACCCAAAAACTCCAAGAATAGCCCAGATGAAATGAAGAAACAAGATGATTAATTGGACTTTTTTTTTTAAAATCATTTTCCAAAAGTCCCCAATTGAATCCTGGGGAAAATAAGCTGTAACTTTGTTTGAAAAGCTGTAATTGATAGCTTTTTAATAAACCCAAAAACACCAAGCAGAAGTGAAAAAATCCAGTGATCAGCTATACCTCACTTACATATCATTAATCAAAAACTCAATTACTCAACCAATACTGGCCACATGTACAAGTTTGTCCCAGGATCTGTAATCTATAGCTTTTTAACAAGCTCAAAAACTCCAAAAATGGTGCAGCAGAAGATAAAAAATAACATGATTAGCTATACCTCTCCTCCTGTCTCATTGATCAAAAAACTGGAAATTAAATTACTCAACCAATGCTGGCCACATTTACAAGTTCTAAGTTTGTCATAGAAGTCATAATCTATAGTTTTTCAATGTGTCCAAGAATTACAAGAACAGCCCAGGGCAAATAAAGGAATAAAGTGATTAGCTGTACCTTCTTCCTGTGTCATTGATCAAAATCACCTATTTAGTCTCCACAGACACTGTCTGATGTCTTTCACAATTGCCAGTGAATTAATCAAGTAAGAGAGTTATGAATGAAACCTGGGCATAGTAGCCAACTCTTATCGCATTTCTTCTGGAAATGGGTGTCATTTGTCAATGGGAAGGCTTGTCAATTTTATGTATGTAACTGCTGGTGCTGCTTGTCTTAAATTAACTCAAATCCAACACTTGCCAACATCATGCCAATTGCCCTAAGACCTAAACAATCATTGACATGGTCCTTAGCCTATTGTATCTAATTATATTTCTTGGTTGGCTCTATATTGGTCCACAGATGTCAAGTATTAGAAAATCGTTAGAACTATGGCCTGGATTAAACGCTTCAATGCCAGGAACTACACCCATAAGTCAACCATAAGTATTGCAAAGCATTGCCATCTTCACACCAGAAGAAGAGAGCTTGAAGAATATTCAATGCTGACATTCACTTTTCAAAGGGTATTGCTTGTTCAAATCTGAAATTTGCATCCAGCAGCACTTGGTTTGAAAAAGAGACCACAATAAGAAGCAACTTTGCCAAGACATGCCAGATGCCAGATGCATTCTGATAATTTACATCATGACACAACACAGCCACAGACACAAAAAGAAATTTCTGTGATTCCATATAACTCTGAAAAGAGCTGTAATGTTCTTGAATTCATATAAAACTATGAATCACAGCTTTTAGAACAAAGTTAGAGTTTGTCAATGTGGCCAGTATTAGTTGAGTAATTGAATTTCAAGTTTTTGATTATTGAGGCAGCAGAAAAGACACCACTAATCACCTTATTTCTTCACTTGTGCTAGATCATTCTCAATGTTCTTGGGCTTGTTAGAAAGCCATAAATTGCAGCTTCTCAAACAAACTTAGACTTTGTAATATGGCCATTAATTGGTTGAGTAATTCAATTTCAAGTTTTTGATCAATAATGATACAGGAGGGTACAATTAATCACTTCAGTGACCCCCTATGGCCCTACTTTTAGGAAGGTTTAATTCCATGTGTTTTACCTTCCTAAGAGAAGCCACAAAATCATTTTTACTATTTAAAAACCATTTTATGCAATCCAAATGCATTTCTAATAATCCATTTTATAAAACACATTTCACCAAAACAAGTTTGAGAAAATGATTTTCTCAAAATGATTTTACCATCCACAATGGGTTTGTTGTTTGTTAGGGGTTCCAGGGGTCTCTAAATCTAAGAGGCTATTCTGGCTTATCTGGGGTACTTATATAAATGATTTCTGTATGCACATAATCACATCAAGCCAGGCTTTTAGACTGTGGTCAGGCATCACTTTTTATTGGTACTGATTCTTCCCACTATTAGGCCTGTACTAGGCTATCCAGAATAACTAGCAATATGGTTTGCATATGCATATATAGACAAACACTGGCTCTATCTGTCTGCCCAATATTATTACAATCTATTGTCATCCAATTTTTGCCATTCTCTATATTATCTGGAATACCTGGCCAGCCAGTGCAGCCAGTGATACAGTTTGCATATGCATATATAAATAATCACTTGCTCTATTTGTCTGCCTAATATTATCACAATCCATTATTATCTAATTCTTGCCATTCCTTATATTATCTGGAATACCTGGCTAGCCAGTGCAGCTAGTGATACAGTTTGCACATGCATATATAGATAATTACTAGCTCTATCTGTCTATCTATTATTACAACAATCTAACACCATTCAATTCTTCCTATACCTGGAATATCTAGCTTTCTAGCTTGCTAGTGGATACAGTTTGCATATATTTATACTGTACTAATTCAATCAATTTGTCAGAGGGTATGACCTATGACCAATCTGAAATTTTTTTGGTTTTATCAAATATATCATATTGAGAAGGTGTTAACACTATTTGTAAGCAAAAATCACTGATTTTGAAGGATTTTTGGTATTTTTGAGGTGATGTCTATGACTTGTAACTGTTAAATTGATTGAATTAGTGCAATATAAATCATCACTAGATCTATCCATCTGCTTATTTTTACAACAATCTATCATTATCCAATTCTTGCCACTAGATGAATACATAAATACAGTTTGCATAAATGAATTTGGCATAAATGCATTTACCAGAAATGCGTTGACCAGAAATGCATTTACCAGAAATGCATTTATCATCAATGTGTTTGGTCTAAATGCATTTTCATTACTATTAATTTATTATCAAAGGCATATCTAACTTTAGCAATTATCTTAAATGTACTTTTACTATCTATCTTATATTAGTTTTGAATTTTATCTAAGATAACAATATTTAATTATAGATAATAATATCTTATCTAAGATCAAGATAACAATTGTCTTATCTCAGATAATAATATCTAATCATAGATAATGATATCTTATTTAGAATAATGATAACAACCATATCTAATCATAGATAATAGTATCTTATCTAAGATAATGATAACACCCATATCTAATCTCAGATAACAAATATCCTGTCTGTTTTATTATTCATCACCGACTCTCAAAAAGCATTTTGTGTTTTTCTCAATGAGGAAATGAGCTATTTATATCATTCAACTATATTTGGAATTTCATTAATAGCATCTATCTTTTTCATTAATAGCATTATTGCTTATCTTCAAAATTTCCCGTTTAGGCAATGATTTCCCAATATAGAAATGTCCAAAAGTCAATGATTGCAGAAACACTAAAACAAGTGTAACTCTTGAGTTATTCTACCAAACATCTGAAGGTATATTTGAAATCCTAGAGTCATTTTACATCTAAATAAGACTTTGTGTAGTTGTTTTGGGTTGCGCATACTCATGCATAGAAATCACTAGTTACATGTAATAGATGTACCAAGTTGTCTACATGACTAACTACAGATTAGCTAGTTAGTAGCATTTGAATTCTCTTTATCTTTTCCTCTGAAAGCA
>Ga0307517_10009151_pt1 | contig 14098 bp, 20 predicted proteins | sample 23_EM_MG_FD_194515 | JGI IMG/M metagenome (GOLD analysis project Ga0307517, IMG submission 194515) | Populus trichocarpa ectomycorrhiza microbial communities from riparian zone in the Pacific Northwest, United States - 23_EM | ecosystem: Host-associated > Plants > Roots > Unclassified | place...
AGAAACAAAACTGTTCCCCCTCCTCTCCGACGCGATCTCGAGGGTATTGTTGTTCGTCCGCGTTTTCCATTTCGATTTTTGCTTCGCGGGGGACCTGAAAGTGGGTGAAAACCCTAGGGGTTTAGAGGGACTCCCTTCATCATCCGAGTCGTCGGACGGGAGGTTTCCGTCGTTGACGACGACGACGACGGTGGTGGTGGTCTTCGTCGACTTCGTGCGGCGTTGCTGCGTGGGTGAGGATTGCGCTGTAGGCAGTTGGCGAGGGTCAAAGAACCCTTTCAGGCTACCGATAAACCAGTCTTTCGACGGAGCCTTCGGACGGAGGAAGAGGAATAGCGGATACACCCTGAACTTGCTGTTCCTAGTCTACCGCAGGCTGCTGGATCGCGCGTGGAAACAGTGGAAGTTCCTCTTCTCCTTCACCACCGGCGTTGACTCCTCTTTCTGCCTTTGCCTCCGTTCCAGCTCCTTCGGTCTCGCCTCCATCATAAACCTGGGATTCTCCACCACCTCAATCTTCCCCTCCTTCATGAGCTTCTTGAAACTGCTTAGTTCATCCTCAAGTCCTCTGCAATTTTCTTGTCTAACCTGCCTCATTTCCCGTCGTCAAGATTTGCTGAAGGCTGTAGTTGCAGTTGGCTGCGGCTGCGGCATACCCACACCCGAAGACGGCTTCGACCAGCGTTGAATACCCGTCGTACTGATTGAACTTCGACGACGGCCCTGCAGTCTCGTGGGGGTGATTCAAAGTGACCTAGGAGGCGGACTGAGAAGGCCTAATGGAGGAGAAATCGCCTTTGTTCTTTTGTGAAACATTCATAAGCTATAGTTTGAGGCTGGTAGCTTTGTAGATGCGGAGAGAGGGCTACGAGAAAAGGTGAGGCTCGGGTCAAAGTTGAGGCAGGAAGGAACGAACGCACGAGAAGGTGATGGCGATGGGAACTCTCCCGCGACGGAGAGGAAAGCGAAGACGAAGACGGGAATCGCGGGTGGCTGAGGAGAAGCGACCGCCGCGATGGCAAAGCACAACACTATAGTTGAAGCGGAACAACAAAGTGGTGCCCATCAGGCTCGCACTGTTATTATTTATTTACTTTTGTGTAACCTTGCACAAAAATCAATGCCTCCCTAAATGAAACGCTCATGGCATGATGGCAAATCTTCTTTGTTGGAACACTTGCCAACTCGGCTTGAAAATATCATCCAGCATTCTCCCACCATGCCTTTTCGGAAGCGCCTCTTTACTGCTCGACACAAACTGACAACAACTGTGGATACTCATGCCGCAGCCCTACGAGTAGCACTTCTAGCAACAGTCCAGTCGTGGAATTGGCCACCTGTAAAATACATTCAAGAATCTGGAGATGAATCCATCACACCGAAACTGCTCTCCTGTTTTATTGAGGCATCACAAGCGTATCCCGACAGCCAACTCGTCGATCAGTTCTGGTTCAACGTTCAAAGGGGTCACGCCAGCCTGAAGACAAATAATGGGCTCACAGCGGTTCTAGCTATGAATCAGAGAACCATACTGAATATCGGGATTTTATCGCAGTTGAAAGGATTGCGACCAGTGTCTCATAGCAGGCAGAGACACTCAAAATTCTATTTCAAAGGATTGATCCAGAGGAAGTCAATTTGTCATCCGTCTACCACTTTTCGACCGACCTCTTAGCGCACCTTAGGATAGCATGTACGTGTTACGACTATTTCTCTACAATGGGCAAAGTGCCTCATAGCTCCTGTAGTTCAATACCGAGATGCGCCAACATCTGGACTCGAGACACCTCTTTGGCGTCTTTGGCCACTTTGGGACCCAGATTCCGAAGGCGGGACACCCTACTATTCAGTCCCGCGTTTTGAATGCATTAGAAAGTTCTTGTCCGTCGGGAAACCGCCCTTGTTCAACTCTGGACCCCTAAGGGATGGGAATCTTTTGCGAAGGACCAAACAGCTGTTGGATGTAGCCCGCTGCTCGGAAGATGATACCAGTAAGGTCGACTCCTGTTTCCTTAACATCCTCTACGGAGAATTCGTCTGCCTGTTCTGAGAAAATGGCATTCCTGGTGATTTCCTGCCTAGGGAAGGTCTGAGCTCCGCTTGTATTCCTGGAATTTCGCGAGATATGGTATCGGATTCATATCACCTTGCTTTTGATTTTCGGCCTTGGGTTCAGCACAAGTTTCTGTCAAAGTCTGGATACAAGCGAATCGCGATTCGAAGTTCTTGTTTGGCTTCCTAGAGCACAAGGCCAGAATACGGTTGGGTGAAAAAAAGGTCAAATCTGGCAAAAATCTCGAGTCATCGTTTCCTGTGTCGGCTCCGAATTTTCACTGTATGGCGGTGATCAATCGGTGACTGGAACTCTTGTTTCTCCCGAGTCCCGACAATCATCACCTTTGTCGAACTCCGTTGAATTTTGGGTTACTTGGTCATTACAGTAATCTAGTGGCGAACAAATTAAAATACGCGAACACTCATTTTTCTTTAGGTGAGGGGGGCCAAAATTGCAGAATACCCTGTTCAGATGCGGTTCAGATTCTTTATCAAAGTGTAGTTTCATCAAAATGGCCATGTGGGGCTTCTTCATATAGAAGTCGGTTGACCTGCTATCTTTAGCAAGACGCGGTATTGGTTGATTTTCAAGGGTCCATCCTATTCGGCCACATTACTGCCATATAACTCCAACCAGAACATTCACTATCGTTTGCCACTTCCAAAGCCCAAGGATCATTGAAGGGTTTCGCCATGCCAGCGACAACGCCTTTCCTTCACCAATCAGGACCCACCAATTGGCTCCACGCGTCGACCTGGGAAAATTTTGGGTCATCGACAAGCAACGACGCGTATGTCTAGTGCCACACATACTTGCTTACTCTAACAAGAAATTTACATCACCCAGGTGGAAGAATACCCTCCTTATCCCTCTTATTGCTACTCTCTTATCGGGGGGATCCCTCTTCGTTCGTGGAGTCCTACGGCTTTGGTCCAGGTCGCGACGCGCTCAGAACGTTTTGAAGCCACGCGAAGATTTAAGTGAAGATGAGGCAGAACAAACCATGGTTGGGAGATTAAAGAGGCACTCGAAATCCCAGGGAGGTCCCGTAATATTTGCCTTCAAGACCGCCCGATTTTTATGTTGCCTGGCGCTCTTTTCGGTATCGCTGCTTAGCATCGTCGTCGAGGACAACGGTCATCGTAATCTGGAATTGACTGGCATTTTCGAAGGAGTGAACGTCTCAGAGTTGGTTGTGGCAATTACCTTCGTATGTTGCAGAACTTTTTTCGTTCAAGCCTGCCTCTGATTCCACCTCAATTTCAAGTGGTATTCGTCTTTCCTAGCGTTTGTATCACTTACGAGCGGTTCTTGGAGTCGGCTAATCACGCAACACAACAACCTGGTCCTGTTAACGACCTTCGGTGTATACGCCTATCGTGACATCTGGCCACTCGCAACGTATTCGCGTGGCCCGGTGGATATCTCAGAAGGACCACGCCTCTGGGTTAAATTGGGGCTTTTGACTTTGGTGGCTGTCGTGATACCTCTGTTCATTCCTCGACAATATATCCCTGTCGATCCCAAAGTTCGTGTTTTGCGCCCATATTTTCGTCTTCCCTGTATTGATTGGATGCATAGAATCCTATGAAAGTACCAAATCCTGAGCAAACTGCGTCCATCTTCTCGTTGATGGTGTACTCTTTCCTGGATTCCGTGATATTTGAGGCATACGGGGTCCCACATCTACCTCATGAACGCCTACCTCCATTGGCCGACTATGATTATGCCAAACGCCTGACAGAGCATGCCTTCCCAGTAAGCAAAAATTGTGAATATTCAAAATTTTTTTTCATCTAAATCTCTTGAAGCATCTTGACCTATTTCACGGCGCTAAGAAGCAACACCCTTTCTTTGGCTTGGTGAAAATATTTTGTAAGAATGCCAATTCCTTGAAGCCACTTGTGGAATATAATTTGCCTTTCAGTTTGGGATTACTTGGGAATGTCATTGAGCATCATCGGAATGGTTTTTGCTAGTTTTGCTTCACCAGTTGCGGTTAACAGAATTCTTGAGTATGTTTCGCCTTCCTCTTCAAATTCCAGTTGAGGCTGAACAACTTTCTTAGCTCGCTCGAGAAAAAAGGACGCAACGACTACATTCGCCCATGGTTCTGGGTCGTATGCCTATTCTTCGGACCTTTGATAGTGTCGATTTGTTTCCAGTGGTATATTTTTCTCGGAACCAGGACTCTCGCTCGAACTCAAGGCATCCTCACGGAATTGATCTTCGAACACAGTTTGCGCATTCGCTTCAAGGCAGAATCAAGTGGTGGCGAAGGACGGACGCCCAGCCCAAGCACAGCCGTCACCCCTGTTCCAGCCTCAGAGTCAGGGTCCATAGACAGCGAAACTGCAGGAGGCGACGACGGGCAGTCATCTACAGCCTACTCGGAGTCGAGTGCGGCGGCGAAGGGCAAAGGAAAGGCCGACCCAGCAGAAAGTGCTAAGGAGGCGAAGAAGAAGGATAATCTGATTGGAAAAATCAACACCTTAGTGACTGTGGACGTGGACAATATTACAAATGCTAAAGATATCCTTATGCTTGGTCAGTGCTGCATTCATTCAACCTACGTTTGTTGTTAACGTTTTCTTCGCAGTTCTTCAAGTACCCTTGGAACTTTCACTTGCAGTTATCTTCCTTTATACTGTCCTCGGATGGAGGTAGGCTCTAGGTTCTTGTATTCATGCATTATCTTATCATACCCGCATTTAGCGCCATCATTGGTTTTGCCAGCATAATTATCCTCCTTCCGGTTCCTGGATATCTCGCCACACGGATGCAAACAATACAAGGCAAGAAGATGGAGAAGGCGAGCGCTGATGCTTATTCATGACCCAACCTACCTCAAATAACACATTTCCTCTAGACTGATGCCAGAGTCGAAGCCGTAACAGAAAGTAAGTCCTGGTTGACTTCTAACGTCAGGGTTCGGATCCTTATCAGTCGAAATAGCCGTTGGAGTCCTTCGCATGGTCAAACTTTTCGGATGGGAGAAGAAGATGAGTGCCACGTTGAAAGATAAGCGAGAGGAGGAATTGTCGTGGATCTGGAAGGATAAGGTACGAGCACAGCAAATTTCCGCCATCAGACCTGGCTCATTTTTTTCTTTCAAAAAGATGTTAACCTTGTTGAATGATGTGATCAAGTCAGTTGCATCTCCCTCGTTTTAGGCCTATCTACAAGCTAACTATATAATTTTAGTTTCCTCATCCCAACCATTACGATGTTGGTCACCTATACCACACATACCCTGATCATGAAGCAAAGCTTGAATGGTTTGTTCGTTGTGGTTGCTTTATCATTACCCTTTTAAATCATCTTTAGCTTCCAAGGTTTTCTCGAGCATGGCAGTCTTCGATATTGTAAGGAATGTGCTGCACAGATCATCCTGGGTGTTTACTGTATCTATGCGAGGTTCGTTGTTGATTGATCTAAGACTACTTGCCTCTAATGACTTCGTCATTTTCAGCCAAAGTATCTTTGGATCGGGTCGGTAAATTCTTGCAAGAAACCGAACTCCTCGATTCCTTCGCTGAAGAGCTCGAGAATAAGGCAACGATCATGGACCACGAGGACCACAACGAGGCTATTGGCTTTAACAATGCTGTATTTGCTTGGGCAAATGACACTGAGGATGGGACACAAACACCATCTTCAAGGTCTTTCAGGTTGCGGATTGAGGGCTGCCTCACGTTCAAGAAGAACGCGATCAACCTTATCGTCGGACCTACGTAAGTTACGGCCCTCACCAACGACCCCTAAATTCATTCTAATTTCCTGTTCAGCGGATCTGGAAAGACGTCCATTTTGATGGCGTTGCTCGGTAGGATGTTTTGGCCAACCTCCAATGCTCACATTTGATTCGAACACTTTCTAGGTGAAATGCACTTCATGCCTTCGGGTGTCGATTCCTGGTTTAACCTTCCGCGTGCTGGGGGTGTTGCATATGCAGCCCAGGAATCGTGGGTTCAAAATGAGACCATCAGAGACAATATCTTATTTGGATCGCCTTACGATGAAGAACGTTATCAAAAAGGTGTGTTTGCCATTATAGCCCTCTTCCTTCATATCCAACAGCTATTATCGTCTTCAGCTATCTACCAATGTGGTCTTAAACGTGATCTGGAACTTTTCGAAGCTGGCGATGCGACGGAGGTTGGCGAGAAGGGATTGACTCTGAGGTGAGTTTGTCAGTCACGTGACTTGGGCGTTCTAACATTGCTTTTTCTATTCAAGTGGCGGTCAGAAGGTAAATTTCCCCCTTTTAATTACTGAATAACCTACTGAAATCTTGGAAATAGGCACGAGTAACTCTGGCTCGAGCGGTCTATTCATCTGCTGAGATTATCCTGCTTGATGATGTGCTTGCGGCGCTGGATGTTCATACGTAAGCCTTCTCATCTCTACCCCTGTATTTTTGCTTAACGAAATGTACAGGTCGAAGTGGATTGTGGATGAGTGTCTGCAGGGGGATTTAATCCGCGGAAGGACTGTTCTACTAGTGGTCAGTCGAGTTAAGCATAGCTTGTTGTACCCGCGACTGAGCATGTCTTGTTATTACTAGACTCACAACGTTGCCCTTACGAGTCCGATCGCGGACAATATGATTCAAGTCGGACTGGATGGCGTCGCCCACGAAATTGGGACGGATATCTCTGCAGTTCTCGTACATGACCCACTTCTGGCTAAGGAGGTCGAGCAGGAGAAAGAAGAGGCCGAGATGGAGGCAGCTGTTATCGACAAGGTTGTCAAGGAAGCCGACAAGCCAGATGGAAAACTCATTCTGGCGGAGGAGATCGCAGAGGGTCGGGTCACTTGGAGGTCCATGATGCTCTTCCTGAAAGGTCTTGGAGGGGACAAACTTATCTTCTTCATGACGGCTTGGATGATGGGAATAGCTCTCATGCATGGTAGTAGTATGTTGGGCGTCTGGTTCCTTGGATTCTGGGGATCGCAGTACGAGACCCATGCACCTGAAGAGGTCCACGTACCCTTGTACGTGTCATTCCACCGTTTTCCCGCCTGTTTGTCTCATTTCAACTAACACCTCTCTTGTAAAGCTTTCTTTCTCTGTATTCTGCAATCTTGGTTGCATCAGTGCTGCTATATCTTTTCGCGACGCTCGTTTACAACCTCGGGACTCAGCGTGCCTCGAGAACGATTAATGCTCAACTCGTCGACTCTATTCTTGGATCAACTCTTCGGTCAGTGTCAACAATTGTTTCAACCACGATTATATGCTAATTGTTCTATAGATGGCTGGATGAAACACCTGCGGGTCGTATCATCGCTCGATGCACACAAGACATTGCTACCATTGACGGACCGATTACCCAATTTTTCTCAGCTGTTATGGAATTGGCGCTCTGCATGGTAGTCAAACTTACCGGGCCAGTCATATTCACACCGATATTCCTCCTTCCTGGCATTTTGATCGCGGGGCTTGGTATGTACATCGGAAATATCTACCTGAAAGCTCAGATGTCCGTCAAGCGTGAAATGAGGTAACTATTCCAATCCATTTCTCTCATTCCATTTTCTGATCCGAAACTCGCCAGCAATGCTCGTTCTCCTGTGTTGGCTCATTTCGGTGCCGCCATAGCTGGCCTCGGTTAGTCTTCTCTTCTCTCATTCTATCCTTTTCCCTGAGGCAACCTCATTTCAGTGTCCATTCGAGCATATGGGGCGCAGCAATTTTTTAAAACTGAATCGTTGAAACGTATCGACCACTTTACCAAGGTTGCGCGAACCTCATATAACCTCAATCGATGGATCGGTATCCGAATCGACTTGCTCGGGTCATCCTTCACAGCCGCTTTGGCATCGTACCTCCTCATTAATAGGACTCTCAGTGCTGCAAACATTGGATTTTCCTTGAACATGGCCCTTGAGTTCTGTGGCATGATTATCTGGTTGGTCAGGTGCTATAACGAATTCGAAGTGCAGGCGAATAGGTTTGTTCTTGTTTTCTTTATGTTTAATTAGGGGCAGTTCTCATCAGACATTACGCAGTTTGGAACGCATACAATCGTATCTGGACATTGACCATGAACCTAAAGCTACAGAAGCTGGGAGACCTCCGGCCGCTTGGCCGAACAGCGGAGAATTGAAAGTCGATGGTCTCTCGGCTCGTTACTCTGCAGTGAGTTGAATCTTTTTCGTGCTCGAAATTATCACTAATCGTTGCTGCTTGATCGATAGACGGGCCCGAAGGTGCTCCATGATCTTTCTTTCCACGTCCAGGCTGGTGAACGGATAGGCATTGGTAGGATCCCAACTTCTTTCAATATTCAAAAATGTTCCTAACTTTTATTTCTCGTGTAGTCGGACGGACTGGAAGTGGAAAGGTAAATATTTTTCAGCTGCTTCGTGTTCAACCCGCCTCTGATTTATTCTAACTTTCAGAGCTCTTTGACACTTTCTCTCCTGCGGTGTATTTTAACAGAGGGTGAGGTCTACTATGATGGCCTTCCCACGAACAAAATCAATCTCGATGAACTTCGGTCAAATATCACAATTATTCCCCAAATGGTGAGCCTCGCTCCATATATCTGATGCACATTCGTAATTCTCAAATGTCATCCTTAGCCTGAACTCCTTAGTGGTACTTTACGGAGAAACCTGGATCCATTCGATCAGCATGACGACGGCACGCTCAACAGTGCACTCCGGGCAGCTGGACTCTTCTCTCTTCAAACCGAGTCGGATGAAGCTCGTCTCACACTCGACAGTGATATCTCGAGTGGGGGCAACAACTTATCTGTCGGCCAGCGCCAGATCTTAGCTCTCGCGAGGGCGATTGTGAGAAATAGCAAATTGCTTATCTTGGATGAAGGTTTGTTTCTGGATTATCTGTACCTGGATGATCTAACTGGTTCTAATCACTTTTGGTATTTGCAGCCACTTCTGCTATTGGTACGTTCGAAAAGGCATTCTCTTAATAGCTACTTGTGTCTCATCCTGAGTTAGATCATAAAACCGACTCAATCATTCAATCATCGCTGAGAAACGAGCTTGGTGCCGACGTGACGATCTTGACTATCGCCCATCGCTTACAGACAATCATGGACGCTGATAAAATTGTAAATTTCATGCTTCTTGTTCTAACCTTGCGCTGAATTCGTACTGACCAAAATTACTCGTGTTTTAGATGGTCTTGGACAGCGGACGCATCGTAAGCCTCGTCCCTCCTTCATATTCAGTCTGATATTGATTTACGATCCCATCCATCAAGGTCGAGTTCGATTCGCCATTGACCCTCCTGCAGAAGAAGGGCGGAGAGTTCAAGGCTCTCGTCGATGGCAGCGGGGACAAGAAGGCACTTTACGCCATGGCCGAGTATAAAGCCGGCACCAGCGGCAGCGGCAGCTCCAGTCCTGGCTGAAGGGTTGGATTAGATTTATTTTGACGAGTCATCTCTTTTTCTATTATTCGGTATCCTTGCTACATTGTTTTCCTAAGGCTGCAAATTGTTTTCGCTGTACATTGTATATACTACGTTGTCGTTTGTTAACTTATTGAAACCCAATTTCGGGGAGCTTTGCTGGTATGGTAATAAGTAGACAATAAATACATCAATCATTTCGTTTGCACTAAAAGTACACGGCAAGGGAACGAGGGCAGGAACTGTTCAAATTGAAGGGACCATAACTTGGCCATTCCGGATAACCACGGTGGTATCATAATAAAAACAAACCTCGATTCATTTCTAATTGTTCATGATTCGTCCATCTAAACCACTCCAACGAAATGGTCTGCCAGGCCTTCTTCCATCTTCGCCCTCAGCGCTTTAAGCGCCTCCAGGCCAGCGAGCCTACAACCAGGGTTCAACGCCGCCTTGAGATCGTCGTCATTCATGAGCTGGTCGCGTAGACACGCGAGGAGCCCGAGAATATCAGGCGAGCTGACCCCCAGGATCCTCCTCCACCCCGCAGCCGAGATCCAGCGGCGTTCCCATGCGGCAACGCACTTCGCGTGTGCCTCTGTTGCGATCGGAGGCCCTGAGCCATCCGATGAGGGAGAGGCACAGCACGAGCCCGCAGGGGGCAGCTCGATGGGTTTAACGCGCGTACGTTCCCAGAGGTTGACGAGGGACCAGTATCCACCTAAGAGGCGGATCACAGGGGCATTAGTGTTGAGTTTCTCGTCCATGCGGAGGTGGGTCGCTCCATATGCGGTGGGCGACCCCTGTCTGTCGTGCATATCCAGTAAATGGACGTAATACGCTGGCCCTCTAAGATTCTGGAGGTTATGCCGATCCGAGGCGAGTATAGCGGGTGTGGAGGGTGTGCTCTTGTTCCATAATCGCTCGACCCATTTCTTGACGATGGCGGCTGTCGTTTCTGTTTTATGACACTTGATGCTGAGATCGAGGAAACGAGTGAGGGCGGCGGAAGAGCATGATTCCATGTAGACGTTATTGTTCGCCACTGAGCGCAGTGTGGCGAAGACCCAGTCGTAGAGCTTGGGTACGTCGTATTTGTAGACCATTTCGGCGATAAGGAAAAGGCGGTCGACGTAATCTTGGTTGTCGGGCGGTTGGGCGAGGTCGTCGACGCTGTTGAGTCATTTAGAGCTTAAAATATATGCGTAGATTAGGTTGGGCATACGTCGCGTACAGTGCCCACAGGAAAGCTCTGAATTCCTCGACATTGCAAAATACAAAATGCATCGGGTTCTCTTCAGAGGTCGGGCCACTCAGCTTCTCGTGGTCCTGCAACAGCTCGACCATAAACTCAGAACATGACAACAGCTCTCTATGGATCTTTTTCATCCATTCAGCATCCTAGAAAGACGAAAAACGAAAAAGCGGGTCAACACACCTTAAACAGCGTATCATTGACGCGCAGATGGCAGTTCGCCCTGTCCTCTTCCATCCAATACACGCCATCGCGTTCAGCCGGGGCCTTGCTCTGCGCGAATATACTTCGCCTGCGCTTACTCGGATCCTTCGGAGGCGCGTCGGGATGGTCCTCATCTTCATCCGAGTCCAACTCCTTACGCTGCCGTTTCTTTGGTCTTCTTTCCTCCCTTTCTTCTTGACGATCCCTCGCCTCGCGGACGGTGTGGTCATCGACGATGATAAAACGTCGGGAATAAGTTGCCGTCGGCATGTCTTTGACGTTCGATGCGATGAAAGGGGGCTTCAATGGTGGTGGTAGCGGTGAGGCAAAAAGACCAGGGTTTTTTCAAAGGATAAAAAGCTGTGGACACTGGAGGACAAAAGACAAAGGAGACTGAGTGGCACAGTCACGACGGCATTCTGCGGTGGCCCACACACGAGCGCCTTGAATTTGAAATACAAGGGATCGAATCCAAGCAACGAGGACAAAGGACAATGAGCAGCCCCTATTTGACTCACCCCGGCTCCGAGTTGATTTTTCGGCCCGAGTTCTCAAGGAGTGATATCGATGTTGTAGAACTATGGTACAGGTATCAAAATGTGTATCCAAGGTAGATAATCTATGGATAATGACAATGCGAATGCTATTTCTAAAAGAATGGTGTTTGACTCCAGTATTATAAGTCCAGGTCAGTAAGTATCGAAAGGAAAGCATTGTCAATGGAGATAGGTAGGTCATGAGTTTTAAGGGGCCGAATCGATATGATCTTGCTATGAGGCGATGAAGGAAGGCAGGAAGGCGAACGCAAGAACGGTTAATAGCGGAGGAAGTTGCCAGAATCGCGGCGGTGACGGTCTCCAAGCAAACCTGGACGATAAAAGAGCGAAAAGTTAATAATGCATCACAATGACCATAAACCAAAAATAACATACGACTTGTGCGGAGTGCCCGTGATCTTCACCTCCAAAATCGCGACGAGACCGTCCACCGAGTTAGTAGTTGCACCAACCGTGATATTATGGTTGATAGCATCATTGGTATTTTGCAGTAGACCAGGAACGTACGTGATATTGGTTTCGTACGTGTAATTTGCCCATGTCGTCGTACCGGTAAAGGTAGTGGTATTTGTGACGTTCGGTGTTTGAACAAAATTGTTAGTTATATTTCCTATCAGCCAATCCCTAATAGCGTCTGTGAGCATGATAAGTCGCCGTGGAGAGTTCTATGCTTTAACCTGCCGAGATTGTACCCATTTGGAATAATATCATGAGATTCTGAAAAAAAAATGAAAACAGAGCTAAATTAGGACCGAATAGCAGGAAAAACGGAAACAAACGCACGGTCGAGAGGCAACTCGTACGATACAGCCATGAAAATGGCACCACTAATTCAAAGAGAATCAAGTCAGTTACATCATACTCCAAGCCTGGCAAGAAACTCTACCTATTCGCCTCCGACCCGCTCTGCACCCAATATCGGAAGTGATTACCACCTTGAATCGTCTCCTTGCAGGCCCCAAGCTGAGGATCGCCATAATTCCATCGTATGACCGATGTTTCGTTCACTACACACCAAATGCGGCAGTGTATCAGCTCACAAGTTCCGTCCAAGCCAAAAATGTAGAAATACAAAAGAAACCAACTCACGATAACCGTTGCCATCTCCAAGATTCGCCGCTTGGTCCGAGCCTGAATGTTGTCCAAGACACTCTCCGGAGAAACCAAAAGATCTAATGGAGGTGATAACCAAGGAATAGAACAATGCTCAGCATCCCGACGCAACGGCACAGACAATGGCGAAATACTCACAAAAAATAATTTCGCAGCCCCCCATTCACCTCGGCGTCCTGCAAGACGCGCTCGTCAGACTTCCCGGATATGATAGCGTTCAGGGGTTCGCCTTGACCCATTGGATATGTTACAGGGACTTGCTAGAAATTAGAAGTCGTCAATATTGGAAATGCACTGTCCACGAACGCAACGCACCGTTAACATGCTGCCACCTGTGTCCGTTGGGGTATAATACCCCTGCGAAGGCACAGTCCTCGCAGTTGTAGATCTCCTCCAATTCCGCCGCCAAAGGTGCCAGCTTGAGGACGACGAGGAATCCAGGTTCGGAGAATATGCAATGGTTGGTGTGGTGCACAATAGAAGGAGGGTCAGGGATAGTGTTGTAGATGACATTGTTCACCTCGAAGGAATATATGAGAGAAAGAGAGAGAAAAAAGAGAAAAGGGGGTAATGGGGTATTGGGAGAAGGATGTATACACCGCAAGCGATCTGCCCAACGCTATGTTCTATTTTGTTGTTTCCCCTTTTGGCCATCGATCAATGACCGGCTTGAAGCTGTTGAAGATTTTCACGGAGCGACTGCTAATGGCTGTAGAGGTAAATGGCTGATGCGTACAAGGAGTAGGGATAAAGCCCGGTCCCCGGAAGCACCACTATTTTTTGAGTTGATCAACTCCCACCGTTGGGAAAAAAAGATGCATCGTGAGATCAAAATGAGAATAAAGAGGTATTTATACCAAAGACCAACATAGCAGAGTACAAAATTAGTCTATAATCTCCAGGTCGCCATAGGGCTTCGCCTTGAAATAAGAATCATCAAAATGATGTACACGAACGAAACCATCCTCTCCTCCTGAAGCGTAAGATGTCCCTCCTGGATGGACGGCAATGCTACAACACAAGTTCATCAATCTTCAGAGAGACCGGTCAAGAACGAAACGTACGTGTTGATAGGACCGAAATGGCCTTTGACACGCCCAACCTCCTCCTCAAACACCTTGTGCCAGAACCTCGTCTCGAATTTTCCTTGGCGCAGCGACGTCGTTGTAACACTCATGGCTTCTTGACCACCACCAAGCAAAACCTACGAGGCGAAGGCATCATGAGATATGAATAAACTCTCTAACGTCAATGAACCTACAAAAGGACGATTTGGTGCCAGAGCTGCACTGTTCAAAGGAGTCTCCGTGTTAAAGGTCTTGATGACCATGAGATTTTTGGTGTCATGTATCTGGGTTTTTTCTCAGTCAATCGTGGTTTTTCGATGCTCGACAAAAGAAAAAAAGACGCACCCGAGCAGCCTTGTCTTTACTGCTAGTTATGCAATACGACCAGTCCTTGCTCATCTGCAGATCCGTGACCACATCGCTGTGCGCCCGCTCGTTACTATCGATCTCCTCTCCGGT
>Ga0307517_10009152_pt1 | contig 14097 bp, 4 predicted proteins | sample 23_EM_MG_FD_194515 | JGI IMG/M metagenome (GOLD analysis project Ga0307517, IMG submission 194515) | Populus trichocarpa ectomycorrhiza microbial communities from riparian zone in the Pacific Northwest, United States - 23_EM | ecosystem: Host-associated > Plants > Roots > Unclassified | place...
TTATAAAAAAAAAAAAAAAAAAAACCATGATCGCAAAAAAAAAAAAAAAAGAACCATGATCGCATCATTATATCGTGCCTCGTTACCATGTTTATATATATATAGACCCACACTTCCTCCTCCATTATCGTTATAACACCAGCCAGCTAATCCTCTCCATCTTTATAACTACCGCCCTGCATCTTGTAACTAGCTAACTCTCCATACATACCAAAACATTTTATTCCCTAAAATTCCCAGTTTCTTTTCGTGTCATAAATGGGGTCTCAAAGAAATAATCAATACTTGACAATGATACTCTTTGTTACCATTTTTTTCCTATCCTGTTCCCAGCGAATTTTGGCAGCGAGGCTATTAATAGGGAGAGATCAGAGGGGCCACGTAGTTTCCTGTTCTGTATGCACATATGCGTGTGCTGAATGCCATGGCAACGGTCCTCCTATGATATGACGCGGGAGGAGTGGGGTGTTTTGAGCTGTAGCTAAATTATGGATGAATAATCTAGGGTCGGTTTTCCTTATACTTGCCAGTAAGTAACTTGGAATGCATAGCTGCCCTTAGTGTGTCACTTTTTTTTTCTTTTTTTTCTTTTATCCATGGTTTGGGGCGTGATAATTATTTCTGTATAGTTTGCTCGTAGTGGTTACTTATTTTGACCATGTTCTTGTTTTGGTGGTCTATTCTCTCCTTGAAAACGCTCCCTTTCTCTTTAAAATCTTGAATTAATCTAAAATCGAGTTTTAGTGCTGTTTTAATTCCATTCAAAATACCAAATGGGAAGGTGATGAGAGAAGAAAAACGAAAAAGGAAAGATGAAAAGATAAAGGAAGAGAGGTAATCATGATCCTGAAACCAACGCCCATGTATGAATAAAGAGTAGCTAGCGCAAGACCGCAGAAGGAAAGGAAATTGCAAAACCCATGAATAGTGTGCACCTGCAAGCAATCATTCCAGACAGCAGCCAGATAGAAAATGTCAATTTTCAGCTTAACCAAGCATACAGCTCGATGCCTCATTAGTTGACATAAATTTAATATTAGGAATATAAGGCTTCCCTTTTGACCCCATGAATACGCTGTTGATGATATATATATGATGCTTTCATAGCCATGTTTTATTTTTTTTTATAATCTTACTGCAGGTAACCAAATTGATCATAAGCTCAGCCTTTGCTTTAGGTTTCTTTTCTTATTGATCGTCTGGGCATTATACATATGTATTGTGGAATAGTGGAGAAGAAGAAGATGTTCTGGCTTTTGCAAATTATTCACACAGCCAGATGGAATCTTACTGGATGACTTTTTCTCATCAATTTGATAGTTTAGTATTAATTGAATAATTTTTTTCTATATAGGATATGTTTCCTTAAAAATAATAAACCTCTCTAAGCTCCCTATCTTTTCAGGACAACCATAAAATAAATCTATCTTCTCACTCTCCTGCCAACTCTCTTCTTATCTCCCTCCAGTCTTCTACGATTTAAAATCATTTTTACATTATTATTATTATTATTATTACCCACTTACTTTACTTTCAAATCAATTTGCGAGTCGTTTCATCACAAATTCACAACTTGTACATTAAATTTTTTTATCTTCCAAGTATATAATCAAGGAATAGTCGAAAGTTGCACTTGAGTTCGTGGCCTAGCGGGGAAAGGGATTTGTTCCCTTTCTCTACACCTGGGTTCGATTCTCTCTTTGCATGTCTGTCACCCTCGCGGTGCCTTACCTGCCCACTGGACTTGCAGGGTGTTAAGTGGGCCCGTTGATTAGTCGTAATGCGTGTAAGCTGGTCAGACACCCCGGGTTATATATATATAAAAAAGGGAATAGTCGAAAGTTTTAGCCCTTACTCCTAATAATTAACCTCAACTACATATCTCATTCTCCACAAGAGAAAGAAAAACTTTACACTACATTTATATCCCCACTAGATAAGTCCAGATTGAATATTTTTGATGGTGCAAGAGTCATTGTATTGAAGCCCAACTGAGGCTAGATGGGGTAGGAAGGCGAGAAAAAAACGCAATATTTTAGATTATGAATTAGAGGGGCAGTATCATTAATACTGATAGTGAAACCAGTTGTGCTTTTTAATCTATATATATAGTATAACCGCTGCATGTCACAGGTAAGAATAGAAAATACAAAGTCAGATGAATCTCTTATACAATTTATATATTTAAAAAAAATAAAACATTAATAAGATTATTTTAAATATCTTCGAACAACTTTTAATATTTAAGATACGAGAAAGTACAAAACTTGCAAGAAAAGATACAAATTCTTACACCTTGGTTTCTACTAACCACCGTTATTAATTAATGATTAAATATAAGAGAGTATTGGAAATATTATCTTTTCACGATAACACTCAGAAGAAATTTAAGGAAAAAAGAAAGAACTCACACCAAATTATAATGATAGTTGTAAGAGGAAGTGCTATAATAAACTAAATAAATGAGAAATACAAAGAAAAAAAAAACAAATAAGACACCATGTCAAATTACTCTGCTAGAAATTTTTTTAAAAGCAAGGGAAATGCCGACAAAAAAATACTTCATCGTTATTTACCAATAAAAATTATTGCACGTTAGATTGCTTATTGCACACTTCCATCCATTTAACTACACGTATAAGAGTATCTGAACAAACAGACACTTTGCCATCTAAAAATGATTTCACGCTGGCAGTCCATGCCTTCCGTGGAGGAAATTGGCCTTCGTTCTATTCAATTCAGCTACAACATTGCTAATGTCCATCCTCTCTCTAGGAAACCTTTCAGAACAAAAAACTCCCACCTCACTAATTGAAGTCAAACACTGCAGGATTTGATCGGAACTTGCTCCCTGATCAACTTCTCTCAAAAGTGTCGGATCCGCAACTTGTAGCACACGGTCAGGCAATGCCATTTTAACATAATTGTGAAGTCCTATCCCGTCCTCAAACATGCTATCTGTAGGTCTTTTTCCTGTAAGCATCTCCAACAATAGGGTGCCATAGCTGTATACGTCCCCATAAGTTGACACCTTGCTCCCCATTCCGTACTCTGCAATGAGTTTGTTTGCATGGTTAATTAATCAGGTTGTAAATAATGGAATGTATATCCTTCCAGATTTTTATGGTACCTGGGGCTGCATATCCGATGGTGCCTTTTAATCCAACGGAGCTTTTCTGACTCAAGGATGACTGACTCGATGGTTCGGAAAGGAACTTCAATAATCCAAAGTCCCCGACATGAGCAGTCAAATCCCCGTCAAGAAGAACGTTACTGGGCTTAAGATCACAATGGACAATCTGCATTTCACAATCGTTGTGCAAATAGTCGAGAGCACTAGCAACATCAACTGCAATGTTTAATCTCTTAATGAGATTCAAAGTTCTTGGCTCTGGCACTTCATGATCTGATGTATGGATTGGATGCAACCATTCTTCTAGACTTCCATTTATCATCAACTCATAAACAATCGCTTTGAAATCATTACCTTGAAAATCGACTCCAGCAAAGGCACTTAAAACTTTGACAAGATTTCGGTGCCTCATGCTTAACAAGGTTGCACATTCTGTCATAAAGCTTTTGGCAGCTCCTTTACGTCGCAAGTTGAACACTTTCACAGCAACAACAACTCCATTCAATGCGAGAACTCCTTTATACACAGACCCAGAACTACCGGAACCAATTAAATTGTCAAAAGAGAATCCATTACTTGCTTGACGAAGGTCTTCATAGGCTACCCTTCGGAATGGCGCCTCACATGACAAATTTGAAGTGAGCTCATTTTTTGTTTCTTTCAAGCGACACAAAAACAAAAAAGAGGTCATCAAGATTAATCCGATAAAGCCAAAAGAAATAGTGACTCCCAATATTAGCTTGGTAGAAGATTTTGGCTTTGACTTGGAAGTGCATGTGGACAGATTCAACTCAAGTATTCCTCCACAAAGATTCTTGTTCCCTGAAACTGAAACAGCACTTGCATTCTGAAAGACACCATGCACAGGCACCTCTCCTTCAAGGTCATTAAATGACAGATCCAAACTCTTCAACAACATCAAGTCTCCCAAAAACTTGGGAATTTGGCCAGTCAAGTTGTTGTAAGAGAGATTAAGACTTGAAGTGCTCTCAAGGAACTCAAAGACTCAGAAATGAGGCCTTGGAAGAAGTTTCCATGATTCCATCCAAATACAAATGTTCCAAACTCATACAACTGCCAAGACTTGCGGGAATTTCCCCTGATAGCCTGTTTTTGGAGATGTCCAAGTATCCAAGATTCGCTAACTTACCAACTTCAGAGGGCAAGGAACCCGTCAATTGATTTTCAGAGAGGACGAGATAGGTTGACAGGGATGAAATGCTAATGACCTCTTTCGGTATGGGACCACTCAGATTATTTTGGGAGAGAGCCAAGAGCACCAAGTTCCGGCAGTTTCCAAGACTTGGCGGGATGCTTCCTTGTAAATTATTTTGATCGAAATCAATTTGCATCAATGAGGTGATGTTCCCTAAAGATGAAGGTATGCTCCCTGATAATTTGTTTTCATTAAGAAACAAATCACCTAAATTTTGTAATTTACCAATAGAATTTGGTACACTGCCAGTCAATTGATTTGCCTCAAAACCCAGAACTTCCAAGCTTATGAGATATCCAATGCCGTCAGGGATGCTTCCTCGTATTAGATTGCTTCTAAAAGTCATCTCCTTGAGCTTTGTTGAGAAGTTGGTAATTATATCAGGCAGCACCCCTCCAAAATTATTGTCGTTTATGGCTAGAGATTCCAGCTTGCTGCTGTTTGAGAGGGTATAGAGAAAGGACAAATCATCATCCTCATCGTTTCCAAGATCATTTTCTTGTACTGAAAGCACCCTTAGATCAGGCATGTTTGCTAATGTAGGAACTTTTCCGGTGAATTTGTTGGGCGATAGATAAATATGAGTAATTTTTGAAGCATTCAAGAGCGTTTGTGGAATCAATCCACTGAGTTGATTGCCGTGAACGGCAAGAAATTCAATATTTGGAAGAGTTAGGCCTATGTTTGGAGGAAGTGTACCATGAAATTGGTTATAAGGCAGAGAGAAACGAATGAGCGAAGATAAATTATACAGGGAGGGAGGGATTGTACCACTCAGATGATTTGAGCCGAGGGCAAAGAAGTTCAATCTTTTCAATTTCCCAATAATATTGGGAACACCCCCATGCAAATTATTCTTTGTTCCAACAATTTTAACAATAGATGAAAGATTTTCAAAAGAAAGTGGTATCTTGCCATCTAAATTGTTATTTCTAAAAATAAATACCTGCAACTTTGATAACAATCCAAGTCCTGGAGGAAGGTTGCCAGAAAGATTGTTTCCCTCGAAATTAAGGTTCATGAGATTCGAACAACGAGAAATATTAACAGGGACTCCGCCACTGAAAGAGTTGTTCCCAAGGACCAACTTCTCTAGCCGAACCAAACGACCTACTTCTTAGGGGATAGTATTGCTGAAACTGTTGTTTTCCAGGCTTAGTAGCCTAAGAAAACTCAAGTTCCCAATGTGTGGAGATAGGCGGCCCGCTAGTTGGCTGGAGCGTAGGTCAAGCTCTATGACTCTTTGATGCCGTTTTCCGCACGTGACTCCTGACCACTGGCAGAAGTGTAAGGATTCATTCCATGAGCTAAGTTTGTTAGTGGGATCTGAAAGTTGAGCCTTGAAAGCTAGTAGCGAGTGTCTGTCTGTCTCAAGTCCTCCTCTAGGTAATGAGAAAGAGAAAGAGTATTGAATTATTTGCAGTAAAAGAAACCACAGTATGCATGAACTCATGCTTGGCAGTTCAATTTTCAATGGGAGCCTATCTTAGAGATTTAAGTGTGACGAAATGGCTTGGAGTGATCCTTCATTGATACAGCTATATATAGGAAAGGAATGAATGGGATTCTTAAGATGGATTCTGACAAATTTTATTCTGTTCATCAACGAACATCATTAAGAATTGTGATAAGCTTCAAACCAATACTAGGTTATTACCGTCATGCAGAAGTTCATAAAGTAGATGGTTTAGATCTGCTGTTAGTTAAAAGAATCGAAAATATTGTAATGGTAGTGAAGAAGTGAAGGAGAATTCGTTTTAATGGAGGTAATTATGAGTTTCTGCGTAGGAAATTAAGGGGCATGGGATACTCCAAATGAGAAGAAACTTCCTATAACCTATTATTTCTTTGTTAATTTTGATTTCATCATGTTCATGCATAATGGCGAATGGACAAGATTGTTCCCAAATCGCGTGTTCAAATATACCCATCTTCATTTCCATGTCAAGGTCAGCTAAACTGTCTACTTACTGCATTAGTTACTTTGTTAAGCTAGCTAGGTGTTAGTGAATATGTTATGAAGTAAAAAGATTAATAATATTTAGCACTGATATTAAATAAAAAAAATTATCTTTAATATTTATTTATATTTAATTAATAAATCTAATTTTTTATCATTGAAATATTTAAAGTAAAGATAAAGTTCATAAGACAAAAATATTTTGAAAGAAAATTATAAAGTTGTTATAATTATGAGATTCTTATTATATCAAATAATTGTTTCTAAATGTTCTAGTTAATGTTCTATTAAGACTGAATATTAATTAGAGTGTTGAGATTGATAAATATTATGTTTCATCCTTTATTAAGGGAAGTAGCTGCTCTTATAACTTGAGGTATAAGGAATACCTTAAACAAATATGTAAGCGTTTGTTATAAGACATGTATATTAAATGGACCTGTATGATAATTTCAAATGGAAAGATCACCTATGTCTATGGAAAGACTCACATGATAGTTATGTAAGTGATCATTAAACTTGAGATTACCAAGTTATCTTATATAGGGAGTGTTATCCTTTAATACGACAACATGTTGTCATAATCAAGGGTAATAAATGAATAAATATTGGGTTTAACATAAACTATATAAAAATATTTAAGTAATCAAAAGATGATTCATCACCCTGGGTGAATTTAGTAAAATATTTTGTTTATTCTCAAATAGTATTGATTATAAAATCCTTAGTCAATGTGGAATGAGATTTAAAAAGAGTTTTAAATCTTATTCGTAGAACCAATTACTATAATGTTAAGAATAAAAATGATTTAACAAAGTAGACAAACTCTTTGTTATAATGTCTAAATTGAATCATTCTTCATGAATGGATAAAAATTACACTAAGAAATTAGTTACTGAAAGGTTATGTCAAACCACTTATAACTTTCTTAATATTTGGGGGATCATGACATGTTGCTACACATTGTACTTAATCTTCAAATATAAATCAATTACTTGCTAAATTGATAATAAAATTTATTGTTTAATATATTTAATTCTATTTTATTGAGGATTATGATTTATATTTTGGTCAACTTATTAGTGAACCTAATAAATCACACACGTAAAAACTATTTATTAGAAATTAAAATGAGATGATTAATGACTTAATTGTCAATAAGTTTTAGAAATTAAGGACTAGAATGTAATTAATATAAATATTAAAATTCTAGACATAAAAAACATCAAGTAGGGACTTGATTGAATAAATTTCTAAAATTATTCTAAATTAATATATATGATATTGTTTAAAGGGAAAATTAATATTTTGTTATTTATAGGATTTTTAGGTTTCTTTACAAATAAAATGTTATGCCTTTTATTTTCTTAGATAGGAAGAATACAATATAGAAATATAGAAACACAAAATAAAAGAGTTAACATTCATAGGTATAACAATTCATCTCTCCTAAAAGAGCTTAGAATGTTTCTTATAAGTGATTCATGTTGATTATAGTCTGACTGGACAGTTAGACAACTTGTAGTTTGCGATAACTCAATTCTACGACGATTATATTTAAAGAATATCTCATCTTTTGGTAATCTTCATATAAACCCTAAAAAATTCATCTATCTAACGAGATCTCTAGGACTCTTAAAACAATTTAAATTTATCATTTTTTGCGTGTATATATTTCAGGAAACCCGACATTTGGCTCCTCATAGATTGCCATAAATAATTTTTTACCACTATTTATGACATACCAAGTAAAAAATGAAAAAAGAAAAATAAAGGAGTGAAATGAAAAAAGAAAAGAAAAGTAGGGATTGAAATAAATAACCTGAGTTTGAGTTCCTCTCTAACACAACTAAGAGATAAAGAGATATAAAGGTAAAAGATAAGAGATAAGAGATAAGGAGTTAGAAAGATTAGGATGGGTAAAAAATATCCAATAAAGAGACTATAAATAAACCATACAATCCAGAAAAATATAATTGAGGAGAGCAGCCTCAAAGATCCTAGGAGAAACAATCTACTTTAGAAGCTAGAAAAAAAAACTTTGTTATTACAGTAACTTTTTTTTTCCAAAACCAAAAAGAAGAAAACAATAGCCTCCCTCCACTTCACCATCATCAAAATCCAATTAGAAAAACCCAAAAAATGACAATGCCAGCACAAAGCAGTTGCCTAGTTAGTCTCCTCCTCCTTTAGCGATGAAGCTCGGCGACAACAACTTCGACGATGATGATTTAGTAGAGAGAAAAGAGATTTAAGTTGAAACTTTAAAAGCTTGATCTCTAACTATGAACGATTGTGAACTTCACCGTCATCAAAGAGAAGATAAAGAAGAACTGGTGTATCTTATCCTACAGGTCATACGTCATGTCGATCAGTAGAGAGTGAAATTTATCGCTAGAAGCTTGGAAACCTAGCATCACACACACACACACACACACACAAGAAAGGATAATAATTACAACATTCTTGATGAAATGATAATAATTACATTAAGAAACTAATTACTGAAAGGTTAAGTCAAAGTACTAATGATTTTCCTAATATTTTGAGGATCATTATAGGTTGCTAGACATTATACTTGATCTTCAAATATAAATCAATTAATTATTGAATTGATAATAAATTAAATTGTTTAATTTATTTTATCCTATTTATTTAGGATTATGATTTATATTTGGGTCAATTTATTATGAAACTTAATGGGTTATACACATAAGAACCATTAGTCAAAAATAAAAATTAGATGATTAATCAAGTTTGACTTGATTGTAAATGAATTTTAGAAATTGAGAACTAGAATGTAATTAATGTAGGAAATTATAATTCTAAACCTAAAAAAATCTAGGTATTTGATTGAATAAATTTCTAAAGTTACCCTAAAATAATATATGTGATATTATTCAAGGGAAAAATTGATATTTTGTCATATATAGGGCTTTCAGATTTCTTATAAATAAAATGTTATGCCACTTATTTTCAATACAACAAAAACACCTGAAATATAAAAGAAAAAACCTAACACTTAAAGGTATAACAGTGCCTTTTTTTCTCACTAGTAGTTTGTGTAGATTAACATTATAGGCTGAACACTTAGATGACTTGTGGTTTGCAAAAATCTAGTTTTGAAGCAATTATTTAAAGCAAAAAAGAACATCCGATCTTCAAGTAATTTTCATATAAATCTCTAACAACTCTAGATTTGTCTAGTGGGATCCTTGATACTCTTGAAAAAAAATTAAATTATTGTTTCTGTCACGTATACATCTTTTGGGAAACCTAAAAGTCCTAACACTCCTAGTTTCTATAAAGAATGGGTCAGGACATATGTGTATGGATAGTCGAGCTATTAACCAGATCACTATGAAATACTAGTTCCCAATATCATGGTTAGATGACATGTTAGATAAGTTATTAGGTTTAAGGTTAATCCCAATAATAGTTACCATATAAGAATTAAGTCAGGAGATGAGTGGAAGACAACCTTTAAAACACAACAAGGGTTATATGAATAAATAGTTATGTCATTTGGTCTGTCCTCCCAACATTTTCATAAGGTTCATGTAACGGGTATTGAGGTCACTCATGGGCAGATTCATTATCTTTTATTTCCTTGATATTCTGATTTATAGCCTACTTTTGAGTCTCATTTAAAACATATGCATGTTGTTTTTGACACTTCGAGGAAGGAGAAATTGTATATGAATCTTAAGAAGTTTAAATTATTCACTAGTACTATTTCTTTTTTTTATCTTTATTATGTCTGTTGATGGTCTTCAAGTTGATCCGTCTAAGATTTTTGTAATTTTAGAGTAACCAACTCTAAATAGTGTTCATGATTTTCAAAGCTTTCACAGACTTCCATCCTTCTATTAAAAGTTTATTTGAAATGTTAATTCTCTTATTACACCTATTATTGAGTATCTAAAGGGACACAACTTTTAGTGGATAGATAAGGCTGAATCTAGCTTTCAGCTAGTGAAGAAGAAGATGGGTGGGTATTGTGACTAAAGCTCCTATATTAGGACTTCAATATTTTAAGAAACTGTTTAAGATAAACTGTGATGCATCTAGGTTAGGTATTCAGGGAGTTCTTAAACAAGATGGGAGGTCAATTGCTTTTTTTTTAGAAGTTATTTAGCTAAAAAAGGAACTACTACATGTATGATTTGGAGTTTTATGCTATTGTTTAGAGTCTTAAGCATTGATAACATTACTTAGTTTTGAAGTAGTTTATCCTAATCACAAATCATGAAATCTAAAATATATAAATAACCAGCATAAGTTAAGTTATCGGCATGCAAAGTTGGTGTCATTTCTAAAAGAGTTCATCTTTTTGCTAAGGCATCAATTGAGTAGCTTAAGCAAAGCTTGATGCCCTTAGTAGATGAGTTACTTTACTCAATACTATATGTGCCCAGATGATAGAGTTTAATGCTTATAGAGAGCTATTATTAGGTTATTCACCATTTGAACAAATTTATTTTGAGTCAATAAATAGAGGTGATTGAGATAATTTTGTACTTTTCAATGGTTATTTGTTTTAGGGTTTGCAACTATGTATTCCATATTGCTCTTTACAGGAACATATCATCCATGAATTGCATTATGAGGGATAAATTGGGCAAGACAAAACCTTAGCTCTAGTGTCCATAAATTGTTATTACTTCCAAGTTAAATATCTAGTATTGTGAGGAGATGTGCTCTTTGTTATAGATTCAAAGGAACCTTATCAAATGTTGGGTTATATACTCAATTACCGGTTCTTCATGCTTTGTGACTTGATGTTGAATGGATTTTGTGTTGAGCTTACCTTGTATCCAATACGCTATGAATTATATTTTTGTTGTTGTGGATAAGTTCTTAAAGATGATCCATTTCATAGCATGTTATAAGACTATAAATGCTCTTAAATAGCCTACCTCTACTTTAACGAGGTGGTTTGTTTACATGACATCCTTAAGTCCATCACTTCATATATAGATTTAAAGTTTATATGTAACTTCTAGAAGAATTTGTAGGGTACGATAGGAACTCAATTGAACTTTAGTAATGCATATCATCCTCGGATAGATGGGAAGATAAAGATGGTTAACCGAAGGCTTGGCAACTTGATGTGAAGTTTAATGGGATACAAGATAAAATAATAGGATCTAGCCTAGCTAGAAATAGATTTTGTTTTTAATATATCTAAAAAATAGACTATCCAACTGAGTCTATTCAAGATTGATATGGATAGAATCCTTTTGAAGTCCTAGAGTTGATGCATGTTCCTCGTATCAAATAATTGAGTATCCAAGTTGATGGTATGATAGATTACTTGCATGGTATTTATGAACCGGTCAATAAGACAGTCAATGATAGCAATACCAAGTATAAGGTCCCGACTAATACTCATCATAGAAGAGTGGTGTTTGAGGTTGTTGATATAGTTTGGACGATGCTTATTCATGATAGGTTTCTAATGAGGGAGTACAACAAGATGAAGGAAAGAAAAATAAGTTCTTAAAAGGTATTGCAGAAGATAAATGACAATGCTTACAAACTTCACCTTCCTATCCATCTGAAGACTTCTAATGTCTTTGATGTCCAGCTATTAATACCTTATCAAGAGGAAAAAAAAATAGAACTCGAGATGAGTTCTTTTTAATCATGGGAAAATGATGCATTTGGGCTTGTGGAAACTAAAGGTTATACCATATTAGCACCTTAAAATTGCAATAACAGGAAATCTAATATTGGATCGGACTCATATTTTTTCAAGTTATTCTATAAACAATTTTCGTATGAAAAGTTATTGTGTTGCTTATCAATCTATTGGATCTATTGGATCTTTTAAAATTATGACTTGAGCCTGAATGCTACCATTGGGTCAATTTTATTTTTTTTCTATGCTTTTTTGGTTTTATTGTTTTATTTGAATTTTTTAGTTTCATTTATACTTTTAAATTTTTAGTTGTTTTAGAGTAGAAGTAGGATTTCCCGACACACAGTTTTCTGGTAATGATGATCAGCTTGGTGATACTAATAAAGAAGACAATCCACCTCTAAATGCACGCGCCTATGTACCCATAGATCATAGTGGCTGCGGTTTTGGTACACCTCACGTTTGACCTAGTCAAATGATGAATACATGGAGGCTTTCACTTTCTTTTTTATCCATGGTTTTAGCCTTTGCGGTTTGCTAATTATTTCTGTGTCTTTTGCTGGTTTTGGTTACTTCCTTTGACCATGTTCTTGTTTTATCGTCGAATATTTCATACCTTAATTGAATTAAATAGTTAAATTTGCGGTGGATGCCTCACTTGCAACCCATTTAAGCTTCACTTTTGTTGAATCTTTCATACCTTTCCAATCATTTTTCTTTATCGAATTTTTGCCGCATTGTTATGCATATAAATGAGTCTCATTTCTCTAATAACTTATTACCGTATTAATTTTTAAAATTGATTTTAAATTTTATTCAAAAAAATTAATTCTTATGATAAGTAATCTATTTTCAATCTCTTTATATTATTTTATATTTTTATAATTGTATAGTGTTCGATAATTTCCTTTCGAATTTCCTTTGAGTTGAAATTCGAAATAATGTGGAAATGTATAATTGAACCTTATCGTAGTCTATACGGCTACTTGATGAATCCATGGATGATCCAAAATGCCTTTTGAATTCTGTATGCATCTAGTGCCATGCTTCGTGTCTCATATAGGCTGTTTCACGTTTTATATATATATATACACCCCCTCCTTCATTATCGTTCACACGAGCTGCCTGAACCTCTCCATCTTCACTACCACCCTTGTGTCTTCCTAACTAGCTAGCTCCATACACATACCTAAACATTTTGTTTCTTAAAAGTCCCAGCTTTTTTTTCGTTTCATAAATGGATTCTAAAAGAAAATATAATCAATACTTGACAATAATACTCTTTGTTACCATTATTTTTGTATCATGTTCCAACCCAATAATGGCAGCGAGTCCATTAGGGAGTGATGATCATCAGCTTGGAGATAATCCAGACCAACATATGCCCCGTAATCCCGACAAGGTCGAGCATTATAATCCATGCCGATATGTGCCCGGAAGTCTTAGTAGATGCAGAGTTGGTGGACCTCCAGTTTGACGTAGTAAAATGATGAATGAATAATCCAGGGAGGTTTTCTCTTATACTTGCCAAAAACTAGCCTGCAAGGCATGTCAACCCCTAAAGTTTCACTTTTTTTACCCATGGTTTTAGCCTTCTTTAGCCTTCGAGGAATGCTAATTATTTCTGTGTCTTTTGCTGGTTTGAGTGTTACTTGTTAATTTTGATCATATGCTCTTGTTTTAGTGGTGTAATATATATATATATATATATATATATATATATATATATATATATATAGATACAAACTATTTTAGACTAATACATGTTCAAGTAGAAATTTACTCAAACAGCTCTGCAAAATCAATCATTACTGTTTCATGTCCAAAACGCTGAAAGCACCATCACTTCATTAGGCAAAATCAATCTTAGATAGTCTCTTCATTTATTTTTTTGTAGCAGATAAATTTTTTTTTCCTATATTTGTTCTTTTTTTTCTTCTTTTTTTGTCTTGTTCCTATATTTTGATTTAGCTATTAATTTAATAGCCTTTTTAATATACTCTCAATAATTATCAAAAAAAAAAAAAACCCTCTCGTAATAAATTACGGCATTATGGATTCAGCCAAAGCCAATAACTCAGTCTGCTAAAGATGTAGTATAAATAATAATGAATTTATTAGATGATGTTCATCAAAATACACTA
>Ga0307517_10009154_pt1 | contig 14096 bp, 9 predicted proteins | sample 23_EM_MG_FD_194515 | JGI IMG/M metagenome (GOLD analysis project Ga0307517, IMG submission 194515) | Populus trichocarpa ectomycorrhiza microbial communities from riparian zone in the Pacific Northwest, United States - 23_EM | ecosystem: Host-associated > Plants > Roots > Unclassified | place...
CGCTTCCCTGGGGTGCATCCTCGATGCCTGGTCGGCGGGATCGATCCGAACTTGCCAAGCGCCGTCGAGCGATACCGTTTCGCGCGGCGCCGCCCAGGCCGATACGCTGGCGAGGAGCGCCGGCAGCAGCAGCGCGAGCCTACCCCACCTCACTTCGCCGCCTCCCGCAGCATTGCGCGTTCGACCGTATAATAGGGGCCGGCAAGCGGCGCGGTGAACTGGAAGCAGAGGTCTTCGTCGCCCGCCATCGTCGGCAAAATGCCCGAGACGCTGAACCGCGCGGGCGTCGCCGCCGGGTCGGGCAGCGGGAACGTCGCGACCACGATCGGCTCGATCGCCTTGTCCTTGGCCGCGGCGATGCAGCGCGCGAGGATGGTCAGTTCGCCATACGTAGTGACATTATAATGGTCGCGCAGCGCCTTGGCCTCGTGCGCGAGTCCATAGTGCCGTGGCAGCCGGGCGACGTCGACCGTGAAGCTCCTCGCCAGATCGAGCGGTGCCGCCGGATAGGCGCTGCAGGTGTCGAACAAATTGACGTTGAACGCCGGCATGTTGTCGGTCGCCTCCGAGGTCAGCGGAACGCGCAGGCCGAAGGCGCCGTGCGGACAGGCGACCAGCTCGGAGCTGGTTCGTGAGAGCAGCGCCGCGCGGCCGGTATCGAAGCTACGCGGCCGAGCGGTTGCGTCACCAGCGGCATCGAACGCCGCGGCGCGGATCGTCACCCCGGGCTCGAGCTCCAGCGGTGCCTTGTAGACGGGCGAGGTCGCGCCGGGCACCCTGCCGTCGAGTGTGTAGCGGATCGTGCCGTAAGGCGCCTGGGTCGCGAGCGCGACACGCACCCGGTTCGTGCGCAATGCTGCGCCGCGGGTGCCCTCGAGCCGGAATCCCACCGCGAAGGCGCTGTCGGCGACCTCCACGCCCGAGCGTCGCCAGCGCTGGATCTGGGGATCGAGCCGCGCGAGGAAATCGGCGAAATCGCGTTTCCCCCCGGTCGACCAGGTGATCTCGGCGAGCGCCGCGGCGCGCGGGAAGAGCATGTGCTGCACCTGATAAGGCGTGACAAGGAATTCGCTCCACGCATTGGCCTGCGCACCGAGCACATGGTTCGCCTTCCCGGCGCCGACCCCCGCGGGCATCGGCTCATATTTATAGACATCGGCGAGCGTCTGGATCGACAGCCGCCCCGGCGGTTCGTCGGCGCGATCGCTTTGCAGGCTGTCGAAATACAAGGTCGGCGCGGGGCTCAGCACCACGTCGTGATTCTGGTTGGCGGCGTCGACCGCGCCCTTCTCGCCGCGCCACGACATCACCGAGGCCGAGGAAGGCAGCCCGCCCTCGAGAATCTCGTCCCAGCCGATCAGGCGCCGGCCCTTGGCGGCCAGGTAATTGCCGAACTCGTCGATCAGCCAGCTCTGCAGCTGATCCTCATCCTTCAGTCCGAGCGCCTTGATCTGAGCCTGGACTTGCGGGGAGCGCTGCCACTGGTCCTTGATCGCCTCGTCACCGCCCAGGTGGATATAGGTCCCCGGGAATACCGCCATCAGCTCGTCGAGCACCTGCTTGACGAAGGCGATGCCGTTGGGACCAGGGTTGAGGAGATAGGGATTGACCCCCCAGTCGTGGGACACGCCAGGGCGATCGCCGAACACGCCGAGTTCGGGATAGGCCGCGACCAGCGCCTGGGCATGTCCGGGCAGGTCGATTTCGGGGACGATGGTGATGCCCCGCTCGGCGGCATAGGCAACCAGCGCCTTCAATTGTTCCTGTGTGTAGAAGCCGCCCACCTTGGCGCCCGGCGCGCCACCGGCCGACGGGGGCGTACGCCACGCGCCCAGCTCGGTGAGCTTGGGGTAGCGTTTCACTTCGAAGCGCCAGCCCTGATCGTCGGTCAGATGCAGGTGCAGCGTGTTGAGCTTCACCGACGCCATCTGGTCCACCACCAAATAGATCGCCTCGATCGGCTGATAGTGGCGAGCAACGTCGAGCATCAGCCCGCGCCAGCCGAAGCGAGGCGCATCTTCGACGGTCACCGCCGGCACCTTGACCGGCGCGCCGAAGCGGCGATCGGGGCTCAGCAGCTGGGCGACGGTCATCGCGCCATAGAGCAATCCGCGGTCGCCCGAGGCGCTGATGCGGATGCCCCGCGCGTCGACCACGAGCCGATAAGCTTCGTCGCCGCGGACCGAAGCGTCGCGCGCCAGCGTGATCGCGCCGGGGCCTTCACGCGGAGTCAGTGTTAGTCCGCGCTCGACCCTCACATGCGCCGCCAGCACGCGCGCCGCGGCCTTGGCGCCCTTGTCATCCGGTGCGGTACCGATCGCCGCACCGGAGGACACGGTGAAACTGCCCGTTCCGCGCACAAGTGATTGGGGAAGAGGTGTCAGCGGGAGCGGAGCGGACGGCTGTGCCAAGGCCCCGGAACTGCAGAACAGCATCGCCCAACTCAGAGTACGTAGCCGCATCCTGGCAATCCGCATCGCATGTCCTCCGCCGGCCGACGCGGCCGCCGAACGTGTAACCAATATAGATCCTATTCGACAATAGGGAGCGCTACCGCTACCGCCCTTTTTGCACGGACACACCGTAGGCCTGAGGCCGAGACCATTTGCCGGTAGATACCAATATAAATCCTCTACCATCCCATTGCCCGACCGGACCGGTTGCGATAGCGTTACCTCATGCGAGGCAGCGATGGCGACAAGGTGCCTCCCGGGGGGAGGAATTGATGGCGTTCTCGGATCAGATAGGACGTTTGCGCGAGGACAATCCGTCCCCGCTTTATATCCAGCTCGAACAGCTCATTCGCGGCGCGATCGGCGCCGACATTCTCGTCGCCGGCAACGCGATCCCTCCCGAGCGCGATCTCGCCGCCGAATATGACGTGTCGCGCATCACCGTGCGCAAAGCGATCGGCCGGCTCGTCGAGGAAGGGCTGCTCACCCGCCGGCGCGGTGCCGGCACCTTCGTCACCGGACGTGTCGAGAAGATTTTCTCCAAGCTCTCCTCCTTCACCGAGGACATGGCGGCGCGTGGCCGCCGGGCGAGCAGCAGCTGGATTTCGCGCGCGCCCGGCCAGGTGAACCCGGAAGAAGCGATGATGTTGGGGCTCTCGCCCGGCGCGCCGGTGCTGCGTTTCGCGCGTATTCGCTATGCCGATGACGAACCAATGGCGCTCGAATTCTCGACCATCGCGGGTTATTGCCTCGCCTCGGTCGATGCGGTCGAGGATTCGCTCTACGGCGCGCTCGAAAAGGTCGGCAATCGGCCGGTGCGCGCGCTGCAGCGGCTCAGGGCCGTGCCTTTTGGCGGCGAGCATGCCCGCATGCTCGGTGTCGATCCCGGCCATGCCGGCCTGCTGATCGAGCGCCGCGCCTTTCTGCGCGACGGCCGCCCGGCCGAAGTCACCCGCTCTTATTATCGCGGCGACGCCTATGATTTCGTCGCCGAGTTGAGCGACGTCTAGCGCCCCCCATTCCCCCGCATCGTGTTGGAGTATCAGCAATGGATCGCCGCCAACTTCTTCTCGGAGGCGCCGGTGCCGGCGCGCTGCTTGCGGTGCCCGGCCGAGCGGCGGTCGCGACGCAGGGGCCCGGCGATGGCGGCGGCTTCCCGATGCCGGCGCCCCAGCGGCGCCTCCTGCCGCGGCTCTCCGAGCCAGATCCTTCGCGTACGCGCCTCGAATTTGGCTGGCGTTTCCATCAAGGCGACGTCCCGACGCCGGAGCCGCAAGGGCACGATGACACCTATATGAGCGTCAAGGCCGGCAATGCGCGCGGCGCGGCGGCGATGGTCTATGACGATTCGGACTGGGCGGAAGTGCGGCTGCCGCACGACTGGGCGGCGGCGCAACCCTTCGTCCGCACCGCGAACGTCTCGCAAGGGTATCGCCCGCGCGGCATCGGCTGGTACCGGCGCGCGCTGCGGCTCGACCCGGCCGATCGCGGCAAGACGATCGAGCTCCATTTCGACGGCATCGCCACCAATGCAACGATCTGGGTCAACGGCAGCCTCGCTGCGCACAATTGGTCGGGCTATAACAGCGTCTATGTCGATCTGACGCCCTTCGCCCGCTTCGGCGACGAGACCAACATGATCGTCGTGCGCGCCGATGCCGATGCTAGGGAGGGCTGGTGGTACGAGGGTGCGGGCCTCTATCGCCACGTCTGGCTGGTTCGCCGCGCGCCCGTCGCCATTATCAGCGACGGCCTGCATTGCGATCCGCGCCAGGGGCCGGACGGGCACTGGCGCGTCCCCGTCACCGCGACGCTCGCAAGTATCGATCGCGCCGCCGCGAGCGTGACGGTCGAGGCGGCCCTGCTCGATCCCGACGGTCGCGAAATCGCGACCGAACGGACCGACGTGACCGTCCCCGTGCTGGGACGAGCCGATGCCGCGCTGACCCTCGATGCCGGCACCCCCGTGCGCTGGTCGGTCGAGACGCCGACGCTCCATATGGTGCGGACCCGCGTGCTGCGCGGTGGCCAGATCGTCGACGAGCGCCGCGTCGCGATCGGCTTCCGCACGATACGCTTCGATGCCGACAAGGGGCTGTTCGTCAACGACCAACCGGTCAAGCTCAAGGGAGTCTGCCTCCATCAGGACCATGCCGGGGTCGGCGTCGCAATGCCCGATGCGCTGCTCGCCTGGCGGTTGGAGCGGCTCAAGGCGATGGGCTGCAACGCGATCCGCATGTCGCACAACGCGCCCACCGCCGAGCTGCTCGACTGGTGCGATCGGATGGGTTTCCTCGTCATGGACGAGAATCGCAACTTCAATCCGGCGCCCGACTATCTCGCCCAGCTCGAATGGCTCGTCCGGCGCGACCGCAACCATCCCAGCGTGATTCTCTGGTCGGTGTTCAACGAAGAGCCGATGCAGGGCACCGAGGCCGGGGTGGAGATGGTGCGCCGCATGTCGGCTGCTGTCCGTCGGCTCGACGACAGCCGCCCGATCACCGCCGCGATGAACGGCTCGTTCTACACCCCCTCGAACGTGTCGTCCGTCGTCGATGTGATGGGGTTCAATTATTACCAGGGCGATTACGACAAGTTTCACCGGCTGAACCCGACCAAGCCGATGACGAGCTCGGAGGACACCAGCGCCTTCGAGACGCGCGGTGCCTTCGCCACCAATCCCGCCGGGCATGTCATCACGTCCTACGACACCGATGCGGCGAGCTGGGGCGGCACGCACCGCGCATCGTGGAAGAACATCGCCGAGCGCCCCTTCGTCGCGGGCGGCTTCGTCTGGACCGGGTTCGACTATCACGGCGAGCCGACACCGCACGAATGGCCGACCATCTCCAGCTTCTTCGGCATTCTCGACCTGTGCGGCTTTCCCAAAACCGCGTTCGACATCCACAGCGCACATTGGATCGACGACCGGCCGGTAGTGGCGATCGCCCCGCACTGGACCTGGCCCGGCCGCGAGGGTGAGCCGATCAAGGTCTTCGTCACCAGCAATGCCGAGACCGTGGCGCTAATGCTCAACGGCCGCGACCTTGGCGTGCAGCGGGTCGACCGCGTCATGGGAAACGAATGGAGCGTGCTCTATGCTCCCGGCCGGATCGAGGCGCGGGCGATGCGCGGCGGCAAGGTGGTAGCGACCGCGGTCCACGAGACCGCAGGCCCGCCGGTGGCGCTGCGGCTCACCCCCGCGCGCATGGTGATGGCCGGCGACGACGAGGACGCCCAACCGATCACCATCGACGCGATCGATGCTCGCGGCCGTCACGTCCCGACCGCCAATCTGACGACGCGCTTCACGGTCGAGGGGGCGACTTTATTGGGCGTCGGTAATGGCGATCCCAACAGCCACGAGGCCGAGCAGTTCGCTGGGCCCGCGGGCGAACGATCGCTGTTCAATGGCCTTGCACAGTTGATTGTCCGCGCCAACGCGGGCCGGGGGAGCATCATCGTGCGCGCCACAGCGTCGGGACTGAAACCCGCCATGCTGAAGCTCGACCGCGCCGATATCGCCCCGCGCCAGCAAGTCGCGGTGGTTCCGGCCGTGTTGAAGGTCCGCGATTGGCGCCGATCGCCGGTCTTCATCCAACGCCCCGATCCCGGCCTCGCCCCCGCCGACGGCGACAACAATAGCTGGGACTTCATCCGCAGCGGCGAGCCCACGCCTGGAGAGGCGCAGCCCGGGTGGCGCATCTACCGAGCGCGCATCATGCCCTGGAAGCGCATCGCGGCCGAAGGAGGCGTGATCGCGTTCGACGCGATTGGCGGCAGGGCCGAGCTCTGGATCGATGGTATCCGCGCAGCCGTCAAGGAGAGTCCCGATGCCGCTCCCCTCAGCGCGCCGATCGCGCCCGGCGCCGGACCGCGCATCGTTGCGCTGCTCGTCAATGCGCCGGCGGGCCGGCCCTCGGGCATCCTGGGCCCGGTGACGATCACCGCGCGCTGAGGACTACGACTGAGGAAGATGCGGGAACAGCAAGCGGCAACACCAATAATACGACAGCCAAAATTCGCAGGCCCCCGCGGTCCGCCGAGTTGAGGCTCAGCCGTGGTTTCGTCTATGGGCCGGACGCGGGGTCACGGAGAAGGTAATGCGTACAGCACGGTTGATCGCAGCGGCAGCGCTGTCTCTCGTCGGCGCGTGTACGTCTCCGCTGAGTCGGCAAGGCCCGCTGCCGCCCACGGGAGCGCGGTTGAACGATGCCAGCTACACGTTCGCCCCGGCTCCGGGGGATGCCGGCGGCGCCGTGATGGACGCGTCCGTGCTGGTGCGAGAGGCTTTGGCGAGCAAGGGATATCACGAAAGCCCGAATGGACGTTATCGGCTTGAGATCGGTCTTGCGAGCGCGCCGCCGGATGTCGAGGTCGAGCGGCCTGACAGTAGCGCGGAAAGCGTGAAGGGCACGATGCATCCCATCGTGTTCTGCCGGCCGCAACGCTACGTCTTGACGGTCGGCATGATCGACCGGACCAATGGCTCGTTATTGTTCCGAAACGCGGCGGCGGCCCGGCACTGCGGCAGCTCGCCGGCGAAGATGTTACCCAGGCTCGTGCGGACCGCCGTCAACGGATGAGGGATTGAGCGCCGGGATCGTGAAGATGAAGCGCGATCCGTGGGGCGACACCGCCTCGTATCGCACGCTGCCGCCATGGCGTTCGGCAACGGTCCGGACGTAAGCGAGGCCGAGACCGACGCTGAGACCCGGCCCGGCGACCGCCAGCGGGCCGAACCGGCTGGTCAGATCCGTCAAGCGCTCATGGGATATGCCTGGACCCTGGTCCTCGATCCAAAGCTCGAACAGCGCGGCGCCGGCGGTTTCCACAGCGTCGATACCGCATCTGATCTTCGCGCCGGGAGGGCTGAACCTGACGGCGTTGTCGAGCAGGTTAAGCAAGGCGCGGGTGAGGGCGTGGCGCTCACCTGCGACGTAACAGGGCTCGGCTGGTGGCGCGACGATCCAGACGCTTTTCTTCGACGCCAGCGGCCATAGTGCGTCGCTTGCCTCCGCGAGGCAGTCATGAAGGTCGGCCTCTTCGGGGTCGAACGCCGTCTCGCGCAGCCGGGCGAGCTGCACGAAATTCTCGGCAAGGTTGAGGGTGCGCCGGGCGTGATAAGCGATCTTGTCTGCCGCATCCGCGCCGACGCCCGTTTCCGACCCCTCCAGCAGCGTGAGGATCGATGCCTGCGGCGAACGCATATCGTGGCTCAGGAATTCGAGCGCTTGCTCGCGATCCCGCTCGACAGCCCTGATGCCGGTGATTTCCGCGAGCAGGTGAATCCAGCCACGTCGCGCGCCATCGGCATCGGTAAGCGGCGTGCGGCGGTGCGAGAAATGTCGTCCATCCGCCGATATCAGATCGTTCGTACCGGGCATGCTGTACAGCGCGTCGCGAACGCCGGCATTCTGCGAGAGAAGGGCCTCCGCGTGACGATTGGCGACCAGGACATCGCCCTCCATCGTGGTGACGATCAGAGGATCGGCAACTCCCTCCACGGTGTCCGCAACGAGCCGTTTCAAGTCGCGAAGCGCAGTGATCGATCCGCTCAGGGCGAATGCGTTGCGTCCTGGATGGTCCAGCCGGTCTATCGTCGGCGCCACCCACCCGCCGAGATCGTCCGACAATTGGGACAATTCCCGGGCAACCGCTTTGTCGATCGTGTGCAACCGCCGCCAACCCCATAACGGATACACGAACAGCACGCCGACAAGCCCTGTCGCAGGCGGGATCCAGAGGCCCGTCATGGCGACCAGCAGGACTGGCACGGTAGCGACGAGCCCGAACATCACCAGTGAGGCCACCAATGCGGCAGAGGGTCGCAGGCGCCAGAACAGGAGCAACAGGATGAGGGCGGGTAACGCTCCGATCGTGAGCCGGAGCGGAAGCGGTGCCTCCCGCACGAACTGGTCGGCCAGCATCGCGTTCAGCAGGTTCGCCTGAACCTCGATGCCTGCGAGCGTACCGACCGAGGCGACGTCATGACGGTCCCCAAGGCCACCCGCGGTCGCGCCGACGAGCACGATGTGATCGCGTATAAAGGCTGGCGGAAGCCGACCCGCGAGCACATCGCTGAAGGACACGGTGCGGTAGGCACCCGCTTCGCGGTACGGTACCAGCACCGACATGTCGCCTCGCCGAACGCCGCGCTGCCATGCCGGTGACGACCGTCCGTACGCCAGTCGGAACGTCTGCTCGGCCAAATGTGGCCAGGCGCGCGATCCGTCGTTCACCTCGAGCAACGCTGCTCGTGCCTTGCCGTCCGCTTCCTGAGGGAGCGCGACATGCCCGAGCGCTGCTGCGACACGAGCGATCGGCGGGACGGGAAGCACCGTGTCGAACGGACGACCATTCGCACCCGGCGCCTCGAAAAGAACTGGCAGCGTGACCTTCTTCGCATCGCTGAGGGCGGCGGCAAGCACCGCATCTTCCTGTGGCGCGCGTGCGGCCTCGGTGAAGAGCACGTCATAGGCGATTGCTGCCGGCCGAGCAGCCGAGATAGCCTGAATAGCTTTCGCATGAACGGTTCTCGGCCAAGGCCAATGCCCGAGCGCTGCGAGGCTCGCATCGTCGATCGTGACCAGAAGAATCCGCTCCGAGGCGAGCGGCGCGCGCAAATGCGCGATCTGATCATAGATCGCGTCATCCGCCTTGGATGTTGCTCCGATAAGGGTAAGGCCGAGCGTGAGGCCCAGCACCAGCAAGGCGACGGCGCACCATTCGACTAGCAGCCGCCGGAACACGTCTTCAGCCTCTCGGCGATCGGGAAGGGTCGGTGATCGTCAGCTTCTCCGGCTCCGTCCAGGATTCGGTGACGTCGCCGTCTTCGAGCTGGGCGAGGCCCACCCGCCAGTAATAGACACCCGCCTTCAGCCGCCGCAGCGTGAGCGCATCGCGTGCGAGCGCAACCTCGTCGACGACGAGCGTGCCCTGCGGCGTGTCCCGCCTCAGCTGAAAGCGGTATCGGCGCACGCCGCCGCCGGCCCCGGCCCAGCGGAATCGATAGCCGTCGTCCTCGCGTTCCACGGTGCCGCGTATTGAGGCGAGCCGACGCCGGAAGCTGTAGGATTGTGCCATTCCTTCGAGGCCGCTCGGGGCGATCGAGGAAACGCGGACGAAGAGGTTACCGTTAGGTATATCCGCCAGCGCGAACGCGCCGTCGTCAGAGAATTGCTCGGCAATGTTGTCGATGAAACCCGCGTCGGTGGCGATCACGGCCCTGTAGCGTAGTGCGCCTTCCAGCTTGCGCACGCGGAACTCGACTGCGTCTTTCGTCTGCAATGCCGGCGGCTCTTCGAGGTCGGGAACGGCGAGCAGCTTTTCAACGCGAGCTGCGCCCTCTCGGTCGAGCGTGGCGCCGAAACTGCGTTCCAGCGTCAGCCCCGGCTCGCTCTCGGAAGGCGAAAACGTCACCGTCCCCGCCAGGACTTCGGTGGCTGCCGCGCGGCGCTCGTCCTCGAAAGAGACGCGGAACTCCGTGCCCCGGACCGCGGTCATGCTGATCGGCGTATGGATCTGGTATCTGCCGGACGGTTGCCCCAGCGGCGTGACCCTGGTCTCGAGCCGGCCTTGTTCGACGTCGATGCGATAGTCGATCGCCCCGGTCAGCAAGATCCGCCGCAGCTGCCGAACACGCACCCGGCTTTGCGATGGGATTGCCACTTGTGAGCGGTCCGCCAGCATGAGTGTCGCGAAGCTGTTGCCCGCGGTGGCGACTTCGGTACCTTCGCTGATGGCGATGCCGATGGAGGGCGCTATTGCCCTGCCGCTGATCGACAGACTCACGGTGCCACGGTAACTCGCCAGACGTGCCGGTTCGACGTTGAAGCGCAGCCAGGTTCGCGGGATCCGCAGCTTGCGGCCCACGGGAAGTCGCTTCGGATCACGGATCGCCGCCAGCCGGAGCAGAGCCTCCCAGCGGCGCTCCGGCACCAGAAAGCTCCGGCTCAGCCCGTAAAGCGTATCCCCTCGCCGGATAGTATACCAGATATCGTCATTCTGCGGTTGAACGGGCGCGACGGCGGCGGCGTGCGCGGCGATCGCGAGTAAGATGCTCAATTTTCTGCCCCGAAACGCTCCAAGCGATATCCATAGCCAGATATGGCCACGATTCGGTAGCCATTCTCTGGGGTTAGCTTGAGCTTCGTTCGGATCCGGGAGACATGCATGTCGAGCGTTCGCGTCGAGAGGTCGGCGGCGCTCTGCCAAATCGTCTCCAGCAGATAGCTCCTCGAAAGGGCGCGGTGCATGTTCTCGAAAAAGACCAGCGCGAGCTGGAACTCCTTTGCGCTCAGCGCAACTTCCCCGTCGCCAATGCTCACCCGTTCCGTCAGGCGGTCGAAAGCATAGGTTCCGAATTGCAGGACGCGGTCTTGCGCGGCCACGGGCATCGCGCGGCGAAGCACCGCTTGTACCCGCGCCACGATTACCGTGCCGGTTTCCGGTTTTACGACATAGTCGTCCGCTCCCGCATGGAGCGCCGCGGCGACGTCGTCCTTGTCCGACCGGCTCGTGAGCATGATGATCGCAGTCGCGCGCGAAACCGCGTCGCGGATCGATCGCAGCAACTCCATCCCGGAGCTGTCGGGCAGATTCCAGTCGAGCAGGATCAGGTCGAAGGTTTGCTTTCGCAATGCGGCGAGAAGGGAGGCGCCGTTGCGAAACCCTGTGCTCGAATGCCCTGCGGCGGCGAGTGCTGCCGAAGCATATTCGATCACGCTTTCATCGTCATCGACTACCGCGATTCGCATGCAAGGCCCCTGCGCGAATTCAATAGGGCTCAGCCATAAGCGCCCCTGCCGGCCACCTGAAATCGGGTAAGCGATCGCCGTGTTGCCCTGTGCAGAGCGCACCAAGGGATAGCGTCATGCTTGGCGGCCGGTGGTCCACTCTCCTGGAAGGGGTGCTGCTCCGCGACATGCGCCGCTGCTAGCAACGGGGCCGAAGAGCGACAATCGCGGGCTTGTAAACAGTTGTAACGCCCGGGCGGGTTTCCGCTACGTCACGGGGCCCTGATCCCCTCCGACCGGCCTGAAGGGGCAGGCATGGATCCATGTCGCGGCCCCTCGAACAAGGCGTGTACGCACGCCTTCAATCCCGCCGCTCCAAATGGCTTTGCAAGAAAGAGCGCCCCGGGAGGTAGCTGCTCTGTTGCGAAAGACCTGTTGCCGGAAACGATCAGGATGCGCGTTACCGGCCACCGCTCGTGAATTTCCCAGGCGAGAGCCAGGCCATGGCGTTCGCCCGGCATCTCAACGTCGGTAACCAACAACGAAAGGGGGTGGGCCATCGCCTCGATGATCGAGATGGCTTCGGCCACACTGGCCGCTTCCCGCGCCTCAAATCCCAGCTCCTCGACCGTCTCACGCAGTTGCACCCGTAGAAGCGGCATGTCTTCGACGATTGCGGCGATCGGCGCGTTTGGCGAACGGCTCGTGAGCATCGGCGATCCTTCTCCAACCGTACGTTGCCCTGCAACTAAGGTCCGAACCGGAGGAGCGGACCCGCCACCTCGATAGGTCGGTCCGTGCCAGGCCAAATACTACCAACAGAGCTGAATAACGGCCTACAATGACGCAGCCGTCGCGTTACCCCCGCGTTACAACTGTTTACCGGGCGCGGAATTGTTCGTGTCCGGCGAAGTCGCTGGAGCGCGTTGTGGTTACTTTTGGTCTTCTCGCCCTGCGAGACTGTTCGGACCGGCGAGAGATCGATCGGGATGCGCATGGGCGGCGGTCCTGCCCAATGCCAACACTCCAGGGCCAGACGAACGGCGCCAGCGCAAAAAGATCAGCCAGGCCCAACAGGATTCGAACCTGTGGCCTCAGCCTTCGGGGAGCAACGCTCCACGCGATATCTGGTTCAGCCCGAGCAGGACTATGAGGCCAGCAGTCTCTTTTTGAACTGCGCCTTGATCAGCCTGTCTTCGAGAATTCGCCCAGCGAGATAGAGAAAGGCGAAGATCGCCGCAAAGACATAGGCGGGCGTCGGCGAGGGTTTCTTGTTCTTGCCTTCGGCCTTGTCCGCGCCATCCTTTTTAGGCTTTTCGGGTGCGGGTGCGCCCAGGGCTTTGTCGATCGGGTTCATCGGCAGCACCTGCGCGTCTTTCTTTGCGGACTTTGCAGCGTCGGTTGACGGTTTCTGGTGCTTGACCACGACGATGGTGAACTGAGCGATGCCCAGAAATAGCAGCGGCGCCAGAAAGCAGAACAGCAACGCCCGGCTGGTCAGATGATAGCGCAGCACGGCGCCGGCCGCGCCTCGTTCAATCCGCAGGATGCCACCATCGAAAACCGACATCTTGTCCTGGGCTGCCTGGTCCTTCTTGCGGAACGTCAGCGTGTCGCTGGTCCGTTCGTGGCTGGTCCCAGTCTGGCGGAACAGGGAATCGAGCCTGTCAAAGGCTTGACTGCCCGATTGTCCGGGAGCGAGCGCCAGGCTGCCCCTGATGTGCCAGATCCAGTCGATGAAACGCAGGTTCACGTGATGATCTCCATTGGGGAGAGCTTTTCCATGCCGTCTCGGAGCAAGGCTCAACCCGGGCCGCTCATGGCGGCCCGGGCGTGACGAACGGGTAGCGGGAGGTTGTGCGGGCGGAGCAATGTCATCACTCGGCCGGCACCACGGCCGGCGATCGGCCAAATCGTTCCTTGAGCGTCTTCCAGCCCTCGGTGAAGGGATGGGTCATCTGCTCGCGGATCGACATGCGGCGACCGCCTTCCATCCCGAGCAGTTCCGCTTCGCCGTCCACGCACGTACCGAACATGCGGTCGATGAAGATGTAGACGCCGGAATAATTGCTGCGGGTGGCTTCGAAGTCCTGCGAATGGTGCAGGCTGTGATGCTCGGTGGTGTTGAACAGGAAGCGCCACCAGCGCGGCGTGTTGAAGCGAACATTGATGTGCTGGTAGGTGCCGACCGCCAGACCGATGGCCCCGGCGAGCAGAGCCGCCCTCGGCAGGAAATCGAAGAATCCGCCGATCCCAAGGCCGATCAGGAACAGCTCGACAGGGTTGCCGACCGCGCCTTTGTTGATGTTCAACTGGGTGATGTAATGGTGCACCGAATGGGGCAGCCAGAGCGGATACCAATTATGCATCCCGCGATGCATCCAATATTGCCCGAAATCGAACATGAATGAGATCAGGAACGCCTGCACCAACAGCGGCAATCCCGTGAACCACTTGAGTTTGTCCCAGTTGAAAGAGTGCTGGATGGCTTCGATCATGGCGCCGTCGCCGATATAGCTGTCGACAATGCGGAGCAGCGTATAGCCGAGCGAGACATAGAACAGGTCGGTGACCAGTTCCTTCCAGGTCAGGCGCCAGCTCTCATAGCGCGGGTTCACCCATTCCAGCCCCAGCAGCAGCGCCTTGAAGCCGATGCCGATGCCAACCGCGGTCGATGCCTTGGCGATGGAATTGGGTGCGTAATACCAGAACACGATCAGCGCGAAGAGCATCGTCGGCTGGAACCAGGTGAAGATGAACTGCTTCACCGGGCCGCCTTCGACCCTAGGGATGTTCTCCCAGCCGATGATCACTGGCGCCTGTGCTCCGATCACCCTTTTACCGACGCGAATTCCGTCCATCTTGTCCCCGCGATCCCGAGTGTCGACTCTAGATATCGGGAACC
>Ga0307517_10009155_pt1 | contig 14092 bp, 19 predicted proteins | sample 23_EM_MG_FD_194515 | JGI IMG/M metagenome (GOLD analysis project Ga0307517, IMG submission 194515) | Populus trichocarpa ectomycorrhiza microbial communities from riparian zone in the Pacific Northwest, United States - 23_EM | ecosystem: Host-associated > Plants > Roots > Unclassified | place...
TCCCCCAGCGGGCGGGCGGCAGAGAACAAAAGATGAAATTGTCCGCAGCGGATAAAACCCACGTCTCCGACACTGATGCGTTGATAGTTGTGTGTAGGGGCGGGTTGCCTAAGAACCATAGAACTTCAGATGGGATCGACCGTGGTTAGGTGACTTGCACGCTACCATAGAGCATCGCCGTAACACCAGAAAGCCATTTGTCTGCAAAGGACATCTCTGATCTCACCAACGGGGATGGTATGCATGAATGGGAGGCTTGTACTCACTCCTTGTATACATCCCATCCCGGCTCGCGTTTGGGTGCCATGGGAGGGCTGGTAGAGAAGATAGCAGGGGCGGGGGGTCGAAAGCTGTGCCTATTCCTAGGGTGCGACGTATAAGTGGTCGATAGAGGCCGCCCACGCCTAATTCGCGTGGCCCTGCGTCAATAAAATTCACCCCATCGATAACACGACAATTCAAACTTCTCACGCACGGATGTGTACGTTATCCCTGTCCCCGGTACAACCAGGCTTCCATTGTGTCTGATACCGACGCCGTACCGTGTCCGAAACCCTTACTGACGAAGGTCTCTTCGTAGAACCTCAAAGAGAACATGGGCGCTGGAAAGATCAAGCTCACCCCGGAGGGTGTTCAAACAGCTAGAAAGGCCGCGAGCAAGGGCGACGCTACTCGGGTGATCGTTGCACGTTACCCTGTAAGTAATGCGTGCGGACGCCGCTCAAGGATAAGGCTAGCCGATTCGGCCCGATCAATTTGAGCTACCTCTCACACCTGCCGCGATGGCGACACCTCCAGCGACCAGTGATGCAGGTAGCTCAAGGGGACCCGTTCCCTCAGAACCGGGTATGGCTCTCTGCTGGTGCACATATATTGTTCTGATCTCTGTGCAGTTCGCACCGTAGCGGCAAACCTCTCCAATAATCAAAACAAAGACAAGATCAATCGCCCGCTCGGTGGTGCACCTCCAGAGACACGTACCGCATATCACTCGACCCGCCGCCTGCCATACGAAATCGTTGGAATGATCATCGCCTACCTCACCCGCGACCTCGACGTCCTCAAGGCGTGTTCACTGACTAGCCGCTCCTGGTATACCGCCGCGGTCCCACACATTCACTACACCCTCACACTCCGCAACGACGCGCGTGGCGAAAGTCATCGCGGGCTGAAGCCGCTATCCACGCTGCACGGGTTCGGTCTGGCGCCGCTTATAAAAGAAATCCGAGTGAGCGGCCAATGGGGCGAGTGGGGTGCTTGGTTCGTGCCCCAGGCATTCAGCGCCCGTAATATACGCCACTTTTCCGCTTTCGCGAACGTTCAGACCCTGAGACTTGAAGCACTGGAGATGCACAGTTTTATACCGGGTATTGAGCGCTATTTCGGACACTTCTCACCAACCCTACGATCCATCAGATTGTGGAGCCCGTGTTGCACTCCTCGACAGCTATCACATTTCCTCTCCCTTTTTTCAAACCTGGACGATGTCAATATCGGCTTCCCCAACGATCCATCCCACACGAGCACTCCTGACACGGAGCTTATTCCGTTCTCCGCACCGAAACTGCGAGGGCAGCTGGAGCTTCATGGCTTCGATTGGGTCGAGACTTGGACAGACCTGATCGCTTCATGCGGTGGCCTGCGGTTCCGTTGTATGATTCTACGCTCGGTTGGAGGTTGTGCACCCTTCCTGTTTGGAGCATGCGCCGAGACCCTAGAAACGCTGGGATGCTCGGTTAGTAAGTAGCTCGACATGGGTTTATCTATAGATTTGGGCTGATGGTGAATGATAGGAGTTTGCTCGCCTTCGCTACTTCCCGAATTCGATCTATCGCAGCTCAAGATCCTCCGATCTCTACGAGTCGAGGGATGGATGGCAAGGCCTAATCTCAAAAACCGTCATACCATGGCCATGGAAGTATTCTCGACCATCGCATCCCCCGTGTTTTCTGAGCTCGTTGTCGTCCTGGATGGCGAAGAGACCCCTGATTTATCTTCGGATCTCACATTTTTCGAGACGCTATGCAAAATGAATGAGCTCAGACCCTTCAAATTGGTGTTTTCGTTCGACTTCCGGTCTTCAGTCGGTGAGGAGGCGGGACAAAGGGTGTTGGTGGAAGCTTTAGATCGGCTGAATGCAGAAGGTTTACTCGATTTTCTTGCCTCCCCGTTCACTATCCGTTGAGTACCTAGTTCTGTTACCTATCCTCGAGAAACGGATGTAACAAGAGATGCCCACTTGTGCGTTTTGCGTAGATTCTGGTTGACAGACCAGAAAGATAGAAATACCACTCTTGACATCCACGTTGGGCGTGATGATGCACCCCTGTACTCGAGGATGGCGCCGGCAGGAAGGGGGGGAGGCGTATGGTCCACTGTTGAGGCCTTGAGGTCCCACAGAAACTTGCATATGACTCATCTTTCACATCTTGCTCCTTCCCTCTTCGTAAGGTGTATATCATTCTCAGTCGGAGGAATCTGAATACGATGTATGTATGGGAACAAGGCTAATGAATGACGATGGACGAAAAAATTGAAAAGTGCCTGTGTCTGGTACCCAACTAACCGCTACTGATGAAGTATCTTTGTAGAACCTCAAAGAGAACACGGGCGCTGGGAATACCAAACCCACCCCGGAGGACCCCCAAGCTACTAGAGAGGTCGCAAACGAGGGCGACGTCACCCAAGGTGACCATTACCCCGAGATTTACATTCAGTCGCCGCTCGCGGATACGCTTCTTCTGAGTTTCAAACCAGACGCTGGTGGCGGAGGTGCTCGATGACTGTATATGATTCCGCTATGTACTCATGAACGCAACAAGGGATACACGTAGGAAAGAACGAGCGAGGATAGGATCATAAACGTGCACATCGGTTGGCGCCCGATTACGAGTTAGAACCTCTCGTATACCAGGGTGCCGTGGCGTCGTTCAAACAGGAAAGGACACTCCCCACGCTGGGCCGTGCGTCACGGTTTTCCTCCCAGCACTTTCCAAGGATTGTCCACAGTTCGTCGGTGAATCCGAGACGTGCCGCCGCCTCCGGCTTCTTCGGTCGATCTCCCCCAGTGATCGCGTTTATGATTAGAGCATCCGACTCGATCTCGACGTAGGGGGCGTGTCCACACAAGACCTGTGGTATCACCGGTTAACTGCTGGGGATAACGAAATATCGACGCAAACACCAACTTCGTAGATGACCATACCGAGGGCATAACAGTCGGACTGCCTTGTTGGTCTGTCACCCTCTACTAACGGTATTCCGAACCGCTCCGGGTCCAGGAGTTCAGGACTCATCCACCTGTAGGTCCCCCCTCCAGTGAATGACATTAGTGAGGCATTTGAGGTCGATGATACAGGAGAAGCTCCAGGGTCGGTGTGAGTTCCGATGCCTGTAATGGTCGTAAGGCCGAAATCAGCGACACAGGCCCGTCGGTTCTTGTTGATAAGAATGTTCGCCTTCGTGGATAAGTGAGAAGTCTGGAGATAGTTGACTTGAGAGAAATTTATACCCCTTTCAGATCCCCGTGAACTACGCGGAGCTCATGCATATACTTCAACCCATTCGCAACGTCGACCAACTGTGCAGGGAACCCGTCAGGATCGTTCCGGGGTTATATATGACACATACAAGTGCAATGCGGTTTGCATGTTGATCCCTCCTGATATACTCTTTGATGTTTCCATGATCCATCCACTCAGAAACCATCGCGAACCGATATTCTTTTATCGTAACTCCAAGCAACGGTAATATGTTTGGATGTCGAAGGTGCTTCCAGGCGACCGCCTCTCGGCAAAAACTCTGCAATGCATTCGTTCAGGTGAGTGCGACGGTGCAGACAGAACGCTCACTTTGAGGACGGCTTCCAGGTTGTTGGTCTGTACATGCGCAATCTTGATAGCTACCTCGCGCCCTTCGTATGTACCCCGCGACACGGTAGAATAGCCTCCGTGTTCGACTTCCACAGAACCTTCTGAACAATCTGGGAAGTGCATGGACTTCGGGATCACGCGATGCCGACTACATGTCTTGCAAAGCTCGTTCAACAACCTTCGTCGTTCCCCACCCGACATAGTGCGATCCCCCAGACGCTGCAGCTCGTGTTAACCTGAGAACGGGATGGGGGGATACAGAAGAACCTACCTCATCCAACTCATTGACGAACCTATTTACTTCTGGTTCCGAATCCAGTAGAAATTGGAAGAGAGATACGATCCGTGGGACGATACCCCCACGTTGCTGCCGCCCTACTGCAAATTTCGGGGCTGTTTAGCCACTGCGGGATTTCTGGAACATTGAACGTTTCAACTACCTGACTTAAACTTCGGGACCTCCGGGAGGCTCAACGCCGAAAATAGGTCGTACATCGCAGAAATTTCCCATCGTTGATCCGGGTTCTCGCTCCAACATGCCGTAATCATAGCCCAAACGGAATTCTGCAACACTTGAGTCCCATCCGGATTCATTGGGCGGAGTGGCCGATCACCAGATCTAATGCCGAGAACGAGGGAGTAGTGGCCACGGACGCCGTCATACGGTAGCACCCCCGTGAGCACCTGACGGTAACGGGATGATCGTATCAGGTTTCAGTCTGGTTCACGATGAGGAAGGCACGTACCGTGAAGGAGGTCATCCCGAGGGAGTAAACATCACCCTTTATCGAAGGTGAGCTTCTGAGCAAATCAACCCGTTCCGGGGCCATATAGGAGGCAGTTTCTAACTTAAATCTGGAGAATGATCGGTCATTGAGTGCACCTACGATCCCGAAGTCTCCGAGGCACGCTCGACCGTCTGGTGTAATCAGAATGTTACCCTGAATAGAGAACATCAGTGGACACGTAGGGGCACCAAATGTTTCATTCCACCTACCGGGGCGATACAACCGTGCAAAATGTTCGATCCGTGAAGATAAGAGAGGCCGTCACAGACCTCTGCAAGCTATTACCGGCGCGATCAGTGGTGTGCCCCCCCCCCCCTCGATCTTGACGGACGCGTACCAGCATCAACCGATTGGCATCGTCATGCTTCCGGACGTACTGCATGATATTTCCATCCGGCATCCATGGACTCACAATACAAAGTGGAAAGAGGGTCTCCGAAACCTGAATGACGGGAAGTATGTTCGGATGGGAAATTCTTTTGCACCCTTCGACTTCATGGTAAAAGGTCTGTGTGTAGAATGTGTGAGTTCGACCCCGATTAAAAATAGTAGCCACGTACCCTTTTGATTTCCGCTAAGTGAACCGTGCTCCGTGTCCGGATCGCCTTGATGCATACCTGGTCCCCATAATAATATCCCTTCCAGATGTCCAGGAATCCAAGGGGTTGATAGTCCGGTGATCCACCAGATAGTTCCACATTGGGGAAGATATTCAATGCACGGATGACGGCGTGCATGTGGAGTCTAATCCACAGGTCTCGCATAAGAGAATTACTGAGATGGAAGAGTTGTATGCCCTAAACACCAGAGAGCTCAGAGGGCGCGGGTCGATTCAGTGAGGAAAGGGTACCTTATGAAAAGTCTCCGCCAACACTCCCGCATCGCTTGAGGACAGACTCGCCGGAGATGTTCCAGCCCTTGAAACCACTTCGGAGATCGAGTCTATCCATCCTTCCTCCGTCCGCGATCTTGGGGAATCCCGAGAGACGAAGGGCAGTGCACGTACAAAGTCTTCCCCCAGATTAATCAGGTTCTCGGGGCCAAGCGATAAGAAGTCGACTAGATCCACTGCTTATCAGTTGCCATCATTCGGGTTTGTGTAGGTTTGTAGCTCACTCTCGTGGAGGTCTGCTTCGGGCATGGCTGTTCGACCAAGTGAGAAGGTCGGGACGACTGTTGAGGTTGCTGATAGGGGGCACTTTCAGCCTCGTGGAAACGGTGCTGTTCCTTCACTTACGACATAGTTGGTTACTATATGAGGTGCATCAATGAGGTTTGCGCTGACGTCTGTCAATCGCAATCATCCTGGAGGTCGTTTTAGACGCTGGTCGTGTCCCCTCTATCCCCGCAGATGTTCAAAGTCTTGTCTTCCGTCCGAGGTTCTGCACGAGTAACGCAGTCGGGTGACGCGCACTGCCTGTGTGAACCGCCATGTGGATGGAGGTGACGGGTCCAAACACCCTTAAGTCTTGACGCTGGCAGGCTATGTGCACTTGTGGCCGCATCACAGGCGGAGATGCAACCCGTCAACTGCGATGGGAGAGGAATACTCCACATTGAAGCGCGCGAATGATAAGAGCGAGATGCGTGAGATTGGTTTGAGATACGAGCCCGCGACCATGGGGTGATGACCCCGTCGCACCGGTCATGAACGGACAACGGACGGAACTGGGGGAAGGGAAATGAAGGACGGGGTTGTCAGACACAGCATGGTTTCCACTTTCTTCCTCTTGCACGTCGTATATCGAAGTGAGGCGAGTGGTTTTCACCAGGGAAATGACGGAGGAGGAAGGAAAGAACGCTGGAGAACTTCGCCATTCGCACGCTCTCGGAGTCTCTAACGGACACCTACCGCTTTCCACGGCAGGGTTATTGCCATTACACGACACCAACTCATCCAAAATCAAACAGACGGCACGATGGAGAGGGTCATCACTTGGGGTACTAACCTCCAGGAATGACAGGAGCACGTCGGCCATGACATCCTCAAGTTTGCAACACAAAACGAAGACGTTGTCCCTATTCCTAGTACCGCCAGACTTGTCCCCGGTGTCAAGGTCGCGCCGCGTCTGAAACCATTGGTGCAACGACGAAGGTTCGATCGGACCTTTAGCTATACATAATCTCACCCTGTATTAGATAAACGAGTAACAAGAAATACGTGTATAGGAAGGGCTACGAGTGAAAATAATACTGTGGATACGGATACCGTTCAACCCCAACGGTCCCATCATCGGAAGTTAGTGCTCTCTCACACACCAGAACGCCGCAGCCTCGTTCAAACAGGAAAGGATATCTTGCACGCTAGGTCTCGCCCTTCGATCCTCCCGCCAGCACCGTTCAACGGTCTTCCACAGCTCATTGCTGAATCCAAGTCGCTTCGCCCCCTCCGGTTTACTCGGTCGGACCCCCTCCACGATCGAACCCATAACAAGAACATTCAAATGAATTTCATGGTAAGGGTAGTGCCCACATAAGACCTAGGATATCACCAGTCACCGATTAACCATTCGCAAGAACGGATTCATTCGCGCGAACACTGACCTCGTAGATGACCATCCCGAGAGCGTAGCAATCAGATTGTCTTGTCGGTCTGTTGCCTTCTGATTCCAGCATCCCAAACCTTTCCGGGTCCAGCAGTTCGGGGCTCATCCACCGGTGGGTCCCCCCACTAGTGAATGACATCAATGTGTCGTTTGAAATCAACGACATCCGAGAGGCCCTCACGGAGGCACGTGTCACGACGCCAGTAATGGTCGTAAGGCCAAAGTCGGCGATACACGCCCGCCGATCCTTGTTGATAAGGATGTTCGCCTTCGTAGATGGGTAAGAGGTTTGTGGATAGCTGATCTAGTGAGAAACTTATACCCCTTTCAAATCCCCGTGAACTATGCGGAGGTCGTGCATATACTTCAGCCCACTCGCGACGTCGACCAGCTGGACAGTGAGTCAGTAAAAACTCTGTTGAGGTCAAGTGGGACACGCACAAGTTCAGTGCGGTTAACATATCGATCCTTCTCAACAAACTTATTTATGTTTTCATTCTCCATCCACTCGGAAACCATCGCGAGCCGGTGCTCATTTACTGTCACTCCAAGCAGTGGTAAGATATTTGGATGTCGGAGGTGTTTCCAAGCGACTCCTTCCCGACAGAACCTCTGCAACACATTCATTCGGACAAGTGCGACGGCGAAAGCAGAACACTTACACTGAGAATGATTTTTAGATCACTCGTGAGGTACACACGCACGACCTTGATAGCAACCTCGCGCCCTCCGTATGTACCCCGCGACACGGTGGCATAACCTCCATCTTCGACTTCCACAGAACCTTTCGAACAATCTGGGATATGCATGGACTTCGGTATCACGTGGTGCCGACTACACGTCTTGCAAAGCTCGTTAAACAACTTCTGTCGCTCACGATCCGACAAATCAGGATTCTCTAGACACTGTGGCTCAAGTTAACCCCCGAGAGCGCAGAATGTGGAAAAGCCCACCATGTCCACTTCGTTGACACGCCTCTCGATTTCCGGTGCAGAATCTCGCACAAATTGGAAGAGGGAGGTGATTCGTGGACGTATTTTTCCAGGTTGCTGTCGCGGGACCTCTTGGAGGCTCAACGTTGAAAGCAAGTTACACACAGCAGGGACTCCCCACCGGTGATGTGGGATATCGCTCCAACAAGCTGTAATCATGTCCCAAACGCCGTCCCGCAACCATCGAGCCTGATATGGATCCTTTGGGCGGTCGGGGCGTTTACCGGATTGAATGCGGGAGACGACGCTATTGTGATAAAATGCATCACCATACGGCAGCACCTCCGTGAGAACCTGATAGTGACAGGACAATTGTGTCAAGTATCAACCCGGTTCACGGTGGAGGACGAACATACCATGAAGGAAGCCATCGCGAGGGAGTAAACATCACCCTCTTTTGAGAGGAAGACAATATCCAAATCAAATCGTTCCGGGGCCATATAACGGACAGTCTCTAGCTTGTACATGGGATCCCAGGGGTTACTGTATGCGCCGGCAATCCCAAAGTCCCCGAGGCACGCACGGCCGTCTCGGGTGATCAGGATATTACCCTAGACGTATCGAACATCAATATCGAGGCAGGCTGACTGACTCGTCTTGCTTACCGGAGAAAGACAACCATGTATAATACCTAACCCATGAAGATACGAGAGGCCCTGGGAGACCCCTGCGAGCTATTGTGGGCGTGGTTAGGGGTTTACTCTCAGATTTCGATTGATGCGCACCAGCAGTAGCCGATTGGCATTCTGATTGGTCTGGGTGTACTGCACAATGTTCCCATTTAGCATCCATGGACTCATGACGCAAAACGGAAACAATGTCTTCGAGACCTGAATAATGGGAAGTAAGTTCGGATGGAAGGGGTACTTGGACCCTTCGACTTTACGGCAGAAGGTCTAGCGTGAAGGACACTGAGTTTATCTCAGATTCAATAAAAGAGCCGCGTACCCTTTTAATTTCCTCCAGGCGGAATGTACTTCGCGTCCGAACTGCCTTGATGCATACAAGTTCCCCACGATAATTTCCCTTCCAAATATCGGCGAACCCGATCGGGGTATGATCAAGCGGGAGTTCGTCACATAGCAGTACGTCGAGGAACACGTGTGATCCACGGAGGAGGGCATGAACATAAAGTCTAAACCACAGGTACCGCAAGGAAGAAACGCTGTGATGGATGAGACGCACGGCCTAACCGCCAGAGGCTTCAGAAAACAAGCGAAAGTTTCGTGAGAGGAAGATACCTTGTGAAACGCGTCCGCCAATACTGCCGCTTCCCTTGTTGGACACTTTCCAGCCCTTGAGACTGCTTTGAAGATCAACTCTGCACATTCCACCTCTTTTCGCCATATGGAGTGAAGCCTTCCGTCTCGGTGGAGGACGAGTAACGCGCGGTAGAAGTCTTCTCCCAGCCTGATGATATCTTCGGGGCTAAGCGATGTGAAGTCGACTAGACCGACTGCTTATCAGTTACCACTAATTGGGTTTTTGTATCTCAGCGGCTCACTCTTTTGAAGTTCTGCGTCGTCCATGACGAGCCGAATAAGCGGGAAAAGGGGGAACCTGTGGTCCACGATTGAGATTGAGGTGCGTGTAAGCCTCGCGGATGACACACCATCTCCTCACTCCGCATTTGCCCGAATCGGTTAGTGTCCAAGAGTATTGATGCGTTTGTCCCCGACACCACCAATGGCGATCGTCTCATTGACTGGGTACTCCACCCCATTTCAAGCTCCCCGTATGACTTCCAACTCGCTGCTTTACCTCCGTCAGTTTTTTGCGCACGGGTGCTAGAGTCGAATGCCGTATATCGCACCTGTGAACCGCCACGTAGATGGGAGAAAACCATTCAAAACCTTGGATCCAGCAACCCCGATCCGCAGATCCAAGTCCGTCCCTGCAAGGCAATGGGGTCAGTCATAGATGAGCGACGAGCAGGACGTGAGGAAGGGTAGAGTTTTCAGATGCAGTATGACCACTTTTTCTCTCCCTCTCTTGCACGTCGTGCATCAGAGCGAGCTGGGAGTCTCCCATCGAGGGAATGGTGAATGGATGGAGTGAGGGGGGTGGTGAAGAACGTCGGAATCCACACTAACCTTCGATGAATGACTAGCTATTCGCATGATCCTCGCCCGCACACGACCCCCCGAGACTATTACACGATGTCGTAACTCCATCGGGAACGAACGGAATCTGGTCTGCCTTGACTTGATCAAGCGGTGAGCCTCGTCCTTCGGCATATCAGCCTCGAGAACGACAGGAACGCGTTGGCGATGGGGGTGGAAGGAACGGAAGTGTGGGTTCCGTCGCGTCGTGCTGGGCGAGTTCTGAAGTGGGGCCGACAGCAATTGCGGGAGGCCCGGGTGGGATCCTTTACGAAACCGGTGTGGTCATTGACAATATTGAACATTGACAGCCTGGGAAGGGGAATGAGATTTGAGTTTGAAGACAGGTAAATGCGCGGGTCGCGGCACCTTTGGCGCTGGCTTGTGCGTTCTTTGAGGTACAAGCCTTGAACAAAACGCGGTGCCGTATTCCTCTGGGGGTCAGACGGATGATGTTGGGGGGTGGATGAGGGGGAAGGAGCGTGGACGGATCACGAATCGAGATCATGACAGCGACTAAACCAAGAATGCAGACTCGAGCTGGACGACGGTGTGCGTACGCGTGGATTCTCTGGCTGGAAACACGCGTCTGGGTATAGTGTATGAGGTCCAACGCAAAGCAAGAGAGGGAGGCGGTTGGGTCGCTGGAGCTGTCCTGCGGTTCGATGGGTTGTTCTGTAATCGCGGGATTCAAGCTGGCGGCATTCCCGCCACCAGTCTTAGCATCATCCCTGAAACAGACCCAACCCTCTTCGTTCTCATTACTACCTTGGCCGGTGCCAAAGTCCTCAATCAATGGTGACTTCCTAACCTTCGTCTCGGTTGCTGTCAACTCTAGTTTGTACGTCGACTCTCGTGCTATCTGCGGTCTTGCCATTGAAGGTCTCCAGCCGTTTACAGGAGGGTCAGCCGCATGGGAGCTACCTACCATGCTCTCATCTTTTTCACCACCTTCATTCTCTAGCAGCCAGCGATCTCTCTGGAGACAGGAAGGTCAAATACATCGGACTCTCGGCTCAACTCCCACCCCTGGGCCCATAGGACACGCGCCGTCCATCCCATTGCGGCCATCCGGGTGAAGCACTCACCCTTCACCCCGGACATCGCGGACGGGACCACCAGTCTCTTAAAGACGACAGGGGAGCTTGGGGTAAGTGAAGCTCGCCGCGTGCTCTCCCCTCGGGAGGACTTATATTACGGACCACTACCTAGGTCGATCATTCCGAAAAGCGACAGGACAGCCCCGTGGTTTACTACCTGCGGAAATTTCCTGACGGCTTTGAGGGTAGCTACTTCCGTGAATACGTCGCGAACTACTCGGAGAAGAACTCCCTCGACATCCTCAAGCTTCAAACCACTGGGATGACAGGATTTCGTAGAATCTCAAGGAGAATATAGATGCTTGGAGGACCGAGCTCTCAGGAAGCACTCAGGGTGATCGTTACCCCGATGTGCATGACGTTGTTTGGGGACACCCTCTTAAGCTCTGAACCAGGTACTGATAGAGATCGATAAATACAATGCATGCAGTCCTATCGTGTACTTCAGAAATGGGTATAACAAGATGTAAGTATACGAAGGAAGATAACAAATCAAGTCGGGGCCGTCAATTGTATCTCCTGCCCTAGATCTCTCAAATACCAGGACAAAGAAATGTTGTTCAAACAAGCAAGGATATCTTCTACGCCAGGCCGGGCGTCACGATCCTCCAACCAGCATAACTCGACGGTTCTCCATAATTCATCGTTGAATCCAAGGCTTTTGGTCCCCTCTGGCTTCTTCGGTCGATCCCCCTCCATGATCGCATTCATGACTAGAATATTGGACTGAATTTCAACGTAGGGGTGGTGTCCGCATAAGACCTACAGCATTATTGGTAAACCGTCCAAAACCACGAATCGGTTCACGTGAACACCCACCTCGTAGATAACCATCCCGAGAGCGTAACAATCGGATTGCATCGTTGGTCGATTGTCCTCTGATTCGGGCACCCCGAACCTTTCCAGATCCAACAGTTCGGGGCTCATCCACCGGTAGGTCCCCCCTGCAGTAAATGACATCAGTGTGTCGTTTGAGATCAACGACACCTGGGATGTCCCAGCAGTCACATGAGTCACAACGCCGGTTACAGTTGTGAGGCCGAAGTCGGCGATGCAGGCTCGTCGGCGCCCGTTGATGAGGACGTTCGCCTTTATGGGTGAGTAAGAGGGGTGTGAATACCTGGTCTGAGAGAACACGTACCCCTTTCAAATCTCCATGGGCGGTTTGGAGGTTGTGCATATACTTCAAGCCATTCGCGACGTCAGCCAACTGAACCGCGAATCAGTCGGGCTCCGATTGAGTCGAGTGTAATACATACAAGTTCGATTCTGTTCACGTGTTGATTCTCCCCGACAAACTCATTGATGTTTCCATTCTCCATCCATGCGGAAACCATCGCGAATCGATGGTTACTCACTGTCACCCCAATCAGCGGTAAGATGTTTGGATGTCGGAAGTGCCTCCAAACAACCCCCTCTCGACAGAATCTCTGTAAAATACTCATCAATGCAAGTATGGCAGCACAGGCACGAGACTCACGCTGAGGATGACATCCAGGTCACTTGTGATGTACACGCGCACAACCTTGATGGCTACCAGACGTCCTTCATATGTACCCCGTGACACATCAGCATATCCCCCGCTTGCAACTTCCATGGAGCCTTCGGAGCAATCTGGGATATGCATAGACCTTGGGAGCACGCGGTGCCGGCTACATGTTTTGCAAAGCTTGTTCAACAATTTCAGCCGTTCCCGATCCGACAGGGTGAGATTCTCCAGACGCTGCGGTTCGTGTTAGCCTCTGGAGGAGTAGGGAATGCGAAAGAACCTGCCTCGTCCATCTCATTCACAAGACTCTCAATTCCTGGTTCCGGATCTCTTAGGGGCTGGAATAGAGAGATGATGCGCAGGAGGAGTCTTCTACGTTGCTGTTGCCCCGCCTCAATATTCTGGACCTCCAAGGGACCCGATGTTGAAAATAGTTCGTGCACAGCATGGACTTCCCATCGCTTCTTCGGGTCCTTGCTCCAACAGGTCATAATCATATCCCATATTCTGTCCTGCAACCACCTATTCGCATCTTGATTCCTCGGACGGGGTGGTCGTTTCCCGAATCGAATGTGGGAAGTGACCGTGTAGTCGTGGATCTCATCATACGGCAAAACCCCTGTGAGGATCTGATGGTAAAGTGGCGATCGCATCAAGTATCACTCCGTCTCACAATGAAGGAGAATCATACCGTGAACGAACTCATCGCGAGGGAGTAGACATCACTTTCTTTTGAAGCCAAGTTAGTGTTATCGCCACCGCCAAACCGTTCCGGGGCCATATATCGGACAGTTCCCAGCTGGAACCCGCGGGACCAGTGCTTGCCTGGTGTGATCCCAAAGTCCCCAAGGCACGCATTGCCATCTCGAGTGATCAGAATGTTACCCTGGGCGTAAGAAGCATCAACATACAGTTGTGCACGTAGACCCTTCGTTTCACCTACCGGAGCAATACATCCGTGTAAAATATCCAGCCCATGAAGATACGAGAGGCCGTTGCAGACACCCGCAAGCTGTTGCAGACGTGGTCAGCGGTGTGCTCCTATTGCCCTCCATGGATGCATACCAGCATTAGCCTATTGACATTCGCATTCTGTTGGATGTACTGCATGATGTTCCCATCTGGCATCCACGGGCTCATGATGCAAAACGGATACAATGTCTCCGAAATCTCAATGATGGGGAGTACGTTCGGATGGGAAAG
>Ga0307517_10009157_pt1 | contig 14091 bp, 13 predicted proteins | sample 23_EM_MG_FD_194515 | JGI IMG/M metagenome (GOLD analysis project Ga0307517, IMG submission 194515) | Populus trichocarpa ectomycorrhiza microbial communities from riparian zone in the Pacific Northwest, United States - 23_EM | ecosystem: Host-associated > Plants > Roots > Unclassified | place...
TTGTGCTCCAGCAGGCAATCGTATAACCGTAGCAGGGATTCCCAGTTCGTCGACGCAAAATCGGGGGAAAGGCAATGCTCGGCCGCGATCGCCGACTCGATATGATAGACGGAAAGATATTCCCCCTGGCTGGATTGATTGAGGTAATAATAACCCGCCTGGATCAGCTCCTTATTCCACTTGCTCCGGTCCTGGTGCTCCAGTAAGATGATCGTATGGTCATCCCCCATCCGGCTGTCGAAGCGGGAGCTTTGGAAACACATCAGCGAGAAGAGGGCGAAGCTGGCGGGCAGGCCGCCTGCCTTATGATCCATCAGCAGCTTGCAGAGACGCATAGCTTCCGCGCAGAGGTCGTATCGGATCAGCTCGTCGGCCTTGCTGGAATTATACCCCTCGTTGAATAAAAGATACAGCACCGTATAGACGGTATCCAATCGTTCCTGCAACGCCTGGCCTACGGGAATTTCAAATCGTATATCATGCGCCTTGATATAAGCGCGGGCGCGGGATAACCTTTTCTGGATGGTATCCTCCCTCGACACCAGCGCTTTGGCGATCTCCTGTACGCCGAAGCCGGACACCGTCTTCAGGGTCAGCGCGATCTGGTCTTCCGGGTTCAGGGCCGGGTGGCAGCAGGTGAAGATCATGCTCAGCTGGCTGTCGGCGATCTCCGTATCCAGGAAGAATTGCCCGATGGTGCTTTCGGTCTCGGATTGGAGCTTCAGCGCCAGTTCTTCGGAAATGTCGGCTAATTTTTGCTGACGGCGGATCAGGTCAATGGCCTGGTTACGGGCCACTCTCATCAGCCAGGCGGAGGGATTATCGGGCGGTCCCTGGAATTTCCAGGTCTGCAGGGCCTTCAAAAAGGTTTCCTGTACCGTATCTTCCACCAGCTCCATATTATGGATGCCGAAGATACGGGTCAACACGGCGATCATCTTTCCCGCTTCATGACGGAAAAGATGATCTACCAGTTGTTGAGAAGATTCCTCTGTGGAAGGCATTATGGCATGGGGATTTTCATGACCTCGCGGACCTCGACGGACCCTTGCAGTTCAAAATCGGGGAAGCCAAAGGCAAGTTCTGTGGCCTCTTCCAGGCTTTTCGCCTTGACGATGAAATATCCTCCCACCAGCTCCTTGCCTTCCGCGAAAGGGCCGTCCGTGACCACCGCCTTCTTGCCCTGGACGATCTTCCCGTGGGGGAAAAGGGCTTCGCCGCCTGCATAAAGGCCCTTGGCGCTCAGATCGCCTATCCAGGCAAACCATTTCTGCATGGTGGCCTGTGATTCTTCGGGGGTCATTTTCATGTCTTCGGGATTGGGTCCGCGGAAAATGAACATAAAATCTTTCATAACGCTGATTTTTTAAGATGAAAATTTAGTTACGCTCCTATGACGAATGGCCGGAAAGCTTCCGGACAAGAAAGTACCATTTTTTTTAAAATTTTATTTCCCGCTTATAAAATGACCCGGTCAGCGGCGCTGGATAGTGTAGATAGGGATGGGAGGATCAAAGGATTGACCGTCTTCCGGCCTCGTATAGATCTTCCGGACGACCTCCATCCCCTTTACCACTTTTCCGAAAGCGGCATAACCCTGACCATCGGGGTTATTCTCCCCGCCATAATCGAAACCCGGCTGGTCGCCTATGCAGATGAAGAATTCGGCGGCCGCCGTTCCCGGGGTGGTCCTGGCCATGGAAAGTACGCCGTCCTTGTGCAGGATATGGGTCTGTTGGGTGGTCTCATGGGGGATGCCCGGCAGGGAGCTGGCCTTCTTATAGTTCGTTCGCCAGATGCCACCCTGGATCAACTCCGATTTGGGCGCATTGGAAGCCTGATTATCGTCGTTCAATACCCGGTAGAACGAGCTGTTCTTATAGAGCCCCGAGTCTACATTCGCCAAAAAAGCCCCCACCGTCTTTGGCGCCTGCCGGGGGTACAATTCCACTTCGATCTCCCCCGCCTGCGTTTGGATCAGGACACGCGGTTTGTCCGGGTTGCGGGACGAACAAGCCGCCAGCAGGCCGGTAAGGCAGACGAGCATCACCGTGGTCACGGCATTTCCAGCCCTTCGCAAATAGTTGGTTCGCATAAATGGATTTGAGCCCCGTAAATTAGCTAATATTGTGCATGCAATTCGATCTGCCTTTCCTGCACCTGATCTTTATCGGCTTCCTGTCCCTCTTTCCCGCCGTGAACCCGGTGGGTTCGGCCTTTATCGTAGACCCCCTTCTCTCCGGGCTGAATATGCAGGAACGCAGACGTGCGGCTAAAAAAGTGGCTTTGTACTGCCTGGTCATCTGCACGGTATCGGCCCTGGTCGGCAGCTGGATCCTGAAGCTCTTCGGTATTTCCATCCCCATCGTCCAGCTGGCCGGTGGCATCATGATCTGCCGCATGGGCTGGCAGCTGCTGACCTCGGACGACGAGATAAAAGGTAAAAAGGAGACGGCGCAGCCGGAAAGGAAGGCCGGCGACATCGACAATATCCTTTTTTATCCCGTTGCCTTCCCGATGACCACGGGAGCAGGTACGATCTCCGTCCTTCTCACCCTCAGCGCGCACGAAGACGAGAATGATATCCTCTCTCATGTCCTTAACCTCGGCGCGCTCTTCATCGCCATCGTCCTGATGTGCCTGCTGATCTATATCTGTTATGCCAATGCGCCCCGCCTTATTCATCGCCTGGGTGCGCGCGGCGAGCAGATCGTCAACCGCCTGAGCGCCTTCCTGGTCTTTTGCATCGGCATGCAGATCGCTTCGGCGGGGATAAGGGCATTGATAAAGGCCTGATCATCCATAACTGAACATCCGCCGTGTCAAAAGCGAACACCGCATGCAAACCCTCGTATAATACCTGATTGATTAGTAATCACTTATCCTTTTGGCATTTTCTTGGTGCTCTCTTGTTACCTCACCGATAAAATTCCAACTATGCTAATCAACTATTGGAGGATCGCCTGGCGCTCGATCACCAGGAATAAATTGTACACCGGGATCAATGTTCTGGGCCTGGCCATGGGTATTTGCGGCTGTTTGGTCATTTTCCTGATCACCCGCTATGAATTCAGCTTCGATACCTTTCACCCGGAAAAAGACCGCATCTACCGGATCGTAGGTGAGCTCCGGAAGAGTTCCGGGGAAAAGATCTTCCTGAACAGCCCTATTCCCGAGGCGGCCAATATCCGGACCTCCATTCCCGGATGGGATATGGCTGCGGGGTATCATAGCTACGGCGCTAATACGACGATCCCGCAAGGAGACGGCCCCGCCAAAAAATTCGACGGAAGGATAAAAGGCTCCCGCAACGGGGCCAGCATTTTCACCGGCCCTGAATACTTCAGCGTATTCCATTATGAATGGCTCTATGGAAATGCGGCTGTCCTGAACGAACCGTTTAAAGTAGTGCTTTCGGAAAAAAGGGCCCGTCTTTATTTCGGGAATGGTCCCCTGGATCAAATGATCGGCAAAGAAGTGATCTACGAGGACTCCCTGCATGTTCGGGTGGAAGGTATCGTAAAAGACTGGCAGCAAAATACGGACTTCGGGTACACGGACTTCATTTCGATCGGCACTGCCACCAATAGCTTTTTAAAGGGCCAGATCGCCACGGACGACTGGCGCAGCTTACGGCCGCATAGATCCCAGGCCTTTGTGAAGCTGGCAAGGGACGCCACGGCGGCAAAGATCAACGAAAGCCTGGCCGCCTTTGTTAAAGAGAATATACAGCTTAATGATCCGGGAATGAAATTAAGCCTGTGGCTGCAGCCATTGGGGGATATCCATTTCGCCACCGAATTTCATCGGGGAGATGACGGGGATGATTTCCGCAAACCCTACCTGCCTACCCTATATGCTTTGATGGGCCTGGCCCTGTTCATCCTGGTCATCGCCGCCGTCAATTTTATAAATTTGTCCACGGCCCAATCCATCCGCCGGGCAAAAGAAGTGGGCATCCGCAAGGTCATGGGTAGTAAAAAGAGCAACCTGGTCTTCCAGTTCCTCCTGGAAACCCTGCTGCTTACTCTTGCCGCGGTGACCCTTTCCATATTGTTGGTGAGACCGGTGCTGGCCGCTTTCAATGGATTCATCCCTGATGGCATCAGCTTCCATCTTCTTAATCTTCCTACCCTCCTTTTCCTGCTCCTGGTGACACTGGTTACGACCCTGCTGGCCGGATTCTATCCTGCCCGCCTGTTATCGTCTTACTTACCCGTTCTTAGCCTGAAAGGAGAGGCTGGCCGGACCAGCGGCAGGAACTGGAATATGCGAAAAAGCCTGATCGTCTTCCAATTCACGATCTCTTTGCTCTTCATCATCGGCGCCATCGTCATCGGCGACCAGATCCGGTTTATGCGCAGTGCGGACAAAGGGTTTACAACGGATGCTATTCTTACGATCAATAAGTGGAGGGATAAAGGTCAATTGAGATTATTGGCGGAAAATGTCAGGCAACTAGCAGGGGTCGAAAGCGCGATCCTGCAGGGGAACGCACCCATGGGATTTGCGCATGGCGGCGAAACCTTGAAATATAAAGGGGATAAGGAGATAGAGATGGATATGTCGGTAGAGGCGGGCGATGATGCATTCATTCCTTTCTACCAGATGAAGCTGATAGCGGGCAGGAACCTGCTGCCCGGCGATACCTTGAAGGAACTGGTGATCAACGCGACGGCTACCAGGGCAATGGGCTTCTCCAGCCCGGAACAGGCGATAGGGAAATTCTTATATCAGCAGGATAAGCCCTATCCCATCGTAGGCGTAGTGGCCGATTTTCATGAGAACTCCTTTCACCAGGCGATCACGCCGATGGTGATAGAGAACGATCCGGCCCGGGAAAAAAGCATGGCGGTCAAGCTGGCCACTACAGGCAAACAGACTGCTGATGCCAAAGCGATCCTTTTGCAGATAGAACAGCAATGGAAGAAGATCTACCCGGAAGAGCCCTTTAATTACAGCTTCCTCAACGAATCGATCACCTGGCTGTACGACCAGGAGACCAGGACGGCCTGGCTGATGAATACCGCCATGATCATTACCATCTTCATTTCCTGTATGGGCCTATTCGGACTCGCCTTGTTTAGCGCGGAGAGAAGGACCAAAGAGATCGGCATCCGGAAAGTGCTGGGCGCTTCGGTCACCAGTATTACCGCCCTGCTGAGCAAGGATTTTGTCCGGCTGATCCTGGTATCCATCATGATCGCTTCTCCGATCGCCTGGTATGGTATGGACCAGTGGTTGCAGGATTTTGCTTACCGTATCCATATCGGTCCCTGGGTCTTTATCCTGGCAGGGTTCGGCGCCATCCTGTTGGCGCTGCTGACCGTCAGCTTCCAGGCTATCCGCGCTGCGATCGCTAACCCGGTTAAAACCTTAAGGACTGAGTAAAACGATCACAAGTATGTAGTAAATTCGGGTACATGAACAAATTCATCACGGCGGTAAAGACCCTGAACCTCCCCCGGGTTAAGGACCTCCTTCAAAAGGAGCCCCAGTGGACCCGATGGGCGGAGGACAACGGTAAAAATGCGCTTCATTACCTATGCGCCCGCGAGATCGGGAAAAACCCCGATAAGATGGAGCTCAGCCTGCAGATCCTCAAAACCCTGCTGAAGGCCGGCATGGATATCGACTCCATTCATGCTATCCCCGACGACGGCGGGTCCTTCCCTGCCACCCCTCTCTGGTATGCATATGCCAAGGGAAGAAATGAAAAGCTCTTTACCTGGCTGCTGAAGAATGGCGCGAACCCCGATCATTGCATGTTTGCACTCGCCTGGAACGACGATGTGCGTTCGGCCACCCTCTTTAAAAAGCACGGAGCGAAGATCCATCAATTGGCCGGAAGCGATACCCCCTTCCTGGGAGCCTGGAACTGGCGGCGCTTCCATATTGCCGAATGGTTCCTTAAAAATGGGGCCGACGTGGATCACCTGGACGGGGCCGGCAATACTGCCCTCTTTCATTCGGTAAAAAAGAAATACAAACTGGATCAGATTAAATTATTGCTCCAATACGGCGCCGATCCGGATAAAAAGGGCAAAGAAGGCCTGTCCGCCCGCATGCTGGCGACTCAGAATAATCAACGAAATATTCTAAAACTGTTTAGGACCTCATGAAAAAACTATCCTTCTGCCTTCTGTCACTGCTCTTTATGCAAGTCATCGCCTTCGGCCAGCAACCCCGGCTGCTCACGCTCGACCAATTGAACGCACGCCTGAAAAAGGGGAAGGATACGGTCTTTGTGATCAACTTCTGGGCTACCTGGTGCGGCCCTTGCGGAAAGGAACTCCCTGATTTTGAGCGACTGAACAAGGAATATGGCGATGGCAGGATCAAAGTGCTCCTCGTCAGCGTCGACTTTATTTCGAAGTTCAGGACCTCCGTCATCCCCTTTGTCAAAAAGAACAAATTGAAGAGCGAGGTCTTCCTTTTGAACGAGAAGGATCAGCAGGAATATATTAACAGGATCGACAGCTCCTGGTCGGGCTCCTTGCCGGCAACGCTTTTCATTCGGGGAGAAAATCGTAAATTTAAGGAGGGAGAATTTACCTATTCTTCCCTGGTAAAAGAATATCAAACCTTAAAAACAAGATCATGAAAAAGCTACTATTTATTCTATTCGCTTTTGCAGGTGGTTTTGCAAATGCCCAGATCAATACGCTGGTGCCCGGCGCAGCGGCGCCCGAATTCCAACTAAAGAATGTCGATAATAAAGAAGTTTCCTTCAGCAGCTTCCCGCAGGCTAAAGGCTTTATCCTGATCTTCACCTGCAATACCTGCCCGGTAGCCCATGCTTATGAACAAAGGGTTATCGAACTGAATGAAAAGTTCGCGCCTCTCGGCTATCCCGTGATAGCCATCAACCCCAATGACCCGGATCTTGCCAGCGGGGACAGCTTCGAAAAGATGAAAGAAAGAGCCCGCTCCAAAAAATATGCCTTCCCTTACCTGTATGACGAAGGCCAGGTGGCGACGAATAAATATGGCGCCAGGAGCACCCCGCATATCTTCATCGTGGAGAGGACAGCATCGGGATATGTCATTCAATATACCGGCGCTATCGACAATGATCCGCAAATGGACAATCCGCAGAGAACGAAATATGTCGAAAGCGCGATCACTGCCTTGCAGAATAATACCAAGCCTGCCGTTACCAGCACCAAGGCCATCGGCTGCGGTGTAAGAAGGAAGGCCTGAAATTTGGACTTTTCAGCAAAGAAAGATTGGACTTTTTAACAAAGCTCCTTATTCCCTGAATAGGGAACTTTGTGCTATAAAAGTTTCAATATGATACATTCAGGAAATGGCAAAAAGGTCTTGGTTACGGGCGGGACCGGTTTCGTTGGCGTGCATTGCATTTTACAATTATTGCAGGAAGGATACGAGGTAAGGGCCACGCTACGTACCTTGAACAGGAAGGAGGAAGTAATAGAAATGCTCCGGGTGGGCGGCATAAGGATCTTCGATGACCTGGAATTTATCGAAGCCGACCTCAGCCGGGACAGGAATTGGGACAAGGCCGTTGAAAATTGTGACTACGTCTTACACGTCGCATCTCCCATTTTTTTAAAGATCCCCAAAAACGAGAACGAAATGATCCTGCCTGCGGTGGAAGGAACCCTCCGTGTGCTGAAGGCTTCCAGGAATGCGGGCGTACATAGAGTGGTCCTGACCTCTTCCTTTGGCGCAGTGGGATACAGTCATAAGGATCCCGCCACGCAGATCACGGAAGAATGCTGGACGGACCCCACCGAGGGGCATCTTTCGGCTTACTTGAAGTCAAAGACCCTGGCGGAAAGAGCCGCCTGGGATTTCATAGAAAAAGAAGGGGGCGGCCTGGAACTCACGGTCATCAATCCTGTCGGCATCTTCGGCCCTTCCCTGGGCCCGGATATGTCCAGTGGATTTGAACTCCTGAAAAAACTATTGGACGGCTCCATGAAAGCCATTCCCAGGATCACCCTGGGCATTGTGGATGTACGCGACGTAGCCGATTTGCATATTCGTGCGATGACGCACCCCGGAGCGAAAGGTCAACGCTTCCTGGCCCTGGCTGGCGGGATCTTGTCCTTACCGGAAATAGCGCTGCTCCTAAAGAATAAAATGGGTGAGGCCGCCAAAAACGTCTCGACGAAGACATTGCCTGATTGGGTGGTCCGTATAGCCGCCTTATTCAATCCCCTGGCCAAAGCGATCGTTCCACAGCTGGGCAGGTATAAGAATGCCAGCAACCAGAAAGCCCGGACGGTCCTGGGATGGTCACCCCGGCCAAATGAAGAAGCGATCCTGGCCACGGCCAGTAGCCTGCTGCAATTTGGTTTAATTAAGAATTAAATACCTTGCGGTATCATGAAGGCATCCAAAATAGTTTCCTGCTATATCGGTCCTGAAATTTCCCCGGAGCAGTTCATCTCCGAGCATTTCTTTCTATACCTGATCATGGGCTCCATGATGGCCTATGATGGGAATAAGGAATATAAAATAAGGCCCGGGGATTATGGCCTTGCCAGAAGGAATCATCTGGCGAAATACAGCAAACAGCCGGATAACGGGAAATTCGAAAAGGTCGTTATCATTTTCGACCAGCAATTTTTAAGATCATTCAACGAAACACACAAATACTCAGCGGCAGCGGAAAGATCGCCCGACGCCATCATCCCGCTCGATAAAGATCGCCGGATAGAAAGCTTCATGGCATCCCTCACGCCCTATTTCAATGAAAAAGGAACGATCGATGAAGGCTTTTTCGATGTGAAGCGTACGGAACTGCTCTTAATACTCCTGAAAGACCGGCCCGGGCTGGCAAATATTTTCTTCGATTTCGGAGATCCCGGGAAAATAGACCTCGAATCGTTCATGAACAGCAACTATAAGTTCAACGTGACCCTGGAACGGTTTGCCTATCTGACAGGCCGCAGCCTATCGGCTTTCAAAAGGGATTTTGAAAGGACATTCAACGACACGCCCAGCCATTGGCTGGTGCAAAAACGACTTCAGGAAGCCTATTTCCTTTTGGAGAAAAAGAACCGGACGCCAGCCGACATCTATCTGGAATTGGGTTTTGAGGACTTATCCCATTTCTCCTATGCCTTTAAAAAATCATTTGGACGGACGCCGACGCAGGTAATGAATCGATAGAAAGAAAATGATCCATAACGACCTTGAATATAAAATAATCGCACCCGCTCCCTTCCTTTCGGAATTTGTGGAAAGTTTCTGGATGGTTGCCAATCTTTCGGACAGCGATAAGGATATCGTTGTTTTACCGGATGGACGGTTCGATATCATTTTTTCCTATACCCCCCGGGAGCCTTACCACATTACCTTGACGGGCCTGGGTACACAGCCCGAACAAAATTCTTTTCCGGCAAGGATCGTGATGTTTGCCGTCAGTTTCCGGTTGCTGGCGATCGAATACCTGTTGGATGTTCCGATCGCTGACCTGTTAGATCGGGCTTCGCTCCTGCCGGACGATTTCTGGGGGATAACAGCCGGCGACCTGGATGATTTTGACAGCTTCTGCACTAAGGTTTCGGCAAAATTAAAGGGACTGATCAAAAAGGACATCGATAGCCGAAAACAAAAATTATTTGAATTGATCTACTCCTCGAATGGGTCTTTGCCGGTAAAGGAATTATCCGAACAAGTCTATTGGAGCAGCCGGCAGATCAACCGCTATTTCAACCAGCAGTTTGGCATCTCTCTGAAAACCTATTGCAACATTCTACGGTTCAGGGCTTCCTTGCAGCAGATCAAAGATGGTAAACTTTTCCCCGAACAGAACTTTACAGACCAGGCGCATTTCATAAAGCAAATAAAAAAATACTCCGGCGTTATCCCCAAGGAATTGCAAAAAAACAAGAACGACCGATTTATACTATTTTCCACCTTGCCGAAGAAATAGTTTTGTAGGGTACAAACTAAATTTTCGGTATGTTACTTCAAGACAAAAGGATCGCTATCGTAGGCGGCGGCCCGGGCGGCCTGACCCTGGCAAGGCTTTTACAGCTTAAAGGCGCAGAGGTAAAAGTATATGAAAGAGACCTGAATAAGGACGTCAGGCAGCAAGGCGCCACGCTGGACCTGCACGACGAATCCGGTTTAAAGGCTCTGGCCGCGGCAGGGCTGATGGATGCCTTTAAGGAAAATTTCAGGCCCGGGGCGGATAAAATGCGGATCGTGGATCAACAGGCTACTATCTTTTTCGATGATCATATCACCAAGCCGGAGGAAGACTTTGGCAATGAACATTTCCGGCCGGAGATCGACCGTGGCCCATTAAGGAACATTCTATTAGGATCCTTAGAGCCAGGCACCGTTATTTGGGACAGCCAGTTTCAGACGATGTCGCCCGTGGGAGAACGCTGGCAACTGGTATTCAAAAAGGACACGACGGCGATGGCGGATATCGTCATAGGGGCGGACGGCGCCAACTCCAGGATCCGCCCTTTCATTACTTCCATCCAACCTTTTTATACCGGCGTTACGGCCGTGGAAGGCAACGTATATGATTCCGCCACCAGGGTACCCCGGATCCACGAGTTATTAAAAGGAGGGAAAATATTTGCCTTTGGTGGCGGGAAACTCTTGGTCGTGAGTGCAAAAGGAGACGGTAGCCTGACCTTTTATCCCAGTTTTCGAACGGAAGAAGATTGGGCCAAGAACAGCGCGATCGATTTTACAGATAAAGCACAGGTGCTCGCGTGGTTCCAACAGGACTTCGCTGAGTGGGACTCTGTATGGCACGGGTTATTTGAGAATGCCAGCTCTTATTTTATCCCGAGGCCCATCTATTCCGTACCCCTGGATCAGTCCTGGGATGCCTTGCCCGACCTGACCCTGCTGGGCGATGCGGCGCACCTGATGACGCCCTATGCGGGCGAAGGAGTGAATATGGCCATGCTCGACGCGCTGGAATTATGTGAATGTCTTACCAGCGATTCATTTAAGGATCTACGATCGGCCATCACCGCCTACGAGACACAAATGCGGTCAAGGAGTTCGGTCGCCGTGCACGAGTCATTGGAAAATGCGAACTGGATGCATGCTGAAGGCGCGATGGACAAGATGCTGGAAATGTTTATACCCTGAATGGCACGATCTTAATAAAAGGCCTTATGCCAAGTAAGACCATCGATCTCCTGGGAATAAGAGGGTCCAGCCTTTCCGGTGTCAGGAAGAGCACCAGCAGGATCAATAGAGGAAAAAGCGAATAGACCAGCGTCGCGCCCCAGATCTTCATGGGCAGATGCCATCCGGTGCTTTGCGTGGAAAAGAGGAGCCATAGGATATTACAAGCAATAAAGGGCCCTATAAAGATCGCAAAAAGCAGCAGGAAGAATTGATTTCGGCTGAATACCAGGCGGTTCCTACAAATCATGAGCAGACGGGTTTCTTTTTCGATCTCGCATAATTCGTCTTTATAGAAGCTTCGGATCGTAGTCTGGTAGAATCCTTCAAAATTCTCCTCCGCCCCGGGATTTTGTTCGATGAGGATACAAACATGATCGAGCAGGTTCTGCCGGAGATCCTCTGTCTCGATACCCCTCGCGCTAAGGTCGGCAAGGATATAGTCGATCTGTTGATCGCTGATGCAGTACATATCAGGCCATTTTACCTTTTAGATCTAATAAGGCGATCATGGTGTCCATAAAATTCGCCAGTTCCTTCACCTTTTCTTTCGCCTTTGTTTTCCCGGTCGGGCTCAGGCTGTAATACTTCCGGATGCGTTTTCCGATGTACTCGACTTCCGTTGTCACCAATCCATCCGCTTCCAAAGCATGTAAAGTAGGATATAATGCACCCTCGGTTATTTGAATTTTATCATCCGTCAGTTCTTTGACGTTCTGAGTGATCTCATACCCATACATCTTTTTATTATCCGCCAGTAGTTTTAGGATAATGGTTTTGAGCGTCCCCTTTATTAATTCCGTGGAGTAAGTCATAGCGATGCAGTAATTTTATATTACAAATATACATAGGAACTCGATGCATTAAAGAATAATATTAAGACCTTAATAGCCGTATATGCGAGGAGGAAAGCTTTCTCCAGTTGGTTTGCCGGGTAGCATAAAAGACAGAAATCTGATACAAAGAAAAACGGAAACAACAGAAAGACAAGGTAACACTTTACTTAGATAAATGTATTACAACGATATGGGAAATAATCTTTCTTATTTATTTGATATCAACATTATACCTAAAACATAATTAGTATAATTGCACGTGTTGAGTATATTATAATAATTGACATAAAAAGCTATAAATAGACAAAATTTCATCTAACGACTTATTTGCTCTTTCAAAAGAGCAAATTTGAATTGCTTTTGCTTATTATGAAAAAAGAAAACATAGAGAATGCCAAGAACTCTCTGCCGTCATTAGTTGCGAATGTAGCAAATTACCTTAAAAGCCTTGTGACATTAGAAAAACAAAAAGATACTATTACAAATGCCTCTGGAACTATTGGATTTTTTATTTCCTTATTTGGGAAGCCAATTATTGATCAATATTATCAGAAGAAAAAAGACAGCAAATTCGAAAATAATGGCTTTAATACTTATGTAATAGCGGCATTTAAACAAGTCCAGACTAGTTTAAGAAATTTAAGTGCAAAACTGGAGGAAATGGATGTCGACCTTCCAATAGTTGCATTAGGAATTGAAAAATATTTTTCCGAAAGCCTTGAAGTAGTAGGGAGAAAAAAATACCCCCCAATTTTTCAACCCAAATATCACCCAGTTATTGTAATGATTAAAGAAGTTATTTCAAAGACTCTCTTAAATCTCCAATTTGCAGAAAAGAATATTAATAGTTTTTTAAAAGATTTTAACCAAAGTATTGAAAATGCCGTGGAAGAGGAATTTGGAGAAGACTATGAAGATTTCAAAAAATTGCTAAACAGAACTTGGTTTGTAGAAAATGAAGCTCAATTGCTTATAGATCAAATAAATCTATCCACAATTGGGTTCACTGAGAAAGATAATTTAAAGTATGAGGATGCCTTCGCCCGATGGGCTCCAATATTTCAAAACATTTCTTTGGGGAGAGAAAATGAAGAAACGGCCGAACAAAATTCTGAGATAGAAAAAAGCCTCGTCAAGGTTGAGGAATTAATAGACGAGTATTTTAATATAAATCCAGAGAATCATCTAGAAAAAGTACTATTTATTCTTGCTGATTTTGGGAAAGGGAAATCGGTCTTCCTAAGACAATATGCGAGTAAACTAGCTAATATATATATAGAAAGCGGGGAAGGCTATTTTCCAATATATTTTAATTTAAGAGATTTTTCTTCCTTTAGCAGTGATACTCCATTAGGTATAATTGAAGACTTTCTCCAAACGAAATATGCAATACAGATTAGGTCTGATTATTTTAAAGGGAAAAAATATTTATTTCTTATCGACTCATTAGATGAAAGTTGTGATTTGAGTAAAAGTGCTATAGACAATGTAATTAACTCAATTAAAAGAATTCAGTTCCTTGATAAAAGCCAAAATAGGACAAATAAGTTAATCATAACTACACGGCCAATTGGCGAAAATCTCTTAAACCATATTCAACAAAATTCGCCTTATATAGTTAAAAAAGAAAATAAGGAGGTCAGCCATTACATATCGTTATATGGATTTAAAAAGGAACAATTTAATGACTGGATTTATGATGCACTGCGAAACATTCTTTATGAAATAAATTTAGATACAAGTCGAGGGTTTATTTTTGATCTAATAGAAAAATTAAAAACAGGGGAGGAAATAGATTTACATTCTCTTTTATTAGAAAATGAATCTCTAACTATTAGTGAATTGCGCAGACCTATCTTCGCTTATATGATTTATCAATTGTTGCGTAATAATATAAATATAACACAGATAGGGAAAATAGGAATTTATCTATCTTTTCTAAATTTGCTTTCAAAGGAAGCGAAGTATATACATGAACCAGGAATAAAAATTAGCCTTCAGGAACAATTTGAAGCCAGAAATATTCTTCATGAAATCGCAGCACTTTGGGCTTTTGAGCGACAGCAAGGTAAGCAAGGGTTTTTAAGAAAATCAGATATTTGTAGGATGATTGGAAATT
>Ga0307517_10009158_pt1 | contig 14089 bp, 7 predicted proteins | sample 23_EM_MG_FD_194515 | JGI IMG/M metagenome (GOLD analysis project Ga0307517, IMG submission 194515) | Populus trichocarpa ectomycorrhiza microbial communities from riparian zone in the Pacific Northwest, United States - 23_EM | ecosystem: Host-associated > Plants > Roots > Unclassified | place...
AGACCAGCCATGGGAATTCAAGGTCTCCACTCGCAACGAGGGAAAATATAAGAAGCCTTGGATGTCTGGCCAATGGGGGAGCTATGCTCATGAGAAAGGGTTGAAGAAAGGAGATAGAGTTAAGTTGATTATGCAAGTGGAGGGAAATGGTGTCAGGAGTTATCGTATCACGGCTGAAAGAAACCTGGCGATGGGCATCTGGATTCCAGTTGAAGATTTTGCAAGCTAAAAATGGAAATACTTAAGGTGTGTTAAAAGAAATGTTGCCCCTTTCTTCCTTGATGTTAAGTCTTGTTGTTGTAATTTTGGTATTAAGTTAATTAGCCTAGTTGCTTTGTACCTTGTATCCTTTGTAGTTGTTTGCACCATTAATCACTGGTTCCTGTACTTTATGTGCTGTGAAGACTTACCAGTACATGGTGGTATGTTGTGTATTAATTTCCGTTTTTTCTTTTATAAGAAAAGGGCATGCTGTTATGAGTTTTTTGGCTTGTAATTCTATCTTTGTGGGTAATTTTGGTGTCTTTTTTTTCCAATTTTTTTGAAGTATTATGAGACCATGACATCAACTAGAACTTTCTGAAATTAAAGAGCTACTTATGTTTAATAAAAGAACAACATCACTTTTATTGTATAATTTCTTAAAAAAATATTTTACTATATATTTTTCTTTTAGATTTATCTATAATTATTATTACGTCTGATATCATAATAACCTTTAAAAATTATATATAAAAAACATCTAACATGTTTATTTTTTTAAGGATTCGCAACTCGAATGTGTTACCGACATGTAGGGCCCGAGTTTTTATTTCTCTTTCTTTCTTTCAGTATTTCAAGTTGGAAAAGCCACTCTTTATGGAACGAGATAGTATTAATTAATTAATTAATGCTGGATCGTCAACATCCATCAGACTTATGGAAGACTTGGCAGCGTTTGGAAAAGCCACTCTAATCATTTTCTTAATTCTTGAAAGCTCGTGTCTTTCAAAGGCCTTTATGACCGTCAACATATGAGATGCTCATGAGTTTGATTTCTATCAATTTTATTTTATTTTTTTATTTAATTAAATTAAATAAGTTTAATACAGTGTAATGGTGGGTTTATTTAATATTTAAGGATAAAAGACTTTTATTTGAATGATATGTGTTAGAAAGCTTTACGAGTCCAAGAAAGATTATTACCAAACCACTTCCAACACCTTTTATTATTGGGAGAGCATGGCAGATATATGATCACTTTTGATAAGCAAAAGTCAGCTGTAGCATACTTATAATTAAACTTTCCATCATAAAATAAGTAAACAAGACGAAAGTATTATTATTAAATTTGGTTTCATTTAACAAATTAATTAAATAACATGTTCAAAGTATAGCTCAATTCAAGTTAGGTTTATTTAAAAATTATTTTAAATATTAACCTTTTTAAATTTAACTGGTTGATAAATTAATTCATGACTTGATTGACTAGTGATGAAACTTAAATAAAATTTAAATGAATGTTTTTATTTTATTTTTTTAAAATAATATTATTTAAATTATTTTTAAAATATTATTTTAGAATTAATTTAGATTTTCGAAATCCAATCCAAACTCTCAATTAGTTCAGGTACTGAGCCGGGCATGACAAATGTGGAGGTGAAAAAAAATAGCATATAGCATATACAGTGCATAATTGATGGGATTTATTTAATCATAACTACATATTACACTTGCGATGATTTGTTCTTTTCTTTGTGGTGTGAAAAAAAAAATTATTAGAGAAAAAATCTACTACTAACACTGAGCCTAATTGAACATGCTTCGTATTAGTAAAAAATCCTAAGATTTTTTTTTAAATAATCTCATTTTATAATTCTTAAAACAAGTTTAGGTAAATTTTATTGACAAGATCATTTTGGGAGTTGACCCGGATTTGGTTTTATATCTAATGAAAAAACTAAATCGCAAAGATAATTAAAATATTATGTTGATGATGTAATAATGAGATAAATAGGGGATTTGCAATGACTATTAAATAATGTTGTGATTTTAGAAACTGTTTTGGAATACGGTGCAAACCGTGTTCTTAAAAAAATTATTTTTTTTTATTAAAATTTAATATATTTTATATATTTTGGATTGTTTTGATGTGCTGATGTTAAAAATAATTTTTTAAAAATAATATTATTATCATATATTTTAGCATGAAAAGTTATTTGTTAAAATTTAATATGTTTTATATGTTTTGGATTGTTATTTGAAAACCAACCACAAGTTTTGGACAAAATACTCCCATGAAGCGTGCAGCTTTGCCAATGCAAATAAATACCCTTTCTTTGTGAAGGATTTTCCAAATTGCCAACGATTTAATTATTTCCTTAATTTCGCATTAAAAATGATTGAAAGGTAAAATCATGCATAAAACGTCAGATTATGAGATCATGCATGACGTCAGATTATGAAATCAGCTGACGTACCTATCTGATCACTTGTCTGAAATAAGATAACAAAAACTGCTTTAATGATTCTTTTAATTTTTCAATATGATTAGTGGGTCCAAGGAGATGAAACATTAATCTTTTCATTTATTTTTCGACTCCTCAGATAAACGACCAAACTCGCACGGCCTTTTCTTTAGGGAGGTGGTGTGATATGTCATTTTCTTAATTTCGTACAGATTTATCTTGCTTCCAAATACAAGTAGAATCAGTCAATTTAATATAATTTATATTATTTTTTAATACTTAAAACTTGAATAGAACCATATCTTTTTGTGATATTAATTAATCTTAAATAAAAAAGAAAATGATATTAAAATTCAAATTTATACAGATATTAAAATCCAAAATCTCAACAAGAGGACATTTTGCACATTGTCGCACCACAATTAAGAAAAGTTACATTGGAGCGTGCGACAATCACCCTAATATCGCACCATAAGTTTGCAAGCTCTTCAATCTCTTTGTCTTTGAAGCTCATGTGCCTCCTTACCATTTTTTAAATTAATTAAAAAAAAAAGCCACTATACGACAAGAGATCTATATCCTGGCAATCAGCGTCGTTGACGTTTTTCTTAAAAGAAGAAAATGGATTGGAGTTCCAATAAAAACAAATCATCAAAGTTTTAAGAAAATAATAAGAATTCATCAATAAGGGTTGTTTTTTTAAAAATAATAATCAATGTTTTGAAGTTACAGATGGATATAAAAAGATGTTGGTCGTGATCCCTGCCATATATGTGAAGGTCATTGGTGGCGGATATCATATAGAAAAAGTATTTTAATTTAAAATTTTAAGATATTAAATAATATCTTAAAAATAACTTTATATTATTTTTTTATAAGACCTTCATTAATCATGAGCAACCTCTCTCTCTCTCTCTCTCTATATATATATATATATATATATATATATATATATATAATAACGTGTTATATAGTTTAAAACGACCTATTAGCTTTCCAAAATGTGGATTGAAATTTAGAAATTAATGAAAGAGGATTTTTCCTGACGCAATGTACACTGAGAATAATAGAATTAGAAGTTATTCATGAGTTTTATCTTTATAACTCAAAACCATAGAAAATTTTTTAACTAATCTTTTCTAATAAAATTTTTTTAGGAAAAACTTAAAACAAATAAAACTCTACCATGATTATAAAAATTATTTAAGGTTTTGAAGATTTGGCTTAAGCAAAATTACAAATTAATTAGACAATAATTTTAAAAGGTCCAAAATCCTACTAGCAACCTACCATGATTCTTTTAATCTATTGATCAAATATCATAGTATCTTAAGAAATAAATCTCATGTAATTAATTACCAGTCAACTCATTAATTAAAATTAGTATTAGTCAATTATCAGACAACATGGTCATGATATGATTTGATGTATAAACTTTTCAGAAGTGTAGCTAAATGTACATGTGTCACATGATAATTGATTAATACTAATTTGAATTAAGGAATTAGACCTAATCAAATAATTTATTGAAAGATCGATGGCATGATATTTCTATTTAAAGAGTATTAAATACATTTTTGTCTAAAAATTTATCCACCGTTTCTCACTACAAAATTTTTTTACCGATGTAAGCTATATATGAATTTTTTTCCAAGATCACTGAAAGTTTCTTGCTATCTGCACTTTATGTCTTGAATTTTGCAAGATGCGAACGATCGATGATGTTTTTATTTGTAAGTGTGGTTGCTGTTGCAATTGCAGTTCAAAATGTTTTTTATTTAAAAATATATTAAAATGATATTTTAAAAAAAAAATTATTTTTGAGATCAACACATCAAAACGATCCAAAAACATAAAAAAATTAATTTTTAACAAAAAAAAATTGATTTTTTTAAAAATACAGCTTAACCCATATTTCCAAACTACACCAAAATGCAAGAGTCTAGACAGCTTGCGAGTGTTGGGGTGTGGGTCTTCACATTTTGACCTTGATGCTTGCATCTTTGGTAGCTAGCTTAATGGTTTAGAATTTGTTTTATGATATCAAATTTAATAGTTTTATCAATAAAAATTTTTGTTGATATTTATATTCATAATTTTTGGTAAGTATTTTACTAATAGATTCATGAACAGAAATAATCTATCAGCAAAAATCTTATTAGTAATTTTTGGTCTGTTGGTAAGTCCGTCAATAATAAATTTATCGATGAATTTACAGACAAACAAAGTGGGTCAAAAACAATTTATTTGCTTCATTCAGTCAGTATTTCCCTCGAGAATTTTGTCATATAACCAACAAAATATCATATGTAATTTCATCGGTGTTTGTACATCAGTATATTCATCGATAAATACAACATATCACTGACAGAATATCATTTGTAATTTCATTGGAGAGTTGACAGTAGTGGTAATATTTGCAATAATTCTTTTCCAACTCTCTGAAATATACTAACAATGTGGTCCGTCGGTAACCCCGTCAGTATTATTTTCAAATATATATATTTTTTAAAAAATATATTGCACAGAAGTAGAAAAATAATTAAAATTAAATATATAAAAAGAAATTAAAATAATAGAAAAATTAAATATTTATTACAAATTTAAACATTTTTACATTCAAATAAAATAAATCTAAAACAAAGGCGGCGCTGAAGGAGGAGGAGGTTGGTCGTCGTCGAGACCGTGAGGCCAATAAGGAGGAGCACCTAGACCACCCATTTGTGATCTCATCTCCATTAACACTTGGCGGAGTTATTCATAATCTACAATGAGTCGTTCGTATTTTTTGTTAGGATAGGTCGTCTGATCATGTATTCGTTGGTCTAACATTGCCTCAAACTCGGGAGTGAGTGCTTGGAACCAATTGTGAGCATCCAACGGTCGAAACATTATGGATTGCCCACAAGTTCTTTGTTGTAGTGTTAAAGAGTCCATACACCCGATTTTTATCGGGCCCACTAGACGATCTTGTGTCCAATCACAAATCTAGATCGAGATCCAAATGGGTCGAAGGATCGTCCTCGTATCTCTCCTTCAAACAACTGTTATATGTATTCTAAAAAGAAAAAATAAATTCATCAAATTGAAGGAAATTATAACTTAATAAAAAAAATAGTTGAAAACCAACATACCACAAAGTGCTAAGCTCAACTATCAATGAACTGCTGCATCTCTTTTTGGCAGTCATCACTTCACATATGAACAAAAAGTTTCATCGAACTTAACTTATGTTCAAGAATCGTGCATGCAAGATAAAAATGTTATCAGTTAAATATATTTATAAAAATAAAAAAATTGAAGAATTAAAAAAATATTACCTTTCGCTTCGTATGCGAAACAAACGGAACAGAGTCGTTGGTGTGCGTGGTAATAGAACCATGAACACGCCGGTGTCGATTCTCCATTCCGACTGTTACATCACGTGTTGAATTTAGTCTACCCATACAACCTTTGAAATATATGGCTATCTGAAATCCTTTCAATAAACTAACCAAATTAAAATAATAATAAAAAAATAAGTTAATACTAAACTTAAACTTTAAAACTCATGCTTTGAAATGCGGTTTCCATTTAAAATGTTTGGAAATTTGAATTTATTAAAACAATGGAATTTTCATTGACAATTTAAAGACCGATGTTATTGTTCTTGAAACTTCAATGTTTGTAAACCTAAAATTACATTCATTAAATAAAATTATTTTTTAAAAAATATTAAACATGTCGTTATGAAATCAAATAAAACTTACATTGAAAAGTCATTTTTCCATTAGGCCTTGTACTTGCAGGTAAATGGATCCTGCTGTGAATGGAAGCCCCCCTCAATGTTGCAGTATCGCACTTGGCAACCCCATGTCGTGAGTCGTTGCATGTGCCTTAGGTATCTGTAATTGGTCGGCACCTAATGATTTGTTGTCGTCAGCATCGCTGCTAAAAGAATTAGCAGTGATCATGTCCTCACGATGTGCAATAAACTTTCCCTTAGGCATCTATATAAATTAATAAATAAAAAAATTAAATGATTTCTATTTTTTTAAAATTCAATAGCACCTTCCCTATATGGGAGGCTACTCAAAATTTTTAAACCTGAAAATACACAACATGTATACCGCAAACCAGTTGATTTTGCTCAAAATTCTCATTTTCTAAGTGGCAATATATTTAATCCTAAATTTACAAAAAATTAATCTAAATTAAAAAAATCAAAATAATAATTAAAATTAATCCTACACATTTAATTGAAATTGAAAAATAAAATTGGAAAACAAATAACTAAAATTCTTCAAAATAATGACAAAATTATTTAAATAACAACTAAAATTAAACACAAAATTGAACAAAAATAATGACAAAAAATGCAAAAGAAAACAAATAAAGAAGAAAAAGAAATGAAAAATTCTTACCTTTATGGCATGTATAGTGTCAACTGAGAATTAAAAAAGAAAAACAAAATAAATTGATGCAACTATATTATTCGATAGTTTTGTCTATATTTACCTAGTATTTTGTTCATGTTTTATATATAAAATACCTTGATAATCTTTGTTTTATGTTTTGAAGGCACTTTTGGATGTAAGATTCGAAAAAGAGTAAATTGGAGATAAAATTCAGACCATGTTCCAACTCGTGTCGAATATTGGCAGATTTGACCTCTGATTGATGTTTTATGTAGAAATTGAGTTGTAGAGGTTGAATTGAAGTGATTCTATTGGAATTAGAAAGCTAACATCTATATCTTTCTATATATATATGGCAAGAAAAAGAAGAAGAAGGGGGATGGAAATCACAGCATTCAAAGACAAGTCTCACATTCTACCAATTTTAATCTTTGACTATTCCGACTTTAATATCTTGCATTAGAGATGTCCATTTCATGCACACTCAATTTTTTTGGATTCTGAACTCAAAGACTTATCAACCTACCAAATTGCAGTATAAAAAAAGCTCATATGAGAGAGATATGATTTTTTTAAGACAACCCATAAATTATGTCAGCAGACAGGTTTTATGAAGAAATAAGTCCAACTTACTTACAAAGCATACAAACCGACATGACAATTGTTTCTTCGTATGGAAAAAGGTCTTTAATTGAGCAAGTTAATTTCTCTAAGTCCAATGTCAAAGCTTAAAGATTTTATGCAAGACTATTTTTTTTCTTTTTAGAAAAATAGTTATTGTACTACTTAAATGTAGATTTTCTACTTTGAAAAGGATTATTTTTATTTTTTAAGGAAAAAAATGGATTAGAGGGATGTGGGGATTAAGGTTTTCTATTAAATAAAAAGAAAGAGAAAAAAAAAGAGAATGGTAGCCAAAAAGAAGAAGAAAACTCCACCCTTTTCTCCTATACTTGAAATTATATTCTTATATGTTCTCTTAATTAGTTTTTTAATGGACATGCAATGCTAAGTTATTTTTCTTGGTTGAAAGGATACAAAAACCATCAGATTTCAAAAGACTGTGAGATCTATTTTATCTTTTCGTTTTAGTTTATATGATGAATATGAATGTTTTTCTATGATTGGTTAGTTTCATTGTTAGAGCGGACTCTAAATTATTATTTTAAACCAATCTACTGCTAAATTTGCTATCAAAACCAGAGTTGAGATATTTAACCTTCTGAAGTGACTAGGTTTAATAATTATGATGGATCTATGTTGTTAATCTTAGGGAAAATATTCAATTACATCGAACATAGATTGCAGACAGTTATGTTGTCTAGATTTATCAACCTATTTAGTTCTTAAGGTTGCCATTGAATTAAATTACTGGTGCGGACACTATGGTTGTTTAATGGTTAGGGCTAGTTACACTGTAGATTGGTTAACTGATTAATGTTAAGGAAAGATAGATATTTAGAAGATAAATTGACGTATCGTTTCAATAATCAATTTTGATTTTTATAAGTGAACGTTTACTTGAGACCAAGGTTTTTCTCTTGATAAGTTTCATATTTATTTAATTTATCTTTATTATTTTATTCTATTTACCATAACATAGCCTAGATAACCTTAAAATCCCCTAACTTTGAATCATGTAACATAAATACCTGAACTAGATTTTCCTCATAGGAATGACCCTTTACTTCCTTCCATTATACTATCTTGTTTGTTTAAACAAGGGTAATTAATTTATGTGACCACTGTCATAACCGTCATAACCCATTTCAGGGTTATTCCCTAATATTACACATTTTTCCTTCCAAAATAAAATTAAGAAATAAAAAATAAAATAAAATAAAGGCTGACAACGTGGAGAAAGCAGACCGAGGAGGATGTCAAAAATATAAAAAAATCAAACTACAATTTTGGAGGAAATTCAAGGCCTAATTGTATCCTAATATACCCAAAAATAGTGAAACAATGCAAATTCAATGTCAAATTAAATGATTATTGAATGAATTGATTTAATCATAGGCCAAATTGAAGTTTAATTATGTTTAATAATTAATTTGGATCCAGTTAAAGGATTTAATTAGGTGCAAAAACTTAATTATACTTTAAAAGGGTCAAATTAATTTTATTAGGGGCTTAATTGGTGAAAATTAAGTTTAAGAGCTCAATTTAGGCTTAATTGAAAAAATTGAAATTTTGAAAGACCAAGTTTAATTTTTAACAAGTTAATTGATTGAAATTAAGAGCAAAATGATAAGAAAATCAAAGTTTTTGGGTCAATTAGGGGTCAAATTAAAAACTTTCACAGTTAAGGATCACTTTGCAAAGAGTATCAAACTATAAAGGCGAAATTGATTGAAACCGGGGTGAAATTGAAAGTTTAATAATTAATTAAGTGTCAAATTGCATAAATTCGAGACTAAGGACCATAGTGAAAAAGACACGTAAATATTTAGGTGCTGATATTGAAGTTCGATAGGTGCTAAATTGCACTAAGTCAAACATTTAAGGTCAATTAAGGGTGCAACTAAACAATATTGAAAGCTGGAGGACTATAGGACTAGACGACGTGTCGTGTGGTAACTGTTCATTGTCTTTCCTCTTTTTTTTCAGCCAAAAAGTTACCTAGGTGACTAATTTTCAGATGCATTTAATGCTTCATATGTTCACCAAATTTGACAACACCTGAACCAAAATTATCACCTGACATCCTTCTATCCTCGGGTAAGTCCAGTTTAGGTCGAATGACACCATAACGGCCCTAGCGCTGATCTAAAGTGACAAACTAAAGCAGTCTTATGGCCTGAGTAAGGAGTTCATAGTGCCTACTTTGAACTAACAGGTAGGATCCTTCCCAACCGAATCAAGGGCTAATATGTTTTTCTAGTGTAGACAAGATTGTTCTCTTCCATCCCCTATAAATAAGGGAGGATTTCATGACCCGAGTAGGGAGAAATTCAAGTCCAAAGTCGGCTGAAAACCAGATTCCCCCATTTTTTTTCCTCTGTAACGAGTTCTCTCTTTTTTCTCTCTCTTTGATGTGGCCTTCGGCTACCACCACACTCACCATTGGCTTGACAACCATCAAATCCACCAACCCAACTCCTCACCAACGGTAGAGCAGCCACCGTGAACTCCTCTCTCTCCTCTACAAGCTTTTTTTCTTTTTCTTCCTTCTTTGCCACCCGTCACCCGCACCACTGCTGCAACCACTGGCCGCACGCCATCATTCACGACTAGACCACCATCGCTCCAGGTAGCCTGCTCCTCTTCCTCTTCTTTTGTCCAATGTTCATGCAGTGAACATTGGGTCGAGCCAACTTTGGCCCCACCCAAATGGTCGAGCCAGGCCAGACCCAAAAAAAGAAAAAAAAAAGAGATATGTTGGGTTGAGATCGGCCCAACATTTTTTAGGCTGAGTCCGGTCTAGTTAGTTGGGTCAGGCCAGCCTGCATATTTTATAATATTTAATTATAATAATATAAGATTATATATTATAATATTTCATATTATATATTAAAAACAAAAATAAATAAAAAAATTCAGAAAACAATTTAAAAAAAGATCCTTTAAAAAATTTGTGATTTTCTTGCATATTTTTCTACAAAATTTGCTTAATATTGGGTTGTATTTTTACACTGTAGAGATACAAACCTGATATTAAAATACTTGGCTTTCTCCGAAATATTTCTAAAACATTTCTAAAAGTTCAAAAAAAATTAAAAATTTTAAATTAATCTCTCTTTAAAAAAAATTATTTTATTTTCATGCATACTCTCAAATCCTAAAATTTTCCAAGCATATTTTCTTAAAAAGATAAAAATTGCATCTTTCTCATGTTTTAAAAGTAAAAAAAAATGGATATAGTAACCAATTTATGATTATTCATTAGGATTTGACCAAAATGTCAAAAACACTTTACCAATCTTTTTTTAGGGTCTAAATGTAGACTTTAATATCTGTGGGGTGTAAAATTACATAATAGAATACACTATTAGGTATTAAAGATACAAGGTATAAAATAAATGTGATGCTAAAATTCAGATTTTAGAACGGTTAGGATTAAACCCGATGAGGTAGAGACTCTTTTATGAAGGGAGATTTACCTTGAACCTTAGATGAGATCAACAAATAGAAACCCGACCTAGAAAAACAATCAAACAATAATGCAGCTTATCTTAGGTTGGGTGCACTGGGGGTGATGTGTCTTTTCCTTACACAACTAGTCCCTTATCCAGACTCTCGTAGACCATAGGTTCTTATCAACCATAACACAAGGTGGTGACTCCTGAACTTTAATCATAATTTTATGATTAAATCTAAAAACCTTTCCAACAACACACATCTCCTCAAGAGGCACGATAAACCTCACCGTCGCCCTGACATCGTGGCACCCCCTCGATAACCACGACATCACAACATAAATGAAAATAGATTGTTAAAAAAGCTAAAAAATAGAAAAATGAGAAAAATAAAGAATAACAACATACCTTAGGACAATAAGAGAAGATGATGCTTGATTTTCAACTCGGGTCGTGAACAAAAATAAAAGAATGAAGAAGAAGAGAGAAAAAAAGAAAGTGGATGAAAGAAGAAGAATGAAGAAGATGAATCCTCATATGTTGTGTCCGTGGTCTTTTATATTAGGTTTTACTGAAAAAATTCCCGATGAAATATTGAATATTAATATCTTTAAAATTTTTATCGGTGATTCCGTATGTTATGTCAAAGTAAAATTTTCAATTCACACAAAAAATTTCAAAAACCCCTCCAAATATTACTGATAATTTTTTATTTTATTGATGATTCTGTCGGTAAAAGAGTAAACAATCAACAGTTAAAAAAAAAAAGCATTAATTACCAGCGCATTAGAATTCCATTTCGTAGGTAATTCTATTAGAAAAGTGTACCACAATTAGAAAGAGCATTAATTGTCAGCGCGTTAGAATTCTCATTCCATCAATAAATTTATTAGTAAAAAAAACATTAATAATCACCGTCTTGAGAAATGAACAATTATAATCTAAATCATTCTTAGATTTAACTGAACTTTCCAAACATGATCTTTGATATGTAAAACTTAATTATTGGTCCTACTTCACTCCCAAACTTTATTTTTTTTTCTTGTTCTCATCTTCTTCTTTTTTATTGCATTTTTTATGATTTGTTTCTAACTTAATTTCACACGCAAAATCAATAAAAGTGACATAAATAATGAAATGACTAGAATTGATTAAATTTACTGAAAATGTATTTTTTTAATTTTCTATTTTTATTTGAAAAGTAAATGATTAAAAATCTGATATGATTTTTTTAAGGTATATAATGGTGCGCTTACATTACACAAACTTTCGAGTGAGATGGTCTGATATCAATTTCGAATCTCAGGATAAAATTTGATCAAACTGAAAAGACTAGTGATATTTTGCTTTGAACTTGTCAACTTTGCAACCATCCTGTGAAACGATTTGGATCATGAATACAATCTACAAGGCCATTTTCGCGCACCAAGTCACCTGTAAACGAGCTACAATCACCCGATCGACCCCGGTTTTTCTTTTGCTTTCTTTCTTTCAGTTTTTTAAGTTGGAAAAGTCTTTGTCAGTTTTGTAACGTGTCTGTTTATGTATCTTTTCAACTACCAGTAGAATAAGATAGAATTGATACAGGATCATTGACATTTATTCAAACACTTAGAAGGTCTACCATCACACTTTAAGCTATAAGGACCCACTCTTTATTTCTTAATTGAAAAATAATATATTTCAAAGGTTTTGGAGTCCGGGGCCTGGAGTCAGGCAGATCCTGACTTTCTTGGTCAGGTTTCGTAAGCAAATACCTGCTCAAGTGTGCATAAGATGATACTTAATTAGTGTGAACTTGAACGAACTTAGGAGTGCGTAGGTGTGGTATGATTTTTATTCTTTATAACAAAATCAGATCATAAGTGTCAAAGACCAATATGATAGTTTAATGTTTGTAGTTTTTTTTTTTTTTTTTAAAATGATAGTTGATTGTTAATGTTCAGAAATGAGTCACATCTTCTCCCTTTTTATATTCACCGGTCATCCACTTTTTAAACATGCTTTTTAGCTTTAATCAACATCAAAATATAGAACAATTTTCCAAGTTAAATGATCGGAAGTATCTCTAGTACCCTTCTGAAGAGCATTGCATGCATCGTTATGATCACAATCTAAAATCTGGTCAGTGTTGTGCGATGATTAACAAAAATTGACATGTAAACGTTCGATCACCACCTTAACATCACGCTATGATTAAGACTTCTCTAATTTTTTAACTCTCAGATGTTCATATGATCATATATATATATATATATATATCACTATCTTGCTTGAACTCTCACACCACTAACCCTTCTTTGAACTATAATCCTTCAAAACCATTTGCTCAACCCGTTTGATTGTAACAAAAAATGGAGGTGATGAACAAAATACTCTCTGAGAGCGACGCAAAAAATAAGCGACTCGAATTTCCGGCTAGGAGTCTCTCGGCCTTCCCCATGCCAGATGGTCAGAACTCGGTCCAATTTGTGGCATTTGACATGAACGATCAGCAATGGAGTCTTAAGGTCTCCATCCGCAATGAAGGTAAGTATGCGAAACCTTGGCTAAAGGGCGAATGGGATGACTATGTTCATCAGAAAGGGCTCAAGAAAGGAGATAAAGTTATCTTGACAATGCATGAGGAAGAGAATGGCGAAAGAATTTATCGTATCAGAGCTGAAAGAAAGCATTTCGGTTTCTGGTATTCAATTGATGATCAGCAGTAATAGCTCTCCATAAATCGAAGCATGAGGCTGGGCTCATGTTTAGTGTGACAGGCAAGGAGAAACTATCTCTTGGAGGTGTCCGTAGTTCACTCCGATTGTGTAATGAGTTAAGTCAAAATACAATATGTGTCTGTCTTGAAGAAAGTAAGTCCTAGCTAGTCGTAAGAACTTTTGTCCCTATGAATTTGTTGCCTTGGGTCTGCTTTGGTGTTCTGTCCTTGTTGTATTTTATTTTATTGTATTGTATTATGCTTAGATAGTTGCTATGTGCTTTGTGTCTGTTGGGGTTGTTACCAGTTCCTCCATATTCTCTTGTTAGGCTTGTTCTACTGCCTTTGTAGACATCTCGAGCAGGGATGATTCTTGTATCTTTACTTCTAATTATTATATATATATATATATATATATATATATATATATATATATATATATAATAAAAAAAAGTGTATAGTTTA
>Ga0307517_10009159_pt1 | contig 14089 bp, 16 predicted proteins | sample 23_EM_MG_FD_194515 | JGI IMG/M metagenome (GOLD analysis project Ga0307517, IMG submission 194515) | Populus trichocarpa ectomycorrhiza microbial communities from riparian zone in the Pacific Northwest, United States - 23_EM | ecosystem: Host-associated > Plants > Roots > Unclassified | place...
CGAATACCGTGACGGCACATTTGTGTAATCATTGCGGTCATGAATCCAATGTCCAAGCAAATTGCAGGAAAAAGGACATAATCCATGGGTCATTGGAAATGTAACCCACAGTTCATTACCACTCAGCCTACACGACATCTGGGAATTCGAAAGACCGCCGGAAATGACTAGTGACTGGTGGCAGTGGCCGAGAGTACAGGGCGGGCGGTATACTGTTCTGCTTTTCGTGTTCTGCCTCGTGTCTTGTTTCGTTGACTTGCTTGGGTACTTAAACTGCTGCATACTACTAGGACCCATTCCTCTCACAAGTCCAGATTCTGGATCTGGTAAAGGTACTTGCGGCACTAGCAAGCGGTCTAATTGCTCTTATGCTTGGCCGGCTTCGATGAGTGCATAGACGCTTACATCAAGCTTTCGGTGGAAATTTTCGGCAAGCGTACCCCTTTCGCAACGTTGGCGGTGGGGCACAATATTCCGCTCGTTTCTTGGAAGAAAAGGTTGTCAAGTCGAAAACTAGAGATGCCCTAATTAGGGAGCTGTGTATGTACAATTTCAATCACTGGATCCCAAGAATTCAGATATTTGGTGGCAAATCACAATCTCGTGGCCTTCGTGTTCCCCGAGTATTTAAATGCTCTGCCATACCAAAAATTCAAGACTACGTTTCCTAACATTTACTGGGTGAGTTTGGCCAATTTGAATTCTGAACGTATTAATATTTTAGGCGGAATACGGTTGCAGGAATTTGGGTTGAGGGTGGAGGCAAAGTTGTTGGTCAAGAGAACATAATCCGGGCGTCCAGTGACATTGCGGGGGCGACAGTGAGGAGTGCAGCATATAGTCGGAACAGGTCATGACGTTACACGATCAGTTATCATATTCGTCGACTAACACACTCACCCAGACTTCGTCGTCCATTCTCAGTCAACCGTAAAGCAAAGTTGAAGTCGGCAATAGGGATCTATCACCTCTTACGCTGCCTATCACTATTTCTCAAAACCAGTGGCTGGTGGAAAGGAACGAGGTAAGCTTTCGTTATCCTAACCGTGTTGATGTTAATGTAGGCCTGTTCCCTATAAGCCCGAACCGGATTCAAAACAAGAGCACAGGTCATTTCAGGTCGAAAGGTGGGAGGGTTGCTTCAATTTGATTGCCGCATTTTCGTTGGCCCTCCCCAAGCCCTCCCGCTTCCATGTTTTCTGTTTGTCGTCTTCATCAAACAAGAGCCCCTTGTTTACTATCTCTATTCAGATCGAGTGACAAAATTTCCCAGTGCAAATAACTTCGGAATAGTATATGTACTTATACTTCCTGAGGGATCAAATTCATCAATGAATAACAGGAGAGATTTCTCACCACGTTGTATATAAATGTATCGATGATAGGATCATGTACATACTTGTGTAATTTCTTCATGTCTTCAAGTCAACAGGCATCCAACCGCCGACAAATAAAGCGGACATTCGCCCTTTTTATGTTGTCACAGGGCGGCCTGAGGACGAAGAGCACCGTGACGTAGTATCTCACATGGTCACGCATTTCCGGAATCTTTTCCCTGAGCCGATATAGCGTATATAACATGACCACGTCAGGACTTACTTCCCTCCCTCACAATCTCTTACATGAAGCAGCTGATAGTACTTGCATTTGGTTTATGTGCTACTGTATACGCAAATCCTTTACAGCCGCCCACCAAACACCATTCAAAACATACTCTGCCAGGTCATCCAGGTCTTGAGCATGGCACACCCGAGTTTTGGTTCCATCTCGGCGTGAGCGTGTGTTTGGTGTTGGCAGGAGGGGTATTCGCGGGGTGAGATTTATTTGTATCATTGCCACTCATCTATATTGAGGGTAGGATTCAGACTCACCCTTGGTTTGATGGGGTTGGACGAATTGCACCTTCGGGTGCTAGCAACATCATCTGAGGATTTAGACCAACGACGGAATGCACAAACAGGTAATTCTCTTTATCCGGTGCATTCTCATTTCTCATCGAATAACAGTTCTGCGGTTGATGAAAAAGGGGAAGCATTGGGTATTAGTGGTAAGTATTTTTTTCTCTCTGAATAAGCCGAATATTCAAGTTACACATCTTAATCATTTCGCGTAGGTTCTTCTACTCGGCAACGTGGTATGCCATCTCACTAGCTCCTACTCCAACTTGAAGTTCTTGATTTGTAACAGATTGTGAACGAGAGCTTACCCGTCTTCCTGGACACGTCGGTTAGCTCCCTTCTGTTTATCTTTTGCATTTACTAAACCGTACCATAGTTTGGTGGTGGATATCCTGCCATTGTAATCTCTACCATTGCCATTGGTCAGCCAAGCCCTTATTTGTTCATTTCTTGGTGTCCTTACCTCACGCTCTTCCAGTGATTTTCGGGTACAAGATATTTTTACGTTTTCTATGAACTACCCTCATTTTTTTATTCCGCTTTTCGTCTCATCTTAGAGAGTGAGAACATCTTCTTTACCCGATCCCCATTTCGTGCTCAAATATCTATATAGGATTATCCCTCAAGCAATCAGCGTGCATTACGGGCTCTCCATTGGTGCAAAATGTTCACAGTTTGTACTTGGTCTAATGTACATCTTATGTAAGTCGAAGCCAACATATCCTAATTCATTCACTCATCGGACACAAAGCCCCTATTGCATGGCCAATAGCACGTCTACTGGATGCCATTTTAGGCGCCAAAGAACAGCACACCTATAAGAAAGCGGAGCTGAAATCATTTCTCAAGCTTCACCGGACAGGGGACGAGCCTCTTCGAGACGAAGAGTTGGCAATCCTCAACTCGGTTTTGGAACTCAATACCAAGAAGGTTGAAACAATCATGACACCCTTGAAGGTAAAAAGAATCTATTTATTCTGAAAAATGTTTATTTAAAATATTTCAATTAGGATACCCTAATCATTGCTGCCGACGCCATCCTCGACTACGAAGCTGTTCATGCCGTGTGAGTTGACACCATCCATCATCGATACTGCATCCTCGAAGTTGATACTTTGATTCATAGAATGAGAAGCGGGTATTCCCGAATTCCCGTCCACGAGAAAGGCAAACTGAATACCTTTATTGGCATGTTACTTGTAAAAACGGTAAGTGGACTGTCGTTCTGAGCCTTAGTCATTTGATTTGATGATCGATTACAAGCTTCTGCCATACGACCCCAAGTTAGCGCTCCCTGTCGAAGCCTTCCCGTTGTCATTATTACCCGAGGCCTCTCCATCCATAGATTGTTTTCAGGCACTCGACTACTTGTGAGATTGTATTATTCTGCCAGTTGCCTTCTATTTATCGTGCAACCGATAGTCAATCTGGCAGGGCACATTTACTTCTAATTAGCCGAACTCCTGGAAAGCCTGGTGGTGGAATTGGTATCATCACGTTAGAAGGTCTGTATCTGCCTTATTGTTTCCGTCTGTGTATCTGATTCCAAAACAAAATGGCAGATATCATTGAGGTCTGAAGTATATTTATCCATCTCATTCCTGGTACTTACTCTGTCATGTTTTTCTAGGAAATTATTTCTGAAGAAATTGTGGACGAAACAGATCAGTACGAAGATAATCATAGCAAGAAACGAGTCCGTCGACCTGCAGGTTTTCGATCCAAAAACGGGTAAGCATTCCCAATCCAATCACTGCCGAACTCGCTGATTGGGATTAGAATTATTGAAATTATCCCGGCTGGCAATTCCCCAATTACGGAGACAACTACTCTGGTTGATCGGACGCGACTTCGCTCCGCATCTGCTGACTATCGCCTACCACATTATGGTAGCATATAGATCAATGGTTATTTACGCCTACCTTTTATGGTCACACACTAACGAGAGCAAACGTCAGTCTATACCTCCCTTTTCAGGATACATTTCTAGAATCTGAGTTTTCAATGTGTTTTGAAAGTACATATTTCACTAAAATAGTGCATATTTCCTGAATATAGTCCGTCAATTTTTTTTTCGAATTTTTTTGTCTTGAAGTGGAGGCACTGCCGCAAGGGTATATAATAATCATTTTCACCTCCTTCGACGGGAGGGTTCTGTGACTTCGCCAAATCCTTGGATCTCCACCTGGCTGTTGGAAACCATAGTGGAGGCTGTATCAAGTCCACGAACCATATTCTTTGAAGAAGGGGCTTAAGTATGAAGTGTGCCGACAAACTAAGGAGTTCGCACCTCAAGGGCATAGAGATGGGAATCGAAAGAGTTAGTTGAGAGTTGATGGACCGATTCGGCGAGTTTAAAGAGATAGTCCTATACATTTCCGTCCAGCGATGGTTACGAAGAGAATTAGGTGAGAAAGATTACCTTATTGGGTCCAGATGGTCCTCCAGAGTGAAATATGGTATGAGCCAGTTGATGAAGTGGTTCCGAGCCCACTGAAGAAAGTTGATGAAGTTAACAGATGACTGGGCGACTTTTCAGCCATGAAATATGCTCACCGAAGGATGGGTTGTCATATCGACCCACATAACACTATAGGTATCAAAGACGTGTCAATGAGTACGGGACAAGAGAGCCGAAATATCAAACACACAAATGCCTGTATAAAAAAATATTCGTTCAGATATATGTTAGAGAGGACAAATTATTCACTCCCATCCTTAACGACGACCACCTCTGCTCCGTTTGAATCTATTCCGTAGATGTCCAGGGATTCCATTGTATATCCATCTTTCTCTCGAAAGTCTGGGGTTTTGACTTCAGATAGGTTTAACGAGCGCTATGCAAGGGGAATCACCTAAATTTTCTTGAACTTCTGCTGCGTGGACGGGGTCGATGGTATAAGCTATCCCTGGAGGAAATATTATTATTGTAGGGTATGACAAAGAACGAGCTTTCTACATACCCCAAACGACATCTTCGTGCGGAAACGCATCCTTGACAGATGCTAGTCAATAAATTGTTCCCAGTGGCGCTTGTGATGACTCACTGACTGCGAGAATTTGTCCCAGTCTTCTTTATGGATCAGGGTCACCACTCTTCCTGGATTCTACAGATAATGGAATAGGATTCAGTCGAGCGCCAAGGCAGGAAGAGACTCACCTCTGGTGTCCCCCGGTGGTCATGCGATTTTTGGGCGAACCGCCGGACGAAACCCTTCAAAAACCCTGGAACTACGGGCATTTTACAAGTAAGTGGAAGTCATTAATGAGGGTATGATGGAGGGCACCTTGTTCGATGACATGATCTGGAGGCTAAACTCAGAGTATAAAGAAATTCAGAGAGAAAAAAAGTTACTCATACCTTGAAGATGAGTGAACCATAGCCGAATACAATGAACGGTTTGCTCATCTGTTTTTATATTATGTAGATACTTCTAGGTTCCTCAAAGGTTCCCAACCGTAATGCAACTCTGAGCAAATTTCAAAAGTTGTGCAAAATGTCAGCAGTCCTAAAATGAGTTCCAATGGTATGAAGCTGTCGGTTTAAGGTCAAGAGTGCGATCAGTTATTATCCTGTGTGCACTGTCCAACTGCACACCATTCCCAAACCAGTAAACCTCATGATCATCGCTTGTCGCCGGAACATTGAACAATTGAAACGGTCCGGACAAACTCTTCCGGCAATTCGACGTGCACCTTGGTCACTGCATATGCAATCTTTTGGTAGAAGGTTTCTTTTTACCCAGATTCATAGGATTAAAACTGTCAAGAACGCGATGTCGACTTCGGTGCCACAAATCCGCCCTTTGATAGAGGGAGGGCTCGAGAGTCCTGTTCCAAAGAAAGCGAGACTCAACGAAGTTGAAACAATGGGGGTGGAAGATGATGTGACGCAGGATGAGGTTATTGTTATACAAGAGGACGGCTCGACGCGAGGTGTTTCTTCCAAGAGGCCACAGACAAATGCGAAGAGGAAGAAGAGAAGGGATCCACCCTTGCCTGAGGCGTGTTCTCCTGCGGATGTCTTGTACAAAGAGATTAGGAAGTTGCTCGGTGAGGATGTGGTAGATGGTGTTACAAAATCAGGGAAGGCGTTCAGTTCACCGTGTCCGCATGGCGAAGAGTTGGAAGTTAAAATCGAGATGCTTGGGTCGGGTGGTGAGTCAGTCGGCTACATCAACCATACTTCGTTCGCTGGCTCAATGATTTTCTTATGTGTATAGGTTGCGGTATTGCTCTTGCTCCGAAAGAAAAAGGTCCTTGGGCAATTGTTGTACCCTGCGCACTGCCAGGGGAGATTGTTCGCGTTCGGATAGGGAGGTGGGAGCGCATGCACTCTTGTGCACGGGTTTTGGAAATTGTGCGGCCCAATGTCGAGTTGAGAGATGACTCGAGGGTAAAGTGCAAGTACTTTGGGACTTGTGGTGGTTGTCAGTATCAGGTAAATTACTTTTCATTCCGTATTTGTTCAATACGACAGTCTGCTTACCCATTCACTATAGATGCTTTCTTCAGAAAGCCAACTTGAGTTAAAGAGAGATGTGATTGTCAAAGCATACGAGACATATTCAGGTTCTTACCGTCAGTTTCATTTAGATTGCCTACTCACTTTTGTTGACGCAGAGCTTCCCAAATCTTCGATACCTACGATCGAGGACACAGTCGAATCTCCACTGCTATACGGTTACCGGACGAAGATCACCCCTCATTTTGAACGCCCTCCAAGACATATCAAGTCTTATGATGTGCAATCGCACCCTGATTGGTTGAAAATCGGCTTTAATATCGCAAATAGCAACTCGACTCTGGACATTGAAGTGAGTCCTCAATTCTCTGAACTACACCTCGTAAACACCTTACAGGAATGTCCTATCGCAACTTCTGTTCTCAACGAAAGATATAAATTTGATCGTACAGAAATTGTCAAGTGAGTTGACTCTCATAATGCAAGGTTCCTGTGCTGAGACTGCCCTAGAAATATATTCTCATATAAAAAGGGAGTCTCGCTTCTGTATCGGGATTCTCTAGACCCTTTGTTCGACGCAAAGGAGATGATGACACCGCCCATGGACAAGCTCTCAGAGGCATTCACGAAACATATCTGCGTCTCCGATCAGAAGGGGACATCTCGAGAGATGGTCGGAGATTATTTATTCCAGTACATTGCAGGAGGTTTTTTCCAGAACAACAACGCTATCCTACCGTTCATGGTCAACTATATACGCGACCTAATCGACCCAGGTACAGGGAGGGACCACCCTACTCACCTGGTGGACGCCTACTGTGGTGCCGGCTTATTCGCCATCTCACTGTCTGCGCGCTTTAGCAGAGTCGCCGGGATCGAACTATCTCAGAGTTCCATAGATTCTGCGAAACAGAACGCAGAGCTTAATGGGGTCCCGGAGAAGAAAATCAGCTTCATGTCTGGAGATGCCTCGGACATTTTTGCGACTGTACGAGATTTTCCCGCGGAGAGGACGGTGGTGGTGATCGATCCACCAAGGAAGGGGTGTGACGAGACATTTATTGGGCAGTTGGTGGATTTTCGACCTGAGACCGTGGTTTACGTGAGCTGTAACGTCCACACCCAGGCAAGAGACGTTGGTGATATCGTGAGGAGGACGGAAGTGGATGGAGATGGTCGGAGGTACAGAGTTGAGAGACTCCGGGGATTTGATTTGTTTCCCCAGACTGCACACGTCGAGTCTGTTGCTTTGTTGAGGTTGTATTGAGTAGCCAAGGACGAGAACCCGTAAGGCGCATATTTTCTTTCCTAAACAAAACGATCTCCATTTCTTTTCTCAGGAATGTTATTTGAAATTTCGCAGGGTTTTAAATACGGAGATCCTGGTAGATCGGAAACATGTGATCGCTTGAAGATACCACGGTTGTGATGATGGTGATCAATCCTATGAACCCTTCCTTACTTTTTACTGACTCGATCACAAAGGTTCATCTAGTCATCAGCACTCAGTTCGAGCCATTTTGCGCGGCTATCGGGTTCTGCGTATACCCTAGACCCAGGTAGTGCAAGTGTTATTTACGGCTCTTAGATATGTGAAATTCGAATCCCATACCCTATGGTCGTTGATCAGCAACCACGAACAACGATCTTCACTGAGATGCCCCAATTCCTGCAAAAAGATGAACTTGAACGACGACTTATGGAATGGGGACGGTCTGTTCGGCGGTATCCATTCTTCGAAGGCCCAATTTCAAATTCCGGGGTCGTTGCCAGTGGGAACCTGGGCGGTGCTGTAGATGATTTACGGCGGTGGTTTGATGATATTGAGATTGCTGCAAACGACTGTAACGTTCCGCTGGAACAATACCCTGATGTTGCGATTCATTTTTTGAGGGGAGATTTGAAGGAAGTGATGACGAAGAGGAGGGAGGCGTATACCAAGGAAACGAAGAGGAGTTGGTGGGATTGGAAGGACTTTAAAGAGGACCTGAAACGAATTGTCGGTTAGTAGAGTGCCCTCTCCTTGTTACTTTCCGAATGCTGATGGTTTCATAGATGAAGCTACGAAAAGTAAGCACCAAATCCTTGGTAATGTCTGAAGTTTGTCAACCCGTTTTTGTCCAGTGATTGCATCCATGCCCAGGGTCACAACTGATGTTCTGCACCCTTATCTCGCATCTTCAGTGAAGCTGGGCCTCGTAATCGGGGGAACTGTAGTTCTGTTGCCTGCATTAAGTTTGGCATTGAGGAGACTAAATGATGTTGCGACGAGACCTGTATTGAATACCCCTAACTAGAAGTTTATGCATATGAATTTACCATGGACTCTTGAGAGCAAACGTATCAAAACAGTGTTCGCGTCGACAACCAATTTCCCCGACAACGACGACGACATCTTCGGCAACATCGAAACAGGCTTCACACAAGCCTAGGTGCATATTCTAGGTAATTGCGTTGGGAAATATCTATCACCTTTCGGTGTGGTGGCATTACCTCTGACACACACATTTTCAGCCTTCTCTCCACTATCTGCTTTTACAGGCGTTAGGCGCGTCCTGAAGGATTTATATTACATCGACAAACGCGCTGGAAGGGACCATATAGAAACGTGTCTCTATCGTTATGGATGCCCAACCAACCCTCACGAACGGTACTTCTGTCAATGGCGACCACACTCCCTCGGAACCCACATCCTCTTTCGACCCAGATATTTTTCGACAGTATCTACTCCACCTGTTACCTCCTGTGTTGGGAGCAAGTGTGGCAGATCTCGACTCGTTGTTCGACCATGAGTTTGGAGAAAGAGTATCTCGCTTTGCGGCTGATAATGGAGGTGTCATCTATGTCGTGCAAGCAAAGGACGAAAATGAAGGTGACATGGCATATCAAAGTTCCCTCCTTAACATTCGCTGAAGCGACGATCTAGATGACTCAAATCCGACGTACAGATATCACCTCACTTTGCATCTGACCTACCACCCTTCACACGTAACCACCCTTGCCCTCATCAAACGCGGACCAACACTCGACCCATTAACCCCATTATCGTCTCAATTACATTTTTTGAACCTTTTTGGAGGCGATGAGACCCCATACCAGAGCCTGCACGCTGTGGTTAGCTCGGGCGTGAAACCTTGGTTTGACGCTTTCGTCGGCGCAAGAGGATCCGGGAAGGAAGGTGATACTAAGATGGGTGCGTATCGCGACTTATACTCCTGTATACTATGTTGACCGTCATTCAGGTATTCCAATGACGAAGAAAAAATTCGCTGAACTGGAACTATCCCTACTGCACCTTCAACAAAATGTAGAAATTCCCGAAACCCACCTAATCATCCACCCCATTATCCAACGATCAGTAGAGCAGGTAAAGTAACTCCGTTTCTACTATCGGTATTATACTGAACCCTTTTCTTCAGGCTAATTCCTCAAACGCACGACCGAACATCTCCCACATCCCCGCCAAAATGCTCAATGACAGCTCCTTCCTCAATACTCTACATGGCCACGTCAACCAGTGGATCAAGTCCATTCAGTCTGTCACGAAACTAACAAGAGACGTCTCTTCCGGTACGGCGTCACAGGAAATTAACTTCTGGTTGAGTCTTGAAAGGGCGTTGGAAAACATCGAATCCCAGCTGCGGAGTGATGAAGTTAATATGGTTATGGACTGTCTCCGAAATGCAAAGCGTTTTCATGCGACAGTCAGTTTTATTGCGGATACAGGGCTGAAGGACGCTACGGACTTGGGTGAGTCCTCTCTGTGAATACTTGGAGCTATGTTCTTAATTTCACCTGAATCTAGTCCACAAATATAATCAACTAATGAAGGACTTCCCTCTGAACGAGCTCCTCTCCGCCACCGACCTCGACAAAATCCAAGAATCTCTCGTCCTCATCTTCGGGCACATCAACCGCAAACTACGCCTGTCCCCCTACCCAATCCGGCGAGCCCTCCCCCTTGTTGAAGCCATCTCACGAGACTTCAACGACCAACTCCTGCGCATCCTCACCTCCCATCGACTACCCTATACACCGTACGACACCTTCGAGCGTTTGCTCTCTCAAACACAAAACATCTTCCGAACGTGGGATGACCAAATTAAGGAGTTCACAAACGTTGCTCGGGACGTGACAAGGAAGAGGAACGAGAGGTTCATTCCGATTAAGATTAATCCTGCGCATGCGAAGTTGCAGGAGAGGACGGGTTATTTACGCGAGTGGAGGAAGCAGCACGAACAGTTGGCGGTGATGACAGGGCCGACGAAGGGCCTTGGAGGGATAGGGATGGAGATTGGAGGTATGGATATGGAGGAAGAAGTTAAGGAGGCGTATGAGGTTGTGAAGAGGATTGACGTGCTGGATGTCAGTGTTGGTGAGTCTTGAGTTCTTCTGGTAGACCGTATTGCTCTGCTGACTCTTTACTAGAGGGCACAGAAATATGGATAACCGCCGAAAATGCATATAACGAACGGGTGTCCCGTGTCGAGAATCAAATAATTGCGCGACTACGAGATAGACTTGGAACTGCACGGAATGCCAACGAGATGTTTCGTGTTTTCTCAAAGTTCAATGCATTATTCGTGCGGCCGAAGGTATGGGAGTTCTTATTCTTCTAAAATACCTCTTTTAATCACTTGCCGACAGATTCGTGGTGCCATTCAAGAGTACCAAACGCAACTGATAGACTCCGTAAAGGAGGACATAAAACATCTGCATGAGAAGGTGAGCAAAACTACTTTTCATACCCAATATCGGACTCAGACAGTTGCCTCTAGTTCAAAACCCAATATCGATTCTCTGAAGCCTACCACATGGCACAAATGCGGGACCTACCACCAATTGCAGGGGCAATCATATGGGCTCGTCAAATAGAACGGCAACTCCAAACGTACATGAAGCGGGTCGAAGACGTTCTTGGTCGTGGCTGGGAACATTACGCCGAAGGCCAAAAGCTGCAGTCTGAATCTGCTGCCTTCCGCAAAAAGCTAGACACACGACCTGTCTTCGAGGCTTGGTTGCAGGACATCAACCGGCGGAACATGGGCGTTGACGGACGTCTCTTTGAGATTGTTCGTCTGCGTGGGGGAGGGTTCCAGCTTGCTGTGAATTTTGATCCTCAGATCATCACGCTTTTTAAGGAGGTTCGAAATTTGCTTTGGTTAAATTTCCAGGTTCCACATGCGATTACGAATATGGCGAAGGATGCGAAGAGGGTGTATCCGCATGCTGTGAGTTTGATGGAGACTGTGAGGACGTATGGGCAGACGTTGGATTTGGTGGAGAAGAATAAGGGAATTGAGTGGTTGGTGGCGGAGTATAGGAATGAATCTCAGAGGATGATTAATAAAGGTTCGTTTTCCTTTACTTTTCTTTTGAGTTTCTAATTATTTTCGGTGAATAGGCATGAACATCCGATGGGACTACTTCGTTAACCAATATGATACCTCGCGGTACGTGCCTGCAACGGACGGACGAGACAATCGGCATATTCTGTTTGTTCGAGAGTTTGCCAGTGTGGTATCTGTCCTTCAAGTATGTTTGTCGGCTCTATATTCCCATGATATTGATCTGTTAAAAAAATGTGCAGGACAAGACGAATAGTGTCATTGACTTGTACAAGGACATTCTGAGAGCAGTCGAGGACCTTGCGACGTGCTCGTATACGACTGAAGCCTTTTCAGAACTATTAGGAAGGATTCAAGCAGCTGTATGTTACATGGGATTTTCTTTTTCTCCCTTCTTTTCCTGACCCGTTTGTGCATAAGATCGACCGACTGAATTTGGAGGGTTATGCGAATCTTGAATATTGGGTCGCTGAACTTGATAAACGGATCGAAGGGATACTGCTTCAACGACTCACGCAGATAATTCAGGTGTGGTGTACGGAATTTGATCGGATGGATGAGGATGGGGGTATGATTCGGAGGGATGCTCCGCTGAGAGATCTGGTGAATAAAAGGAGGGGGGATAAGAGGATGAAAGAGGAGAAGGTGAGTTCATTCCTTTTTTTTTCACTTTGGATGGCTGCTTGAACTTTTTTTGTTTAGTTCATGGAGTCGCATATGATCGTGAAACCCATTGTTCATGAGATTCGGATACAAAATCAGGTTATTTTCCTGGATCCGCCAATAGAATATGCGAGAGCAACGTGGGTCAAACAGCTTCATGACTGGTTGGGTAAATTTTTCTTTCTTTTGGATCGTTTTGTTGGTTTATGAATGACGAATGTTTGCAGGCATTGTCTGTCGGCTACGTCGTATCCAAAGCTCTCGATATGAAATTGGGCTGCAGATGCAAGGTGCATCGGCGGCCGAGACGACCTATACGTCTCTGGTATGCTTAAAAACACTCGTTGCACTTGAATTTGCTCATCGTGGTTTCGTTTAGTTGACCGGATTCCCTGATAACACACTCGAACGACCGTTTACGCTTATCGAGACGAAAGTGCAACACCTCAAAGACTATGTTGGTAAATGGCTACAATTCCAATCACTATGGGACCTCGAGGCCGAATACGTTTTCAACCGTCTCGGCGACTCACTCGCTCTCTGGCAACAGCTGCTAACGGAGATCAAAAAGGCGCGATCAACGTTTGACACGTCGGACACACAGAAATCATTCGGTGTATGCGTGATTGATTATGAGCAAGTGCAGGCTCGGGTGAATGCCAAGTATGATCAGTGGCAGAAGGATATTCTGAACAAGTTTGGGATCAAGTTGGGGAATGCGATGAAGGAGATGCATGCGGCTATTCTGAAGGCGAGGAATGATCTTGAACATCATTCGATAGAAGGGCTTTTAGGGGGTGGTCCGAGGAGGTTTTGATTTGATTGATTTATCATTATGCCCTTTTTTTTTCTTTCCTTCCATCGCTTTTCTCGTTTTTTTTTATATGCTGGAATTTCGTTTTGTTTGAACCCACGCACCACATTCTCTGCATGAATTTTTTCTTTGGATAATTAACTAGTACATATACCCTCGATAATGACAATCATGGTTTGTATGTATACGGAGCCAAACAAGGCTGATGGTCCGTGCGTATAGTTGGGTATATAAAAACAGGCGCACCAGATTTGTGATTCCCCATCTCTTGTGCTCGGGCATGTACTGTTGCCAGTGAGGTTTCTACCGAGGCGCAGTTTTTTGCTGATTGCAAATTACACATCCGAACTCGTCTGTTAGCTTCGGCTCTCAGCAATTTTTGGGAAACTACTTCTTTGGAATCTTTTGATTAGATAGTTGCTGATGATAGCCTGAGGCTTGAAGGCATTGAATGAAATACAATTTGTTATCACAGATTTACAAGCGATGAGTACGGTGACAAGATACACCGCCATTTGTACGGCATATTGACATAGTACCGACGTATTTTTTAAAGGCTGTGTCAAGTGGAGACAAGTTTGAGGTTCAAGGAAGTGCCATGGTGCACCCTTGCTTGAAAACAAGAACTTGGTTATGTCCTTGATGGACTTGAATTGATAAGATATTAGAATTCGGAACAAAGGAACAAACTCACGAAAATAAGATACATTTGCACCAAAGTCCAAGTCGTGGGCGAGAATTTGTTGACAAGGAACAAACATTTGGAACTTGAACCAACCAAATATTAACCACTTCAAATGAGATTCGTAATTTATGGACAGCATACAAAACGACTAACGGACGGGACAAAAACAAAGGGAGGAATGATTAATGAGGCCCTACACCAACCCACGAACTCGAT
>Ga0307517_10009160_pt1 | contig 14087 bp, 10 predicted proteins | sample 23_EM_MG_FD_194515 | JGI IMG/M metagenome (GOLD analysis project Ga0307517, IMG submission 194515) | Populus trichocarpa ectomycorrhiza microbial communities from riparian zone in the Pacific Northwest, United States - 23_EM | ecosystem: Host-associated > Plants > Roots > Unclassified | place...
GTAGAAGCAGTAGACTGCTCCACATAGTTTATGTTTGAGAGTGAAGTAAAAAAAATAATATATATATATATATAATTAATAATTTTTTAATACTTTTTTTTATTGTTTTGACTTGCAAGTATTAAAAATATAAAAATAAACTATTCTAATATAAAAAGCTAAAATATTTTTGAAAAGCTCCCCGGAAAGAGACGGATTGATCCCAAAATGTTTTTCTTTCGCTTTCTGTCTTCTGTCCTTTCAGTCCCCATCTGACAATTCCTCCAGTGCTCGATCCTTAACGGATTCATAGTGTTTTTAATATTCTGCATACAAGAGAGGTGTCTGTGTACGTGTGAGTACATGTCTGTGGGTACGAGAAGAGGGATGTCTCTAGAGACCAAGTACGTGGAGCTTTGTAAGGGTATAAATGGCCTTGACAAGATCATCTTGCGTGAGGTTCGTGGCTGCTCTGCGGAGGTATATTTTCTCTCTTTATCCGTCTCTTGATTTGGTGTAATTAACGAAACCCAATTGCCCTTTTTCTTCATTTCTTTGCAAATCTACTGTCATTTCTTTTATCCTTTTTCTGGACATTGATTGGTTTTTTATGTTTTGAAAGACCAATGCTGCTTTATTCAGGATACTAGATCTGAACCCATTTGAATAGGTTCAATGTTATGGGTGATTATGAATTCAAGTTTGTTTCTTTTTTGTTAAATTTTTAGATTTGATAGTTGCTGTTACTGGAGTGTATCGAAAAACAAGAAACTTTGGTGGTACTGAGCTAGAATATTGTTTTTTTTTTATCCCATTACTAAAGGAATCGTAAATGTCCCCACTTTCTTGATCTCAAGTGCATTCTTTGTGTGCTGTTTGCTATAATTTTCAAGCAGAAAGCATAGAAAGCTTGTTGATTAAGAGTGGTTTTATGACCAGGTATACCTGTATGGAGGTCATGTCACGTCCTGGAAGAATGAACACGGGGAAGAATTGCTTTTTGTTAGTAGCAAGGTACTTCCTGTTACTGTGATATATAAGCTGTATAGATCAGCGCATGATGAATTTCAAAAATTCTCGTGATGCAATTGTTTCTCTTTACCATCAGCTGTAAGAAGTAATTTACTCTCAGTTGTTCAGTAATCGGTACCATTCTGTTCCAATGGTTTTTCTAGTGTGGTTTGTTTTCTTAACATCATCTTTTCGTTGATAAAGTACAGAATATTAGAAAGTGACCATACACTTGTGTTTGTTGAATTATTAGTGAAGTTGCTTCAAAAATTCATTTCGTGAAAACATGGTGCTACTGGAGAGTGCTTGCAACTTTGTAGTGAGATTGGTGCTAATATAACTAGAAGGTGACAATTTGTCTTGTAACCAAATCATATGTATATATGTCTCTATTTGTCATCCACTGGAGGAATATCCATGAATTTATTATGTCATATGAATTTAATATATATCCTTGAGACCAACAATGAAGGGTTTAATGTAGGATTTATAGCATTCAACTGTGGAAACATATTCTCATATTTCACTCTTTGCAGAGGGGAAGTCTATTGACGTGAAATGCATGATAGTCAATTTATACTAAAAGTCTAGGATTATTCTAGATACATTATATAATCTTTTTAATGAATATTCAACCTAGAAGACCTAAAATGCATAAAACCTTCGATCATAACTCCTAGGAAAATGATTGCTTCTTTTTGTGGGTTTGGCATCATATAAGCTTCAGGCATAATAAATTGCAATTTTTATCCATCTTCAATTTAAACTACTCAAAGATGATGGCGATCAGCCATATGTCTTAGTCATTTCTTGTGCCTGGGCTTGGCTAATGCATTCTTTCTTGTAAACTATATTGATGGTTTATGCAGGCTATTTTTAAGCCTCCAAAGACTATTCGTGGAGGTATTCCAATCTGCTTTCCCCAAGTATGTCCATCTCTTATGCTAACCAATCATGTTTTGCCACTTAAGTTATTCTTTCAAAGTAAATTAATTGGCATGTGCAGTTCAGCAATCTTGGTTCTCTTGAACCACATGGATTTGCAAGGACCAGGTTTTGGACCATTGACAATGACCCCCCGCCGTTCCCAATAAATAGCTCCAACAAGGCCTTCATTGACTTAATACTTAAGCACTCTGAAGAAGATGTGAAGATCTGGCCTCACAGGTGCGAGACTCAGGATGGAGTGTTATACAGTTCAACTCGTCATGTCTTGCATTACTTAAACAACATTTGAAGCAAATTATTTGTGTTTCCATCTCAAAAAACAAAAGCATTTAAAGATAAGTTCAGTAAGATAGACCAGTGTGTAACTTAATTTTTTTGCTGAAGTTCGATCTAGTTTTATAGGAACAGATATTATGTAATGTCATGGTGTGCTATTGGTACTTGTATTGTTTTATGCCTTGTGATATTTTTGGCTGCCAGTTCTTCTAATAGCCAATTAAGTTATGCTGAATACATACAAATTATTTGCAGATATGAATTTCGCCTACGTATTACTCTGGGGCCTGGAGGAGATTTGATGTTGACATCACGCATTCGAAATACAAACACTGATGGGAAATCGTTCACATTTACATTTGCGTATCACACATATTTTCATGTTACGGATATCAGGTTCTTTGACAAGATTTATTTATTGTTGCTGTCTTTAGAGCTTTTTTTTTAATGTTACGTAGTTTATTGGGTTTTCACTTATTTTGCAAAGATGTTTATCTTTGTTCATTGTATACTAATCTTTATCTTTTTTTATTGTAAATCAACATTGAGTAGAGATGTTGATGCATAATTGATGAATTGAACAAAGTCATAGTTTTGGTCTTTTTGATAGAATATATTGCTTGCATCTATGTGTTTTTAATTTTTTATTGATTTAATGAAGTGGTTCTTTTGTCTAGTGAGGTGCGGGTAGAAGGACTAGAAACACTAGATTATTTGGATAATCTGAAGAACAGAGAGCGATTCACTGAACAAGGAGATGCAATAGTCTTTGAATCAGAAGTTCGTATCTGTTTTCTAAAGAAATGCCAATTGTTTTTTTGTGTCCTTCCAGCATCTATTCATACAAGTATTCTGTGTTACTTAGTTCTATTCTTTTCTATGAAGGTGGACAAAGTATATCTCAGCACACCTACCAAAATTGCTATCCTGGACCATGAAAGGAAGAGAACATTTGAATTGCGGAAAGATGGACTTCCTGATGCTGGTGAGTGAAATTTTGTTTGCATGCATATCTTGGTGATAGGCTGCTAGCAACCGATGTTATAGAGACTCCATTAAGATTGGGAAATGTATAAACGGTTTTCTCCTGCAGCATGAGCTGCTATTGCCTGTTGTCATATATTCATTTGTCAAAAGTAATGTTCTTCTAAATTTGTGATAGTTGGCATATACCTTTGAAGGTTTCTCACAGCAGCCAGTGGATTGGAGCTTGTTGTTTGAAATTTTATTTAGATTTTGTCACCCAAGGGTCAAAGTGGAGGAGCACTCTAATTGTATCTTTGTAGAAGTGTCATGTTAGGTTTCCATAAACTGTGGTCTTGACATCATTAAATGACAGTATTTTTATGTTCCCTGTTGTTTCAAAATAATCTTTGTTTTAAATGATGGAACACATGCCATTATGGTCAGTTGTGGATGAACCTGGACTGATTAAGCGAATGGAGGACGCTGCAGGTTTCTGTACAAACTTTGAAAACTTTCAGTCAATATAAGTGTAGTTATTTTCCCCTGCAGTGGTTTGGAATCCCTGGGATAAGAAAGCAAAGACAATACCTGATCTTGGTGATGACGAGTACAAGCATATGCTGTGTGTAGAGGCTGCTTGTGTGGAAAAGCCGATCACTTTGAAACCTGGTGAAGAGTGGAGAGGAAGGCAGGAGCTCTCTGCTGTTCCTTCCAGCTACTGCAGTGGCCAACTTGATCCACAAAGGGCATTCTTAAGTGACAAGTTTGGGCTTGCATGATGCATCTTTTTTACAGGTACAACCTTAACATTGAAACATGTAAACCGGGTTGAGTATCATTTCTTGAGAAGCAATAATGTTAAGAACGGGAGAATCTGACAATCAGTGAACTTGAGCATCTCAATACCCTGAATTTATAGGGATTCACGATCTTAGGTGTAAAGTTCACACATGTCCCTCCTATTTTGAAGTGTGAGCATTTTGCATTATGCTGGACCTCATTTTGGTTGTTTACATATGAATGTGTGATTGTGCATGTCTTTTGAGTACTCGAGTTACTCTTCAAGCGCAATTTTGACTCGTATTTTTTGGCGTGTTTTACATGGCACAAAAATAATTGAAGGATATGGATTTATAAAGTTGATTTTGCACCTTGGGCAATCCTAACCATATAATATTTTCCTCTACTTATTTATACGATATTCTAGAATTGTGCTCCTCTTCTTATGTGTGAACTTTTAGTCTGATAGTTATAAACAAATTTTTGCAGGTGCCCTTTTTGCATCATGCATTTAGTGCTTCCAGTGGATTCTTGCCAGGATTTTTGGAGGCGGGGTTCAAAAGGACAAGTAAACAATGTCAGTTGTGAAGAGATCTAATTTGTATTTTGTCAACTTCGTTGACTTCTACTGAAAGAAAAACGAATGAGTGGAAGAAGAGAAGGAAAGCATCTAAAAGTTTCTAGGTTTCACCCTATTCTTTTTACCCTTTTTTTATTGTTTCGTTTTTAAATGATCGCATTTGTTTTAGTTGAATAATAATATCCTTGGTTTAATGAAATTCTATCGTTTTTATAATGAAATCTCAACTCTGGACAATGCAAGTAGCAGGATTCTAGTTTTGGCTGAGTTGGTTTCATAATTGCAGATACTTTGCCAGCCTTCTTGTTTCACTCTAAAACTCATCAATGCTGATCATGATATGCGAACCCAGCTATGAAAAAAACTTTTTTTCTGATGAATGGCTTCTATAATCTGTTGGTTATCTTTACATGTCTGGCAATGAAGCCATCATCCAGATAACAAGCATGGTTCACGAGCACCTTTCTGGTGTGATTAGCTACAATCTCATTTGTATATCGTCATGGTTATGGATAATCTCAAAGTAATTTCTGTTAGCAGCTTTCACATGAATGCTAAATAATTTGTTTCAAGCAATCGATACTGAGTACCACTTGCTGTTTGTTGTTGAGAGCAATCTCCAATCTAATACAATCATAATTGTCTGCTGTTCTTGTCGAAGTAAAGTTGGCTTTTGGGATGACCTTCCACAGAATCCACACTAGCCATAAAATTGATGTAGGATTCGTGTTCTTAGAGTTTTAACAGGCCAATATGGCATGCTCAGGATTGATGCACGACCTCCAAGCTGCGATGTACGAAAGAAACAGGTGAAAGCTGCTGTAAAAATAATTATATTGGTGGCTTCAGATAAATCTTCAATATTAATATTGTATTTTAAATATTTGAATAAAAATTGTATCGAGATTCTTCGATGCAATGAAAAATGCTGTTAATGGTATACCTATTTATTGTTGTAATTTATAATTAATAATTATCAACCTGTATTCTTTTTTAAAAAAATAAATGAAAATAAACTCTTCCCTTATCTCACAAACATTCTAGCTGGATAATGCTATTTATCATAGATTTAAAGACCAAAAAATAATATAAATGAGCTTCTAACTCATAGCGTTGATTTTATGGATGTGTTTTTGTATATTAATTGAAAAATAAAAAAATGTTGTTAATGTTTAATAAAAAATTAAAAAACATATAAATAAAAAAAATAAAAAACAATAATTAAATACTAAAACAAAGATGCAAACAATAATTAATAAATTAAGATAATTTATTTTACAAAATTAATCTTTAATTTATATTTAAAATATTTCTTAATATTTTGTATATGTGATAGGATGCAAAACAAAAGAAATAAAATATTATTGTAAAAAACATGCTAATAGAATTTGGAAAGACGAGATTGAAAAGGAAAAAAAATGATGGAAAAAAAAAAACACTGTAACTAACCTACTTGAAATGTTATGAGGAAAAACACTAACAGGTGGAAAAGATACCTTTATTTAACAGCTAGAATTTCCAGTCTGCGGACAAGAAACTGAAAGGTGAAATAAGAGATGGGATCCAAAACGGTGAGGTTTATTTTTAGTATTTCTCAACTGTGAGATTTCGATTTAAATAAAAATTAAAAATGTCACTGAAAAACCAACAAAAATTCGACGGGGAAAGAAAACCTCGAATGATTTGAAATCCCAAAAAAATGTGTGTGAATTCTAGGGAGAGAAAGTGAAAGCAAAGAATTATTAGGCCAAGCTGCCAGCACTTTATAGTTTTGTGCAAGAGAGAACGAAGGATGGTAGCCAGCTAGCTGCTGCTGCTGCATCGAATTTGATTTCTTTCGGAATCTGAAAAATCTTCCAGCTTCATACAAGGTCAGACACCATTCAAAGTTTTCTCTCTCTAGAATCTCACATCTCCCCTCCTGTATTGTATTCATTTCGAAAAACCCATTATTTTAAGCTCCTTAGCTTTGCTGGGGGGTATCTGAAAAGTTGAAATTGATAGCTTCTCCTTGAAGAAAGGAGGGGTTTTCTTTATAGGAGTTACATTGAAAGTCTTCAAATTTTTGGTAAGATCAATAAAGGGTTTTTTTCGTTGTGAAGTTTGGCTGTTAATATGACTAGGGTTTGGCTTGGTTTCGTGAAATTTAAGTTTTGGGAGGGAAAGTAACAGTGATTTTTGCTACTCTTTTGTCTTTTTGGTTTTTGCCGACTATGTGGTGAGAGAGATGCAACCGTCATCTCAGCATTCGCGGGTAAATCTCGCGGAGTTGAAAGTTCAGATAGTGAAGAGAATTGGGGCAGACAGGTCGAAGTTGTACTTCTATTATTTGAATAGATTTTTGAGTCTGAAGCTGAGCAAGGTTGAGTTTAATAAGCTCTGTGTTTCTGTTATTGGGAAAGATAATGTTCTGTTACATAATCAATTTATACGTTCGATTTTGAAAAATGCTTGTAATGCCACTGTCCCGCCGCCGCTGCCAAGTCCTGATAAGGAGGTTCCTACATCTGCAAGTGATTGGTCCTATTCTTATCCGAATGGGAAGGCGGATTTTTCTTCTCATCAGTCAACCATTACAGATGATAATATAGCTTCAGAAGATGGAATACAGAAGCTGGTGCAGCATCATCAAGAAGGGGAAGTTTCCCTTCAGCGTCCTGCAAAATTATCACAAATAAAGCAGTCAACTGATGGTTTGGTATCTGTACATAGTAAAGAACAGAGTGAAATAACTGAGATATCTACTCCACTTCAGGCACCACTTGGAATTCCATTTTGCATCGTGAGTGCAGGTTGTTCCCGTGGGCCTTTGACTTTTGCAAGCAATGACAGATGTGCTAGCTCGTATGATAGTGGTGGATTGCTGGATACACAGACACTGAGAGAACAAATGCAGCAGATTGCAGCAGCGCATGGCCTTGATGGTGTATCAATGGACTCTGCCAATTTGCTGAACAGCAGCTTGGATGCTTACTTAAAAAGGTTGATCAAGTCCTGCATTGAACTCATTAATAGAAGGCGTGGATGTGATTTGACAAAAAATAATTCCCAGGAGAACCGTTCTGAGGGGAAGCTTGTTAATGGCTTTCTTCCAGGCCATCGTTTTCAGGTGCAAAGTAGCAATAGGATTTTAGATGGAATGCAAGAACAGAGATCCCACTTCCTGATATCTTTACTGGATTTGAAAGTTGCAATGGAGCTTAACCCACAGCAGCTTGGAGAAGACTGGCCCTTGCTGCTGGAGAAAATATGCACGCACCCATCAGAAGAATGAAGTCCTGGAGAAATTATGTTTGGGATGTGATTAGTTTGATGGCTAGTCCAAAGGAGCAGATTTGTTGCAGTCAACTCCTTTCTTAGCCTCTTGAATTAGTTTCCTTCCCTTGTCATTCAACTCTGCCTCCAACAAGATAAACTTGAGCCAGAGCAAGAGAGTACCACGTTTTATAGCAACCAATCAAAGGTAATCAAAGAACAGAATGCCCTTGCTTGGATGCTCTGTTGTATTCTTAGCATAGTTTTTCTGCTTTTAGTTGAGAGAAATTCTTAGAAACAGTTTTGCAGGAATAATTTGTCTAGCTTGTTAGGAAGGTAAAAAAATGCAAGTTGTAAAAGTTCCTGTACATGTATTATCTACAGTAGAATTGTTGGGGTCCTGAATATTAACAAGTTACCTATTGCTGATTGTTGCTGATTTTAATATGAACCAGGAAATTAATTGTTGGCTTTAACTCCTCTTTGAACTAGCATACATTTTCTTTCTTTTTGTCAATTGATACTAAAATTTGTTTTCATGCACACACACTCATTTCCAGAAATACGATCGTGAAGTTTCTTCATTTCTATCTCTAATGTTTCCATAGGAGAGGCACTCCCTGTCTCTAATATCATAATGTGACTTTTTAAAGTATTTTCTTTATAAACTAAGTAGTTTTACTTGTGGACTAAAACCAGGAATCCTTCTCCAAAAAGGTTCAAGGGTCTTAATTAGTTGATGACAGCCAAGCGAGTGTAGTTGTGAAGGATGCTAAACCAACAAAGAGGTATTAATTGTAGTTGTGAAACGTGCTAAACCAACAAGTATTAACTCTACTTGAAAGCCCTAAAGAAGACTTTGGAAAGTGACAACAGCCCCTTAGACATGCTAGAAGGTAGTTACAAGGATCAAGACTCTTTCGATGGTATTAGTGCCATAAACCATACAGTGTGAGGTGGATTGAGAGTTGAAGAACAACAAGCGGTATTTGTTAAGAAATAAGTTGCGAATTAGAGTTTTTTACTATTCTATAATGAGATAGATAAAATAATGATTATGTTGTTAATTATGACATTAACAATGCTAGTAATAACAATAATAGCAAATATGATGTCATCAGTGATGTTCCCATTAACAAGCTAGAGTACAAAGAGAACATTCTAAAATTGTTGATTTAGGCTATATGTATCCTTTTAATTTTGAAGTTTGTTATTATCATAAATAATTTATGAATACTACAACACATGATGAAGAAGTGATTGTCATAGCTTTTCCCTCGCGTGTTAATAGTGATGTGTTTGTGCTTGAGACACTTCTCTCGTAGAAATGGATTTGCTATGTGAAACTGCAAAATGGTTTCCATTTGATGACTATCTTGTTCGGAGTCACCGTCTAATAAAGACCCATCGATGGCCGAAGGAGGAGGAGCCCACGCAAGGGACTTCCGACCCCTGTCTTACGGTTCATGGTGGACTTTTCTTACTCAAATATTGAAGTGAAAACTATGTGCTTTAACTTTTGAAATATTGGCCGCCAGCATTTGTTACTTCATTACCAATTGACAGTCTTCCATGTGCAAAATCACCATTCTAGAGCAGGCCAAGATGGCTTTCTTTATCATCACTATTTTGGAACACATTGAAATATCTCGACCTTGCTCTGTAGATGAGAACACGTAGATTTCTTGTGTTATTCTGCTCTGTTTTTTGCTGTTATATTAATTTTCAATTAATCAATAGATATCAGTAGAGCCCATTTGCATGAGAGATGAAAATTAAAATAGTTTATTGTGTTTTTGATCCATGATAACCCTGTCTTTTCACGTTACCATTGGCAAGAATCAAAGGCTTTCTTAAACTCCCCTTGTAGCAATCAACAAAACCACGGAGCCCGTATGCGTTTATTTTTGCTTTGCCCATGTTTGCTTTGTGCAAGTGTTCATCATATGAAAAAAACTCACACAACTCAGTGGCATGATTGCTTGTGCAAAAATTTCAAGAATTCTGCCCGACCTGACGAATATTCTCTGTTTGTAAGCATCTTGTTATTTCCTTTTGCCTCTCCCTTTAGACATTTCAGAAAGTGACGGTTTCTTTCAAAATTCCTTGGTGCTACAGTTACTCTGTTAGCATCTTTCTTGTAGAGAGGAAAATGATATTCTACAGGAAGTTAATCAAATTCCATTAGTGTATGGTTTTATCTGGGCGATGATACTATTAGCTTTACAAGAAACTGACAGTTTCCTTTTCTCTGTGTATGATTTTATCTAATGTCTCTTGTTCAGAAAAGCAAAATCATGTTATATGGATTATTGAGCATGGTATAGGTTGCTTTCATAACTGGCCTGTGTTTTAGCAATCCCTCCCGCCCTGTTATGGATAAGGGGGGCTGGTCGTCCATGTTCTCACATTGGATTATTGCTTGTTTCTACCATAGTATCCTTTCTTTCCTGACATTGCTTGTGAGGAAGCTTTCATTTATGGCTGTGGGTTATGACAAAACATTGTGTATTTACAGAAGGCACATTATGTAACTGATAGTTGTTTACTCGCTATAAGGTAAACTTGACACATTCATATTGTACCGATTTGGATACCCCTGCAACAGCTCTGTACCATGCTACTGCAATGACGGCCGTTGGATAGCAAAATGATGAATGCCCATGTCGAGTTGAAAGACAAAGGCAGCATATTATTCTTACATAATATCAAGCAGGAGTTTTGTATCAGGAGTGATTTGCAGAGAAGGATGAGGCTGCACTGTGGTTAGACCATACAAAAACTCTCCAAAAAGGCCGTTGCTTGCGCTTTGGATGACTTGCCATCAGCTCTGATTCCGATCTCCTTAGAATTTCCCACATCACTTGCACATCTTCATATCCACATGTCTGTACATCATTGTGAAGCTTCAGAAGATTAGCACCTGCTCAAAACACAGAGGGAGACAAACTTGTGAGTTACACATGTATTTTCTACTGCTGAAAAGGTATCATAAATGAAGCTGTGACCCAATTGCTTGACCGTATAACTAAATAAAATAAATGACATTAACCATCCGATACCTCCAAAGTGATTGGGATATAAGACTATTCTGAAGTTTGTTTTGGTACAGGATTGATTGAGGTTTCAGTGGTGGTCCTTACTCCTAGCACCAGAAGGATTAGGAGTGGACATGGACCCATCTGGGGAGCACATATGGCCACTAAAGTTGTGATTAGAAAAATCACTTATGCAGCTGTCAGGAACCTTAATGAAATGACCTAAGCATAAAGTCGCACTAAAAATGATGTTGATCCTATTGCAGGGCTCATCTTTCGGCTGCTGATGTTTCCCAGAAGGCATTTGTATGTTTCTTTATGCTGTTAATTGACCATTGCATCTCCAGCTTTTGATATAGAGTTTTTCTACTAGATGGCAAGTACAAGAAACAAGGCAGTTAACAATTCCCTATCAATTTGATGGTAGCCATGACTCCTGGAATTTAAGCTTCATCTTTTTCTATTTGTTTGTTTTTAAGTGGATTGATACTAGTGGATGAAGCTAGTTGTTGGGAGAATCTTATAAGCTATGTATCCTTCATTTCACGACATAAATAATTGAATAAAAACAGAATTTGTAGATTACAAATCTTCTTGTAATGAATGTTACAAGCTTGTGGAAGATCCATTCATAATTTTTAAATAATAGTAATAATTCTATTAAAAGGAGAAACCTTGATTAATTCGTACGACATATTTATTTTTTTATTTCTTCCAAGTCCCTAACTTTTTATAAACTATATACTACTATGTAAATGAAAAAATTATATCGATCCCATCAAAAAAATCAGAAGAATTCTTTTTTTTTCTCTTAAAAAATATTTTCTTTCTTTCCTCTCTTTTTTTTCTTCGTATTTATCTCTCTCGTATATCATAAATACTCAATAATTACAGCGTAAAATCTCACTTGAATTTTAAGTAATTAATTTTCCTTATTCGGGTCACTACCTAGCACATATTTTTAGGCATCTCCAAATTGGCAATTTCTTGTTGAATTATGAAAGAATAATTGCTTGATTTGACAATTCTGTATAGTTGAAACAGTCTCAGATTGTCTGTCTTCAAGTGGATTTCTCTTTGTGGATGTTTTCATCACAAATGGAATCTTCCAAAAAAAAAACGTAAAAATAATTCATGAACAAGTTTTCTAGCAGCTTTGAGCTACTAATCAAGCTCAATCAACAATAAAATCTTGCCCCACATCACTGAAATCTTTTTAAGCATTAAAGTTAACTATGCTGTGAAATATGAACACTACCAAGACTAAGCATACTTCTTGATTATTTATTTCCAAACATTTGATTTAGGCTCTTTGAAAAATAATTTCTGCAACATATACAGATTGAAAAGAATAAATAAAAAATAAATTAAGAAAAGGGAGCAAACCAAGAAAAAAGCTGCAGATTTACGAGGGAAAATATAAGCTGAGGAGAAAGAAAGAAGAGACGGACCATTTTTGCGAGCTTTGACACGAGCAGAAACAGAAAGCCAAACTCTCCTAACAGGGAAGATCATCTTATGCCACAAATCCATCAACTTATCTTCAACTTTAATTTTCTTCGTCCTGGCTTTCCTTCTCCTACTGAACCCACCAACAACTCTCACAGCTATGCTCTTTAACCCGGCCAGACCTTCACTTTCCTTCTCCTCCTCACTTTTTTTTGTTGGGGGGTTTTCACTTTCAACAAGCACCACAGACAGACAGCATACAGTCCCTTTTAAAGAGAAAGACAGAGCGGGTTTAGGGTTGAGAGAATATCAGAGTTTTTGTGCCATATTCATCAAAGTATATAGTAGTAGGTGTTATTATCAACGTGCACCGACAGGCGACGGACGGCATTATATATATATAGAGAGAGAGAGAGAGGTAATAGAATAAGGACTTGTCCTAATTGCAAATTAGCACGTATTTATTTATTTATTTATTTATACTTGTTTAATTTAATTAAAATAAAAACAGTAATCTAGTCATCCATCATCGTATGTTCATGTGGGCTCCGATTTTTTAAATTTTGATTTCAAATTTCTTGCCTCTTTAACAGTCAGAAAACGGTCCTCTTATTGGGAGTAACGAAAGTTTTTTTTTCCAATTTTAACGCTCATGTATTTTTTTAAGTTAATATACATGTGTTAAATTTAAATATTCTTCTAATCAATTTTCATATAAACTATATTGTGCTTTACAGTATAAAATTGATAAATTAATAATCTCAATTAAATAATATTTATGTTCAGTCCAATCTAAATTCAAAATTTAAATAATATTTTGATTAATTTATAGATTTTTATGGTTCTAAAAATATTAATTTATAGAGAATTAATTGTATATAAATTTAAATAAATAAAGAAATATTTGGAACATAAGTAAAGAAAAACTAAAATTGAAAAGATAAATTAAGAGCACGCCAAAATATGTGTGTGTATTGTAAATGTAGATATTTCATGTGGTTTTTATTTTTATTAACATGGATGTTCGGGTCAGTTTGTGCGTACTTCGATTAATTTTATAGGTTCTAAAGTTAACGATCATGTAAGCCTCCAGTGATCATCGTATTAGCAACCACATGGCTCAAACCTGAGACCACATGGGGAGCAAATCCCTTAGTCCCAAACTTTTACCACTAGACGTTGTTTTTATATGGTTTTTAAGAAATTAGATCTGGTGGCTTCTGAAATATCAGAAGCTATAAAAATATTTAAAATCTTAATGTATATATAATTAAATAATTTTTTATTTAAAAATTAATCTATGGGGTTTTAACATATACTTTTACGGTAAGATTGATATAAAAAAATAAATGAAAATTGTTTTCTATCATTAGAAAAAAAAAAATCAACTGTAGAAGCTAAAGCATTTGATGGAGTATATATTTATGTGCTAAAATAAAAAGAGCATAATTCTTGGCACAGCCGACATGTTAAAAGAGATATTTATTTATTAAAGTGTGGAGGTTACTTGGCCAGATAAACCTATTCTATTCTTGCTAATAATTAACTCAAAAGCAACACGTGGTGCAATTTCTATGGGTATTTGTGGGTTTAATTAAAAGATTTCTTTCGGCTTTATGTGTGGATTGATTTTGTTGGTTAAGCAATTGACTTGAGAGAGACACGTGTCAGGTTTTGAGTGAGAAGTCCAATTTGATACTCCGCAGGGAAAGAGCAGTATACTTTCAGGATTGGTAAATTATAACTCGGTCCCTATATTTTCCAGAAACTAATAACTTTAGCCACATTAAATCTTTGAATTTTTT
>Ga0307517_10009161_pt1 | contig 14086 bp, 10 predicted proteins | sample 23_EM_MG_FD_194515 | JGI IMG/M metagenome (GOLD analysis project Ga0307517, IMG submission 194515) | Populus trichocarpa ectomycorrhiza microbial communities from riparian zone in the Pacific Northwest, United States - 23_EM | ecosystem: Host-associated > Plants > Roots > Unclassified | place...
CTCATTGGCAAGTGAACGTAATGTACCAACACCTTTTTCGAATAAAATAATTGTTTCCCAACATAAAAATACCAGAATGCTCTTCATGAACCTGAGAATCATAAAATAAGAAAAAAACAATCTGAAAGTACATTGTATTTCAAAGTGCAAAAAACCGAAAAAGCCCTTGGTCAACAACTTATTTTTTTGACTTCAGGGGTAAATAAGTATTTTAACTATTTTAATATTTTTTTTAAAGACTAAAAAACCCTTGAACAACAACCCAAAAAATTGTTAAATCTAGGGACAAAACCTGTATTTTTTAATGTGTAAAAAAATAAAAGATACTAATATACCTCTAAATAATCTTTTAATAACTAATAAGTTAATTGTAAAGACCAAAATATTGTCAATACTATTACACTTTTTTTTTTCAATCAAGAAGCAAAATAATAATTTTACTATAACAATTCATTAATAAACTGTATATACTATATAAAAAAGCACACCATTTAAAGGTTTTGTTAATTAATAGCTAAGTACGGGCCATAACGAATTACTCTATCACAAAAGCTTTTCTACTACCCAACCTATTATATGAATAGGGTAGGAAATTATAGCTTTTATTTTTTTCAGACTCATTTTAAGATATTGATTATTTTTGTGATTCAATCGTATTTTTAAAATTTTTATTTATTTTAAATTATATTTTTAAAATTATTTTAATGTAGTAATATTAAAATTAATAAAAAAATATTATTTTAATATATTTTTTAAAAAATATTTTGAAATCAAAATCCTTACAAGAAAAAGTGATATAATACTCTTTGAAATCCATATCCCGTGTTAAGAACTCATTTTCTTTTCTTTATATTGATTGTCTATTTTAGAATTTCTTAAACCTGCCTGGTTGTAAGAACTTGAAAAAATAAGTATTAAATTGAAAAGTCTAAATTATTTTTCCCAAAGTCTCAAAATTAAATCAATCTTTTGAATTGACAAGAAAAAAAAACTATAAAGAAAAAAGAAAAAAAAACACAATGATGCAAAAACAACTTTCCAGCTCTTCAATGTTATCATTGGGAAAAAAAAACCCAGAAAAGTAGCTTTTTTAAAAAAAATAAAAAAGAAAAGTTAAGCAATGATGAGAATAACGCAACACAGCAGTCGTAATTATTTGAGTAACAAAAGGCTTGTCAGTAATAACAAAAAAATATCATAATTCTGGATAATTAATTAATTAATTCCCCTTAATTCTCTCCGTGTAAGTTGCGCTGTCTTTTTTTGTTCGATTCCTCTCTCTGTAAAGACTCCCGATTTAAAGCTTCGACAGACAGAAGAAAAGAAAACTCGTAGCATAAAAAATCAAAATAAAAATAAAAAACCAAACCCAACAACTCCAACAGAGGAGCTTTGGCGTTTGCCCCCCCCTCTCTCTCTCTGAATTTCCGTAGAGCATAACGGAGCTGACCAGATCTCATTTCATCAGGCCGGAATTCAATTTTTTTCTTCTTTTCTCCACCTCATCGGACCGGATCTCATCTTTTCTCGTTTTTGATTTACGTGAGCAGCTCCTTTACTTCTCTATTCAATTTGATTAGATTTTGTTTTGTGCTACGTTTCTCGAATTATCTAATCTATCAGATCTTATTTTTAATTATTTCAATGCTGATTTTTTATTTAGATTTAATTTCTTCTGATTTTCTTGCTTATTATCCACATTGGATCCTAGGATTATTAAGTTTTAATCATAATATCTGTTTTTGGTTAATCAATTTCTAAATTAGTAAGCAAAAAATGAAATTGTTTCGATTTAAATCCAATTTCCTTTTATGAAAACCTAACCTGTAGTTCTCGTTTCATCGAAAGGGTTTCTTTCGTCGTTGATTCAATTATCTTGTGATTTGGCCTGTAGGTAAGGATTAAGATTAAGATTGGCATTGCCGTTCTTCAACTATTCTGCTGATAATGAAGAAGGTCTTTGGTCAAACTGTCAGGGACTTGTAAGTCTGCGGATACCTAGTCTTGTGATGTCCATTTGGTTTGGCTCATGTTACGTGTTTTCAATGACATTTACTTTGCGCTGTATTTTGTTCTCTATTGGTGTATTGCAGCAAGAGAGAGGTTAATAAGAAAGTTCTCAAAGTTCCTTCGATAGAGCAGAAGGTAAAATTTTCTCTTGCCCTTTTCGAAAATGTGAATGTAAACTTAAAAAAAGTGATTCATTTCTATGTTATTATGTGACGTTGTAGTTTGCTGTTGTTTGCCAATGATAAAATGTTGTGTGATTATTTAAATCTTATTTGTCTGTGAATTGCTTTTTAGATTGTCTTCAAAAGCAATGGCATTTGATCTCAGTAGTTAGCGAAAGTCTTATTAGGAAATAAAATTCTTATCCCTTTTTCTTTAGGTTCTTGATGCTACCAGCAATGAACCTTGGGGTCCACATGGATCACTGCTTGCAGATATTGCGCAGGCATCAAGAAATTAGTAAGCTTGATCAATTCTCTTGTGGATGTTTTCCAATGCTTGTTTTCATACTGAGGAATTCATTTTTAAACATCTCATGCAGTCATGAATACCAGATGATCATGGCAGTTCTCTGGAAACGAATTAATGATACTGGGAAGAATTGGCGGCATGTCTACAAGGTATGCTTTTATCTTCGATGAATTTTGTTGATAAATGGTGTTTGCTCATCCTTCTTCAAAATGTAGATTAAATAATTTCAACCTGTTATTAGTTAGATGTGTGATCTTTAATTTTGTTATGAAAATGGACGCAACTAAATGATGTGTAACATGTATTATTAGCATGTTCCATATTTCTGCTCTACTCCAACCATGGTATTTTAACTTGTGACTGAAAACTATGTGTGTTGGGTTTCAGGCTTTGACTGTTTTGGAATACCTGGTTGCTCATGGATCAGAGCGTGCCATAGATGAGATTAGGGAACATTCTTATCAAATAACGGTAATTTTCTGCTCCTTAATTCTGCTTGGTAATGGCACGTGTGTTTCATGCTTCTATGATCACCTGTAATGGTATTTCTCTTCTACTATGTTGCAGACATTGTCAGATTTCCAATATATTGATTCCAGCGGAAAGGACCAGGGTAACAATGTCAGGAAGAAATCCCAGAGCCTTGTGGTCCTGGTGAATGATAAAGAAAGGATAGTTGAGGCTAGACAGAAGGCTGCTGCTAACAGGGACAAGTGAGTTTTCTCCTGAACCCAGACACTTTGATGCATCTTGAATGTACAACTATTTTTTGGAACTTCTCATGATTTATGGTGTGGTGGCATCAGAAAATGTTTGATTTTTAAGGATATCTAGTTTGCAACATGATTCCTATTTCAGAACACAAACAACAAGTGATGGAATGGAAATAGAATCCTTTTCTGAAGGATTCCTTGATAATCATTTATATTTACAGTTGTATTCTAACTCTTTATTTGGTAGGTTTCGCAACGCATCACCTGGTGGAATGAATAGACCTGGTTCTTATGATGATGACGGTCGCTATGGAAACAGGGATGAAGATCGAAATGGATATGGTTATGGCAAAGAAAGAGAATACAATTATAGGGATGATGAACGGTATGGTAAATATGGGGACTCGTATGGTCGTGATGGAGATCATAATGGTGAAGAACGGTATGGTAGGGATGGATATAGGGATGATGACTATCAGGGAAGAAGCCGAAGCATTGATGATTACGGTTCAAGAAGCAGGAGCTCTGATAGAGATAGAGATCATGCTTTTGATGATGATGGTCAATCCTCATCTCGGTATTGTTCCAACTTTTCTATAGAATTCTTTATTACTATTCTTTAGATTTTTTCTCAATAAAAAATGAAAGTTATTGATACATTATCGAATGCTTTTGTAGTCAATTTTAAGAAAGTAAAAGGTTTTATTTCAATTTTCTTGTTCTTTCTTTGAACAATTTTTTCTTTGTTTTGGTATTACATTCAAACTAAATTGCAGACACAAGAAACTCCTAGAGAAAAAGGAGTGAATCATTGAATTGGACAATCATGCATCTCAAGACAACCAAATAAATTTAGAAAAATAAAACATTTGATGATTATTACTGTTAAGGATGCGGGGAGTGAAAAAAAATCAGGAACCTGTACCTTTTTTAGCAGACCTTCTGGGGCTATTTCATTTATTTAATCTTTACACCTTGAATTGTTTCATAACTTAATTTGGTTATTAATCTAAACATGGAGAAATAAAGTTATGATAATCAAATGGAGGGTGCTGGCATTGGGGAATTCTATATAAGAAATTATTTTGGAAAAAAGGTAGCCTTTAAAGAAAGGACGCAAATGAAATGACCCCAACTTGATGCATGGGAAAGAGGATACATTGAACTGTACTATTGTTAAGATGTCTGATATACAGGACATGATTGTCTTTGAACTTCTGCTTTCCCTTGTATGTCTTTACTATACGGTTGACCTAGAAAACATGTCTGAGCTGTCTCATTTCTGCAGTGGCGCTAGAGCTGATGATCAGTCTCATGACGGAAGGTAAATTTCATTTGATGTTTTCTGAATTGCTGGTTTAGGTGTGTATAAAAAGTTGGTCAATGATGTAAGACTGAAATGATAATGTCTCAGCATTGCTAAGCGGCTTGAGCGAAAATTTTCTGAGCAAAATATTAGTGGTCCACCCAGCTATGAAGAAGCCTTAAGTGAATCCCGAAGCCCTGCTCACAGTGAAAGGTATTGATTTTGTACAACATATATTTAGACTGATCCTGCTTTTCATCACTTTTATTTGCTTGGTTAAATTTGATGAATTCTTGATGAAAGGAATGGAGAAGCTTTAGCAGTACCTGCTCCTGTAGCTTCTTCTCCACCAGCTCCTAGATCTTTCTCTCCACCTGCTTTTAATGCTGCTTCTCCACCTCCAAGCAATCCTGGACAAGAAAACACTTTTTTTGCGACGCCTGCATCTCCTGCAGACCAGGAAGTTGAGTTGGCTGATGAATTTGATCCACGTGGTCCTATTTCAGGTACACTAAGTCATGTATGTTTGCTTGTCCACTAATGTCAATGTTCTAGTGTTTTGTTGTAATGCACAGTCCTTTACTTGCATTAGAAATCTTGTTGCATGCGGTGAGATGGAGTTGTCCATTAAGTATACTGGCCAGGGTGTCAATCCATGTTGGATTTAAGATTTTGAGGCAGTCCTGAACTAACTGTCAGAACGAGTGTGATGCTCATTTATTTGCTGCTGATGTTATGATTTATGTTGCAAGTGAGTTGAAAATCAAGTGCTCAGGCTAGTCACTGAAGTGCCTGTCTGTCTGTCTGTGGGCTTGCACATGTTCAGTGTTCTTAATAGTTAGGTGTTTGGGTCATTATGTTCATTGCTTGGATGAACTTAAGTTCTAAGTGGAACCAAAATTATTGATGGAGCTAAGTTCCCTTAATTGCTATGGGCCTGTCTATCTGTTTGTGGGCTTGCACATGTTCAGTGTTCTTAATAGTTAGGTGTTTGGGTCAATATGTTCAGTGCTTGGATGAACTTAAGTTCTAAGTGGAACCAAAATTATCGCTGGAGCTAAGTTCCCTTAATTGCTATGGGTGGTGATCGGGTGGAATTTGATGTAGCAGTGGAAAAGGAAGGGAAATTTTATGAGGCGCAAAATTTTATGAGGCATGGAGATTGGGCCTTGTGTTATGCCTGCAACTTATGCAATTAACATGCATCATTTCTGGAAACTGATGCTTTTCATGTTTCTTTTGACAGCTCCCCCTACTGCCACATCTGTTCAAACTGCCTCTGCTTTCACTCCGACTTCGAACAATGCTGAAATGGACTTACTTGGCTCTTTATCAGATGTGTTTACTCCAAATCCATTAGCCATCATGCCAGTTACTTCTGCAACAACTACCTCTGAAGCTGATTCTCAAACAAACTTTTCAGGATCCATGTTTGCTGCAACACAATCACCATCAAATGTTATGAATCAGGTGAGCATAATTTATTGAGGTCAGAAGTCTCTAAATTTCCTTTTCTTGTAAACCAGAACATTCCATATTTCTTGGGTTGATTTATTATGCAAATTTCAATTTCTTATGGTCAAGGAGCATCAAACAACCCCCAAAACACATGGATGCGTTCACCACCCCTGTTGTAACTCCAAAACACTTGCAGATGCACATTCTTATACTAACAGAGTCTCAGTGATTTGGATATCTTCCCTGAAACTCTATGATGCTCCATTGCATGCATGTTTGTGATTGTGCAATTCTGTCTTGTCCTTCAAGGATGTATTTCTCTTGACTACTACTTTCTTTGCTTGTTTCTAAACACTTTCTGAAGAAACAGTGTATTAGTAGAATTCTTATGGGAATTATTACTAAAAAGAAGAATGCTGCTAATATTTGAACATGTACTTGCTGCTACATCGACTTGTGTACTATTGTCCAGTTTCATTGTTTTTTCTTTTTTGGAATGCCACCCAATTCCCATATGTATAGAACTGTTGGACACTAGTAATTCAAGTTGAAGGGTTTAGGTAACAAATGACTTGGCAAAAATAAATAAACAAAAAGGTGTTGTGTAGCATGTCATAATTATCGTAACCCAAAAAACTAACATCACATTCATTTTTCTCAGGGATGTGAGACTAGATGTGAATGCTTGAATATTGTCTTCAGTTAACTAACCTCTGCTTTATGGTTGGCTTATAATTTCAAGGATGATATTTAATGCAATTGTAGGTTATATTTTCTGATTAAAAGAATGTGCAAACCACCACCCTTCCCTCTAACATGGTTTTGCTTTTGTCTTTTAGTTTTAATTAGTAAAATTAAGATTCAGGTGTCATGGCATAGCAATTGTGATCTAAAAGGACATACCCTTGATGCAGGCTTTTGAAGATCCATTTGGTGACTCTCCTTTCAAAGCTACTCCTACAGATGCTTTCTCAGCTCAACAGCCCACTGCTTCTTCTGCCCCTTTCCAGCCTACCATGAATCAAAATACAGAAATGCCCAATGCAGTAGCACCACCAAATGGTGACACATTCTCTGCCATGACTTATTCAGCACCCAATGTTCAACCTCCTTCAACAAATCCACACTTTTTGCCTCAAGAAATGTCAAGTTCTCATCCAGAAACTGATATTCTGGCAGACATCCTCCCACCATCTGGTCCATCTGCTGTAGCTTCACAGGCAGGTTTTTCACTTCCATCTGGCCAACATCCACAGCCAGGTGCTAGTGTGTATGGGAACTTCAATTCACCACCAGGGAATATGGTATTGCCGGCAGCTCCACACATGGCTCCTCAGGGCCAGCAATTAAGCAGTGCAAACTTCTTTACACAGGGAGGATCCCCAGCTCCTATCCATTCCAACATGTCTCTACAACCTCCGGCTGGGCCAGTGGTGCTGTTTAATAATGGAAACTTAGTTCCACAACAAGGTTCTACGGCTCCAGTTGTCTCACAATTTTCTCATCATACACCGACTGGATCAGCACCACAATATAACAGTGGAAACTTTCTCCCACAACATGGCTCTACTTTCCCAGTCGCGTCACAATTTACTTACCAAACTCCACCTGCTTCATCTCCTCAACATAATGATGTCCTGGGTAATTTGTTTTCACAAGGGCCAAACACTTCCATGGCTTCTCAGACAGCTCTTCCATCTTCAACAGGGTCGCTTGCTATAGTTCCTCAACCATCCAAGGACAAATTTGAGACTAAGTCAACAGTGTGGGCAGATACTCTGAGTAGAGGGCTGGTCAATTTGAATATTTCTGGACGTGAGTATATCCAGTATTTAAAAGCAAACAAAACATGTTAGATGGTCTTCTGGTGTTCCAAGTCCTAATATATTTTTTATGGGAGTTGACTTGGTTTTTATTTAATTTTGATTTTTCATATGCAGCTAAAACCAATCCATTAGCTGACATTGGAGTCGATTTTGATGCCCTTAATCGCAAGGAAAAGAGAATGGAAAAACAGCCCATGACTCCAGTTGTATCTACTATCACCATGGGCAGAGCTATGGGATCTGGTACTGGGTTAGGCCGAGCTGGTGCAGGTGTTCTCAGGCCACCTCCAAACCCTACGATTGGTTCTGGCATGGGAATGGGTGGGGGTGTGAATATGGGCATGGGCATGGGCATGGGTATGGGTGGTCCTGGTTCAGGCATTGGCATGGGAGGTTATGGAGGAATGCAACAACCCATGGGTGGTGTGGGTATGGGAGCAGGGATGAATGCGGGCATGAATATGGGAATGATGCAAGGTGGCCAGATGCCTCCTGGATCGGCCATGCCTGGTGGATATAACCCCATGATGGGCTCTGGTGGTTACCCGTCCCAACAACCCTATGGTGGTGGATATCGATGAGATGGAGCTGCCTTGTTGATGTGTTAGTATACCTGCTGATTTTACAAGGTAAAAGGGATGGCATCGCAAACCCAGTGTTACCATTGCCATGCTATTTCTTGTTCCAATGGATGATCTAAAGATCTATTTTTGAGCTCGATGGTTGGAATATCCTGATACGAATCCTGCTGTGATTATGTGTATTCATCATCCTTATATCTCACATACTGGTTGAATTAATGTTCATTTTGAGCCAGAATATATTGATTAGATGCATTGCTGAATTTGTAATACGGCGAAGATAACCTTTCTCAGGCTGTCGTCACCCTTCTCCTCACATGGAGTATATACTTTTTTGTACCTCATCGGAGATGATTTATACTGTTTGGATACTGAATGGTCAATAAACCTGAAGAATTCATTTGTATGCCTTGCGTTTTCAATGCCTCTAATGAAATCAGATGAAGACATATCTTGATTTAGAGATTGTTTTTTTTTATTTTAGTGTTTTTTTGTTTGAAAATATATTAAAATAATATTTTTTTATTTATAAAAAATTATTTACAATTTGAAAATATATAAAAAAATTAATTTTAAATCAAAAAATAAAATATTCTTAAATTTTTTCAAAAATATTCTTAAAATACTTATCGCTTATCATTTTTGTGGTATGGATGTCTCATTTATTAATGCAGAGGGCAGTGTAGTGTATTGTGGTAATTGAAATCTGGTGAGAAATAGTTTGGTGAACTACTTTAGAGTTTAAACAGGATGATATATCAGTAATTAAAAAAAATATAAATTCTATACCATGAGCTAATTAATTATTTAAGGACATTATCCTATGTTATATAATTTATTTATTTTTGTTAGGGGCTGGCAAATTCATTTAGTTTTGTTTTAGAGGTAGAAAATTTTTTTTATACAACTTATAGTCATTACATGAATGAACCAAGCTAAATAGTTGTTTTTTGCATTTTTATTACACAATTTAATTACTTTATTGTCCTTGAAAGCAAAAAAAATAAAATAAACGACCACATGACTTTTTAGTATAAAGCCCTAATTTAACTGAATAAAAACATATTTATGTTTATCCACACTAATTTTTTTTAACCTATTGAAATTTTGACAGAACTTCTCATATACTAGAAGGTTCCATGTTATCAATTATACTCCAAATTTACTTTTATATACAATTCTCAATTCCGATCCAATCATCCTGGATCTCACGACACACATTGATACTCGTCATTCTGAGTAATAATATCACATTAATGATTTCATTTCTTCATAATCAAATGTTAAAATAGAGTTCAAATGTCGTTAATATATAATTAAGTAACATTATAGTTAATCTCAAAATAATACATGTTCATTTCTAATCTATAATAACGAAACATGATAAGTATGAAACTCGTTAATATATAATTAAGTAACATTATAGTTAATCTCAAAATAATACATATTCATTTCTAATCTATAATAAGGAAACATGATAAGTATGAAACTAATGATGAATTCTTTTCAACATAGAAAAAATGATGCAGCCGAGGTGAAAGAAAATGAAGGTTCTAAGCAATTATATTGAGATATGCTACATTCAGCAATATATCATGCAAATAGCATAATAGACATTTATAAACTAGTGAGATATATCTAAGAGGATGCTCGATCATGCTAGACCAACATCTTGGCAATAAAAAGCCATAAATTTCAATTCAATTATTAGATGAGGTTTAATTTTTTTTTTCCAATTGATTCTCAAAGCTTAGTTCTATAGTGAGATTAGCAAGCTTGCACCAACCTCTCTAGAAAACCCCTAAATTAGGCCATAAAGATGTTTAAGTTAGTTTTGTTATTTTTCCTTGATTTTTTTTAGTTTTATATTATTTTTGAATTTCTTGTTATTTTTTTTTTTGTTTAGGGATTTTAATCTTCCTTCCTTGTTAAGGACGCTTGTGGCTTACTTAAAGAATTGTAAACATCTTACAAAGGAGAATACATCGGACTTTATTCTTAGAAATAACACTATTAATTAAGATTCTTGGTGTCTTAATCTTGGTATGTCACACTTTATATTTCTTGTGGATGTCTTCTTTGTTTATTATTAATTTTTTTTTGTGCACTTCCATTTGCATCACTCAAACTATGGATTTTAGAGAAGCATATAATTGTCAACATCTTTTGCTTAAACATCCTCCTTTTGATAGAAGGTAAAATTATGGTATGATGAGAAGGATTTTTGGATAGAAGTAGGGGTTTATACAATAACATAGAACATTCTAGTCCAATTGAGTGATCAAAGATTGTTCATGGTGATGAATCCATTTAGATATTGTTTTGTATTGTTGGACAAAGATGAACTTGACATGATAATCTTTTTTTTTTTGAAATTGTTTAGTGCACCTTTAGACAATAAAAAAATCAATTTTTATCTTGTACAAAGTTGTTCTAGTGGAGAGATTTTTATCTCACTAAAAGGGGTAAGACAAGCTTATCCAATTATCTGTATAAGGGTTAACCTGAGTTGATTTAGGTCAACATAAAAATAAAAATGATTATTATTATAGTTTTGAAACTCGGTTTAGGGGTCGACATAAGTAAAAGCCCGAGTCACAAATCAAATTGGTTATTGACCTGGGTCAACATAATGATAAAAGTGGTTTTATCATAGTTTTAAAACCCGACTTAAAATCAACCGAGGGTAAAGCCTAGGTCACAGGTTGGGTGGACTGTTGACCCGAGTCAATGTAAGAATAAAAATGATTATTATCATAGTTTTAAAACCCGACTCGAGGATTGATCCAGGATGAGGCCCACATCATGAGTCGGGTTGACCATTGACCTAGGTCAATGTAAACATAAAAATAGTTATTATTATAATTTTAAAATTTAACTCAGGGATCAGCCTAGGGTCAACCCGGGGCCTAGCCCGGGTCACAAGTCAAGTTGACAATTGACTTGGGTCAACATGTGGATGAAAATGGTTATTATTATAGTTTTAAGACCCGAATAAAATGTTGACTCGAGATAAGGTCCAAGTCACGAGTGGGGATAGTCAACCCAGGTTAACCCGAGGAAATATAAAAATAAAAATTATTATTATCATAGTTTTAAAACTCGACTTGAGGGTTGATTAGGATAAGGCTTGAGTCATTAGTAGAATGGGTTAACCTATATTGATCCAGGTCAATTTAAGAATAAAATTAATTATTATCATAGTTTTGAAACCTAACTTGGGGGCCGAACCGGGACAAGGACTTGGTCAAGGGACAGTTAGGTCAACCCGGGTTGACTCAAGTCAACATATGAGTAAAAAAATAGTTATTATCATAGTTTTAAAACCTGATTCAAGGGTCAACCCAGGAAAAGACCCGGGTCATGAGTCAGAAGGGTCAACCCAGGTTGACCCAAATTTATAAAAAAATCAAAGTAACCTCGCTTTGACAAAAAAAAAAATCAATGGAATTTTACCCATGTTTTATCCTAGATCAACCATGTCATTGGTCAACTCGGGTTTTTGAACGAATCAAGTCAAATCAATTCTTCCTTTATTTTTTTCTTTAACCTGAACTGGTCCCGACCTTAGGTTAACCTGGTCTAGACCCTAGGTTAGCTGGATCCTGTCTACTGTTTACCAAACACAAAATAAAACAAATGATCTAGTCCAATCCAAAGCATATTAAACACAAGATAATACATTTATTTATCTAATCTTATCCAGTTCAATCAATATTGTCCAGCATATCAAACACTACCTTACAATAGTTCCAGTTAGGGTGAGCAAAAAAATTAATCAACTGATTAAACCGATAAAACCGACAAGAAATTAACAAAAAAAACAATCCGAGAAAAAACCTGAATGAACCAATTAGAAAAATAAAAAAAAAACTCAATGCAATTTAATTTTGGTTTCAAAAGTGTATAACCTATTGAACTAAACTGAACCAATTCAGCCATAATTAAACCCTACTATAAAAGACACATGTATAAAAAGTTCTCTTTCTTTCCTCACAAACTCTAAACCAAATCTAACCACCCCCTCTCTCCTGCTCTCTTCATCTCCCTGCTCTTTCCTCTACCTCCACCAATACATCTCCTCCACCAGAAATCCGGCCAACCTAGTTAGTATTTTCTCATACTTGAATTGATTCTTTACCCGATGCCCAAAACAATTTTACATGTTATATTTTATTACTACTTGTTTTTCTATGTCCCCTACGTTTCAAATTGTAGACCTATCTCTTACAAATGTTGTTGGTATTCTCAGGTCCAGATTCACAATGACGTTCCTAATCATGATTTTCTAGGTGAAATGAAGTTGGATATTTTACAAGGGCATCATTTAACAGCCACTTCAAGTTTATGAGGATTATTTCATAGACATGTTAATTTTTCCTTCTGTCTAGGAGGATTTATTCTTGAAACAGTAATATCTTGAATCGCGTGATATGTTCTTTTAATTGCCTTTTTCAGATTCGGGATTCGATTCCATTTCTTTGGTCTTAGGCAACAATAAACAAATAGGCTTTTGTATTCGTTAGCATTTTAAACTTAATTATCTAAAACCTAGATTGAACTTCTGCAGAATCTGCACCATTGTCTTTGAAATATGCAACAGTGTTGATTTGCCAATTAAGCTAAAAGAATCATAAAAGCTTTAAAAGCCCATCAAAAGCCCCTAAAAATCACAAAAGCCCAAATAAATTTATAGAGGTTTTCCAGTTTTTCACATCAATTAACCGAACAAAATAAGATGAACCACTTTTGGTTTTAAATTTCCAAAAAAAAAAAATTCAGTTTGGTTGTTTTATTTAAGAAAAACCAAACCGAAAATACTTACCCCTAGTTCTAGCTGTGAACAAGATTCAGAGTCTGATTTGCTGATAAAGCTAATGACCCAATGCATGATCCTATGAATTCTGCAGATGTATTGATTTTTATTTCAACTTTGCTGGAGATTGTTGTTAAATTCTCAAACGGTTCACAATGAATAGAATAATTATGACAAATTACTGTAGGTGATTGATGTTATTTATAGAATGCTTTGTTCAATTGACGCGGTGGCATGGCGGGTTGCTTGCTCTTTTTGGCAACCCGGGAAAGGCTGCTTCTAAGGGCGTTTTGCATGGAACTGACAGGTGGCTCTTCTCATATTGGCCACCCTACCAACAGGGTTTCTGAACTCTGTCACGAGAACAGGCTTCATATGGCTTGGGGCATGGGCCTTTGGCTGGTCATGGTGGAATCCTTTTCTTTGGTGGGGCATGGATCGTTGACATTTCAAGCCACCACTATATGTATAATTTCACTATAGTTCCTACTACTTCCTAATACTTATAAATAAATAAATAAATAAAAAAGCACACTTTATTTATATTTCCATTCCATTTTTCCTACTCATCCTAATTACCCAAACAGGCCCTCCTTTGACAAGCTTAGCTGGTGAGAGAGATGAGAAAAATAAGACATTACACAGGCAGTCTATTGTGGAAGCATCAAGGAAAACAGACCTGCTCTGAGATGTAACTACAACTTGTCAGCTGTGGCATGAATGCATATAAGAAAACACACACGGGCAGTTACTAGCTTGATGGCCCTGCATGACAAAATAAAACAAAATACTTAGCTGCATAACATGATACATTATTGAGAAAAGATTATCACTAATCACTGTATTGTTTCATCTACCTAAATTTGTTATCATGATTGCCAAATTCCGTTTATTTTCCCTTTTGC
>Ga0307517_10009162_pt1 | contig 14083 bp, 8 predicted proteins | sample 23_EM_MG_FD_194515 | JGI IMG/M metagenome (GOLD analysis project Ga0307517, IMG submission 194515) | Populus trichocarpa ectomycorrhiza microbial communities from riparian zone in the Pacific Northwest, United States - 23_EM | ecosystem: Host-associated > Plants > Roots > Unclassified | place...
ACCAAGAAAATTATAAGTCATGATTTATCAAGAAAGTTGAAAGTCATAATTGATTAAAAAAAATACAATCATCCACAAAGATAAAAGGTTTGTGTGATTGATTAGAAGATAAAGTTCTATGCAAAATAAGAGTCATCAATAAATTAAAATAGCAAGTATTATAGTTTAGTTAGGATCCATATGACTATTAGGAAAAAGACAGACATAGATAAGAATTTTAATTGTATTAGAAAATGTAAGCTTGTGATTTATTATAAATAGTCTATATAGGATTAAAATTAGAATTTTACATGAAACTCAACCTCTGTAACAATATAAAAAGGTCACCAAGTTACTGGAAACAATTAAAAAACCCTATATATATAATTTTCTTTTTGCAATTTATCACTTCTCTTTTCCTTACTTTTATACACTTCGTTTGATTTATGAAGTTGTTATCTATATTAGCTCAGGGTTTGTTCTTAATTATAGTTTCTCCTCTTCGGAAGGAAGTAATGAAGAACATATATTAGAGCTTCCAGTAAGAAAATATATTTTAGAGATTTATCACAGTTTTTCTTTACAAGTTTTTCAAATAAAAAAAATACTTGAACAATATAACATTTTCTTCTATATACAAGCACATTTTACATTGATACAAGATATTAAAATTATTTTTATACATTGTCATATAGTTAGTGTTATAAATTTAATTTTTATTATAAATATACCATAAAAAATTTTTAGAGTTAATAATACAACTTCTTTTTTAATCAAAGTTTTTAATTTGAAAGAAATAAAATTAATATTTTACAATTAAATTATAAAAATATTAAGATGATTCTTGTAAATTATGATTTTGATTTTTTTTTTTATAAAAAATTGTTGTAATTTTGATGTATTTCTATTATTTTATTTTTATAAAAACAAAGATCTTTCTATAGCTTTTTTGGTTTCCAAAAACGTGTGGTTAAAACAAGGAAGATTCCCATGTAATTTCTTTAATGGATCACATGCAGCGGAAGGGCCCAAAAGAGAAGGAAGGTTAACGATGCAACTGGTTAGGTATATAGTTTAGAGTCACTGACTGTCTCAAGAGAGAAGAAGGTTAGTATCGGCTTTGCCAAGGAAACCAATGTGTTGACCCGTTCGGCTTTGCTTAGTTTACACCCCCTCTCTCTTTTGTTAGGGCATGTTTGGGAACGCGGTTGCGGCTGCGTTCTCAAAAAATTTGAATTTTTATTTTACTACAATTTAATATGGTTTGTATGTTTTGAATCGTTTTGATGTGCTAATATCAAAAATAATTTTTTAAAAATAAAAAAACATCATTGGCATGCATTTTGGCACGAAAAGTTATTTGAAAAGTACCCGCAACCACACTGCCAAACACACTCTATTAGTTGACAAAATGGAAGTAGTTGCGTTCAGGGTATATAGTTTTTTTTAACAAGAAAAGAAATAAATATTGCTTAACATAACCGCAAAACAGACCCAAATTATAAAAATCATCAATCTTGTATTAATTATTTTTTAAAATATTTTTTTATTTAAAAATATATTAAAATAATATTTTTTAATTTTTAAAAATTATTTTTGACATCAACATATCAAAAAAATATAAAAATATAATTTTTTTTTATATAAAACATGGTTTGCACCATATCGAAGAGGCCTGTTTGAGATTATGGTAACGGTGGCGATTCAAACTGTTTTTCACTTATAAATATATCAAAATAAATTTTTTTTATTTTTTAAAAATTATTTTTAATATTAATATATTAAAATTATTTGAAAACATAATTTTTTTTTTTTTATGTTAAATAAAACATAAATTTTCAAAATTTATAAGAACGTATAATTTAAAATGTATTTCCAAACACACTCGAAATCATGAATTAAAAAAAGAGAAGAAGAACATGTCTCGTGCGACGCTGAATCTCCGATGCACGTACCCACCTGTCCAGGTCTGTACAGGACCAAGATTTCTGTCTCTCTCAACGCACAGATGTCTTGTCTCTCTTACGTGGGTGTTGTGATTTTATAATATAATAATGGAGGAACAACTTCCACGTGTCAAAAGCACATGATAGATTACATTCCCAGTCACATACAATACAAGGAGTGATCCATGGACGGAAGGAAAGAGTTTTACCCAAATTGTGTTTTGCAGTAAGTTTTAGGCAGGCAAGGGAAGAAGAGGCGAGAAACTACTCTCCTCCTTTTATCTCTCCCTCCCTCCCTCCCTCCCTCCATGTGATTTTCTTCGAAAAAAATAATAATAAAAGTAAAACACTCTGATCAGCATTGCAACCCGAAATAATTCCTCTTCTCTCGACTGTCACTTGCCGCACACACAAAGACAGGCTTCCTCTCTCCGAAAGTTTTGATTAGTAGTGTTATTATTATTATTATTATTATTATTATTATTATATTAATTAATTATAACAGCAAGAGCAAATTGTGATGAACCTTTTAATAATTATTAATAATAGCTATAGCTAAAGCTGTGTGAATTTGCTATGCTCATTGTGGCTGATTTTGATTCTACTCCGTAACCGACTGTCTCTCTAGAAACTTCGTACATTTTTGTTGTTTTTTTATGCACTTAATTGAGTTGGAGAATATCGGGATCTGCTATGATTTTGAGTTGCTCAATTCCGATCTCTCTGGTGCTTTTGTAAACCAACGGTTTGGGTCCGATCGCCGGAGAAACAGCGCCATCAGATGGCGCTGTTCAGACGTTTCTTTTACCGGAAGCCGCCGGATCGGCTTCTTGAGATCTCCGAGAGAGTCTACGGTACCTCTCTCTTGTCTGTTCTTTCTTCCCCCCTCTAATCTATCTTCCAAATCTCTGTTTCATTGCTAATTTTGAACAATTGAAGCTCGATGATTAGGTTTCTTATAATGCAGCTGTGAAGTATTCCAAGTCTATTATTTATTACTGGCAATGCACTGAATATTCTTTTATTTTTATGAGGAATTTTGTTTAATATGCAATTCAGCACTGATGTTGAGTTATACCAAGTATTTTGCTGCAATTCTCTGTTTTGAGTGCTTAAGCAGACTTATTGCGCTGTCAATTGCAGTATTTGACTGTTGCTTCTCCACGGAAGTGTTGGAAGAAGATGAGTACAAGGTTTACTTGGGTGGCATTGTAGCACAGCTACAAGACCACTTTCCTGATGCGTCCTTCATGGTTTTTAACTTTAGAGAAGGGGAGAGGCGTAGCCAAATTTCAGACATACTTTCACAATATGACATGACAGTTATGGATTACCCTCGCCAATATGAGGGCTGTCCTATGCTGCCTCTGGAGATGATCCACCACTTCCTTCGATCAAGTGAAAGCTGGCTGTCCTTGGAAGGGCAGCAGAATGTGCTGTTAATGCATTGTGAAAGAGGAGGTTGGCCTGTACTTGCTTTCATGCTTGCAGGTCTTTTGCTATACCGGAAACAATATACTGGGGAGCACAAGACTCTTGAAATGGTCTACAAGCAAGCTCCGAGGGAACTTCTCCATCTTTTGTCTCCTTTAAATCCACAGCCTTCCCAACTTAGATATCTTCAGTACATTTCTAGAAGAAATTTTGGTTCTGATTGGCCTCCATCAGATACTCCTTTACAGTTGGATTGTCTGATGCTAAGATCCCTTCCTTTGTTTGAAGGGGGTAAAGGTTGCCGGCCAGTTGTACGTGTTTATGGCCAGGATCCTTCAAAACCAGCCAATAGAACTTCCAAGCTTCTGTTTTCAACATCGAAGACTAAAAAACATGTTCGCCTCTACCGGCAGGTAATGCCTCTACTCATGTTATTGAAAATGATCCATGAATCACTTCCACCTTAAGGTGCTTCTTATGAATTTCATCAATTGCAGGAAGAGTGTATGCTAGTGAAAATAGATATACGGTGCCGGGTTCAAGGGGATGTTGTTCTTGAGTGCATCCATTTGGATGAAGATTTGGTACGTGAGGAGATGATGTTCAGAGTGATGTTTCACACAGCATTTGTGCAGGCCAATATTTTGATGCTCGTCCGTGATGAGATTGACTTTCTCTGGGACGCCAAGGACCAATTTCCAAAGGACTTTAGAGCAGAGGTAGGTCTTCGTAATTCTTTTGTTGATGCTTTTCTGAAGCTGTAAGAGTTGAATGCATACTCATGTCTGTATCAGGTACTTTTTGTGGATGCTGATGCTGTGGTGCCTAATGTCACCACAGTCGAGGCAAATGAAGATGGGAACGAGACAGAAAGTGCTTCACCTGAGGAATTTTTTGAGGTGGAAGAAATTTTCAGCAATGTAGTAGACGGGCATGAAGCAAAGGGGTATGGTGCCTCTCATAAAGTCCATGACAACATGCCAGTTGATGTAGACGGTAAAGAAGTCTGGAAGGAGGACTCAGATCTTCACTCATTTGAAGACTGTGCTTCTGATGACGGGAATCACAAACAGGAGGGGAAGCTAGATTCTAGTGTTGATGCAGTGAAGGACATTGCTGTGGATGATGTCAAGTACAAGGTAGATGAGAAGGTGGATTCTGATTTTTTAGCAGTGAAAGACATTACCGTGGATGATGGCGAAATCAAGGCAGATTCTGTGGTTTCTGCTACTGGTACGCTGATCAGGAAACAAACAACAGAAGTGATTGGAGATGTCGACGGGGAACTTAAAAAGATGGAAGATGAAGGTGATAGAGAAAATAGTGCTACAAAGAAGTTGGAATCCCAGGATCCACCAGTAGAGTTGAGTGCTGATGCTGGTAGACAAAAACTTGAGCAATTAATGTTACCTTCACCAAGGAGGCAGCCTACATCAAATGCAAAACCTGCTGCAGATTCAATTATAACCGAACAAAAGACTAAACATAATGAACAAGAAGGAGCTCATGGAAAACAAACAAAGCCAAATACCATTCCTCGGTGGGTTCCCCCTAATAGAGGCCCTTTTAGCAATTCCATGCACGTAGCACATCCGCCATCAAGATATAATAGTGCACCACCGGCTCTTACATTTTGTGCTTCACCGGAGGACTCTAGTGCTGGTGGCCATGTAAAGATTTCTTCTGTTGCCACTGGCCCTGGAGATATAATTTCAAATGATTTTCCTTCTCCAACTGAAGCTCCACCTTCTCTTGACCCGCAACAAATTGCCCTCCGTGGTCCCCCACCTCCACCTCTGCCATATTCCAACAAATCTTCATTGTATGATTTCCAGGCCAGTTCAGGTGGTGAAGCACCACCACTTCATTCACAGATTGCTGATGCAGTTTCCTTTCCCCCTCCGCCTCCCACATCATTTAGCAGGCAGAATATTCGGATGATTCCTCAACATTCATCTCCACCACCCCCTCCTCCTCTTCCCCAGCTGTCTAATAGGCAGACTATTGGGATGGTTTTGCCTCCACCTCCTCCACCCCCTTGGAAGTCTGGGAATACTCCAGCTGTTTTCACTACAACTTATTCTCCACCCCCTCCTCCTCCATCCCCTCTTCTCCCTTCAGGTGCCTCTACTACAAATCATGGCAGACTTGGAATTCCCAATCCACCTCCACCTCCACCTCCACCTCTTTCTCTTGCACACACGTGTAGCACTCCTTTGGCTCAATCAATGCCCACTCATGGAGTTATACCTCCACCTCCTCCTCCACCCTCGAAGCCTGCACAAAGAGCTCCACCACCTTCGCAGCCTGCACATGGAGCTCCACCACCCCCACCTCCACCTCCTATGCGTGGTCCACCACTTCCTCCACTTGTGAGTCAGGCTCCTCCTCCACCTCCTATGCGTGGTCCACCACTTCCTCCACTTGTGAGTCAGGCTCCTCCTCCACCACCACCACCTCCACCTCCACCTCCTATGCGTGGTCAACCACTACCTCCACTTGTGAGTCAGGCTCCTCCTCCACCACCGCCTCCTCCAGGCCGTGGAGCCCCCCCTCCCCCGCCTCCTCCAGGCCGTGGACCACCTCCACCGCCTCCACCAGGAGCTCGTGTTCCTGGACCTCCTGCATCACCAAGACCTCCAGGCAGTGCACCCCATCCACCTCCAGCCTTAGGTGTCAAAGGAGCTGCTGATGCAAGAGGTCTGCCTTCGGGAAGAGGGCGGGGTTTTTTACGTCCTTCAGGGATGGGGACATCTGCTACAGCACCCAGAAGATCTTCTTTAAAGCCTTTGCATTGGAGCAAGGTAACAAGAGCAATACAAGGAAGCTTATGGGAGGAGCTGCAAAGGCATGGAGAGTCCCAAATGTATTGCATCTTACTAATTGAATTTTCTTTTAGAATAACTAACACACAATTCAGCCATACTTTCTTGAAGTTTATAAATGCGTTACTATATACATTTTAGAATCATTCTCTTTATTTGATGGTGTTGCATCCTTGAGCCATAGTGCCCCAGAATTTGACGTGTCAGAGCTAGAAAGCCTTTTCTCTGCAACTGTCCACAAACCTGCTGATTCGGGAGGTAAAGCTGGTGGAAGACACAAGTCTGTTGGATCAAAAACTGACAAAGTTCACCTGGTAATCTAAAATTCATTTTCTCTGTCTTGAAATTCTTCTGTAAAAAACCTCCAGTGTGTGTAATGGATCTTTCATTCTTGTTGCTGGAGTTTCGTTTTACTATATTTTATTTTTCTCAAGACTTCTTGATTTTTCTTCAATGGTTTTTTCTTGCTTTCTCCAATTAAAATATTGTAGTTGCAATTTCTCTCTCCGTAAGGCTAAGTTAATTTGTGGTCGGAATTGCACTACTTTTCTCATTAGCCCATAAACCTTCTTTTTCCTGGGAGATTTTATGATAAATGATTCTAGTAAAGGTGTTTCTGGGGTAGTTTCTGTGACAATTAGGTGAGAAAAGTTACTTTGACTGTATTTGCATCAATTATTCAGATATTATACGGAACCTAATGAAACATTTAGACTAGTATGTATTTGTGAACTTTTTACATGTAAGATAAATTCAAGATTGTCTTCCAATTTTACTTCTTATTAGTTGTTTACATGTGCTCGCATCTCTTTGTTATCTCTAATCAACTGCACTGAGAACAGTACCCTTCTACCTACAAATTCCAATGATATTTTTGTACAACCAAGGCATAGCCATTCATTGACCATACAAACATTAAGCCTTGAAACTGCAAGTTTAACCATTTGATGTTAGTGGCAACCATAATCATTATTTGGGTTTCAGGTTAATAGCTGAATAACAAATGGTGGCTACCTTTTTTTTTGTGATATGTGGAGAAATCCTTGTGAGATATAGCTAAAGTTTCTTTTTCAATTATATGGCGTTGCATGATAGTTTGTTGATAGCTGAGCTTACAATATGCCCCTAATATTTGGGCAGTAAGTTGTTGATCAATATTGTACCTTTTAAGTGCAGTTAGGGTAACATTTATCTTAAAGATTAGGTTGTATACTGGAAGGGTTAAGATATAGTGAAATTGACTTGGATTGAAGCTGTAAGGATGCAATTTTTAAATATGCTGGGAAATATCAAACATCGCTTAACATAGGATGGAATAGAGGAAAAGCATTTAACTCTAACTAATTCGAGATTAAGGTTCAGTCGAGTTGGATGTTAAGCAGGCATGATAGCATGTCATAAAAAAATGAGAAAAATTATCATTTATCTGTGTGCGGATTCTATGCTTTGTTAGTTATGTATTGTTGTGCAATTGCCATGTGTGTCTTTGTGTTTTGCATGCTTGTTTACAAGTGTGTTTTTGTGTATCTTTCTAAATATATATCAATTTGATTGCACTTTTTGCTGTTTTTTGTTAAAAGAAGTTTGTTCAGAGATAATAGACCCTTATGATAGAATCTTGATCTTTTCTTACAATTTAATGTATCCCAAATGAAGCTTCTTGTTGCCAATTGTAGATTGATCTGCGGAGGGCGAATAACACTGAAATTATGCTTACAAAAGTTAAGATGCCGCTTTCTGACATGATGGTAAGATCAGGCATCTTGGAAGTCCTTGCAGTGATTATTTCATTTATTAAAACTATTTTTATTGATTTGCTGATGAAGACATGATATTTTCAGGCTGCAGTTCTAGCAATGGATGAGTCAATATTAGATGTTGATCAAGTGGAAAATCTTATAAAGTTCTGTCCCACGAAAGAGGAGATGGAACTTCTCAAGGTGAAGCTTCAAACAATTAAGATCTCATTTACCTTCCATTCCATATTCAAGAGTATTTTGACATTCTGTTGACCCTCTAAACTCAAGGCCAATTTTAGACATTTAACCATGATTAATTGTAAATTAACAGGGCTATACAGGTGACAAGGAAAACCTGGGGAAGTGTGAACAGGTCTGCAAAGTTTACTTATCAACCAGAAATTCCTCATGTTTTACTGGAATGCAATCTTGAGAACTTTGTCAGTTGTCACACTTGGGTTAGTTGAACTCTTGAAGATTGACATGTGACTACGTACCTGTAGCCTGGCTTATGTGACTTCTTAAAATCTTTATAGCTTCTCTCTCATTATGTGAAATAATGAATTACAGTTATCTAAACTATAATTATGGTTGTCCTTTTCAGTGACAATAAAGTAGGTAGGTTGGCTGATCCATTTGACCCTAGAAGTTGTTGTCTAATATCACTGGTTTGTGATACCCTGACAATTTTCCATTTGATCCTAGACGTTGTCTAGTATCACTGGTCTGCGTGATACACTGACAATTTTATTTTGAAATTATGAACTCCAAACTTTCATTGCTATCTTTTTATTGGAAGGAGCTGCGTAAGAGGACATGAACTCATGATATGAGAAATTTGGTTTTGCATTCCTGTTTGTTTCAAGCATCCCATCTAAAAAAGAAGCACATGGATACTATTGAGTGGTTGTAAGCACCAGGAAAGGATCGGATTTTATTCTTGAATATTACCTTAAGTTATGAGATATCTAATACTTTGATGATGAGAAAGCATTGAAGTTTTTTCTCCTTTATATGAAAAAAAGGGGAAAAGGATAGGAAACTTGTCTCAAGTTATGTGATTCATCAACAATGTTTGGTTGTCCAGTGGTAGAAAGAAATACATCATGTTTTCAATGGAAATTTCTTTTAGTGAAAATATGTAGGACTGAGAATACCAGTTCTTTTCCAGTCTTTTTTTTCTTTTACCAAACCAAATTGCAATTAGTTTGAACATGTCTGCATAAAGTATTATGTAGCTGCATGAGAAGTGATGATCGTACTAGGCAAGACCTACTTTCTGATGGACATCTTCAAATTCAGTTGGGTGATCTTTTCTAGTCCCTAAATCCGCACCCACCCCTGCCAAAGTGGAACTAAAACCTCCAAGTAGAAATTCCAAGTTTAAGCTTTCCTGTTCCTTCGGGCCCTTGAATATTTTTTTATGGAGTGATATTGGTGGAAGCCTGATAATGTTGTAGTTATTGATGTTTGGAATATCAGCAGTTGCATTCCTTCATCACTCTAAAGAAAAACGTTCTGTTATGAGCAGCAGAACTACAAACTGTACATGAAAGTAGAATAAATAACTTATAATAAATAAATTTTCTTGTAGATGAGTTAAGGTTAGGTATGGTTATCTTTCAAATTAAGGACATGGTTACCTATCCCCCAAAAGAGATGATCCTATGGCAGACTTGGATTCTAGACTTGAAAGGTGCAGTTCACGGGGAAGGCTGGAAGTCTCTTTTAAGACATCTGATCTAGTTGGAAATATACAGAAAAAAATTAGCTTGGCCTCTGCTAAGAATAACATGCACAAATTGAGAAATGGTCTTGGGCGTCAGGGGGAAGCTGAACTAGGATGTGAAATTGGTGATAGCTGACTGACGTCCTGATAGCTTCAATTGCTGTAATTGTGGTAATTGTCAATTTATGTAGATGTATGAAATTGATGATAGCTTACTCCATGTCTCGATAGTTTCAATTGCTAAAATTGAGGCCATTATGAATTTATGTTTTTAGGGTATTATAGTGCATGTTGACTAAAGGTCATAACGTGAAACCCATCAATTTGAATCTTTTGCATGCATGAAGATCACATTACATGGGCTAACTTATTTTTCCTGTTGGATTTGCTGGATAACTTGAATGCATCCTTTCTTATTTCGATATTGGAACAAACTATTCAACTTTATTGTATGCGTTTACTCTTCAGTACTTCTTGGAGCTGATGAAAGTGCCACGTGTGGAGTCCAAGTTGAGAGTGTTTTCTTTCAAGATTCAATTCGGCTCTCAGGTTTGGCGGCATCTGCATTGTTAGTGTGATTTTCATAAATTTACATTTCTCCTAAACTATGTTTTTCTCCACAGTTTTCTTATTCTTGCTCTCTTCCACAGATTTCAGAATTTAAAAAGAGCTTAAACACTGTAAACTCTGCATGTGATGAGGTATAATCTGCTAACAATAATGATGCGTTCCATGTTTTACACATTCATTTTTTAGGAAATTACGCATTCATTTTTTACACATGGGGGCTGAATATCTGCTTATTAGGTCCGGAATTCCCTCAAATTGAAGGAAATTATGAAGAAAATTCTTTATTTGGGGAATGCGCTGAATCAAGGAACTGCACGGGGTAAGTATTTCAGGTTCTAAAGGAAATTGTTGAGAAAATTCTTTATACGGGGAATGTACTGAACTTAGGTATAAATGCTGTATTCACATTAAAGTTTTTAGAGAACTTTCATAATGGCATTTGGCATGATTATTTATATGTTCTCATGAGACAATTACAGGAGAAGAACAACTCAATTGCCTGTAATGGTTTGCTTGCTCTTTCCATAATGATTGTGGCTTTGTTCACACCTACTTGAAGGGCATAGCCTATATCACAACTTAGGGAATCTGAAGAACCATATGCAGTCTTAGAGCAACAAGATCACAGTATTTATAAGATGTGCTAATTGCCATTATCTGTAGCAATTAGTCTTGAGCTCTATTTACAGTTTATCACAATTAATGGTAATATGTGTCACCAATTGTATTAATTTGAACTAGTGCCCTGCTACATCTCAACTAGTGCCCTGCTACCACACAAAGCTTCAACTTTAAAGGAAAACAACCTTTTTTCCCATCTTTTAATTACGTGTCACCAATTGTATGGTAAAGATTATGTTTTTGAGATATTATAAATCTCAAAAGTATGGATAATTATTGGGGAACTGGCTGAGAATCATGGTGCTGTAAACTAGTTACATGATGTTTTTAGATGTTTTAGGCTTTTAGATATTTTTCCTGTTCAATAGTTGATTTAGTTTCATGCTATTTTTTCTTTTGGTTTTTGTAATAATCACAACATTTTTGTTTCATTTCCATTATTTTCGACGGTTTCATCAAGTCTTTAGTATTTAAAATATGAAATAGTGTTTCCTCTCAACTTTCTAATTGCTTGCCTTTCATGTCTCTATTCATCTCTCATATAGTCCCTCCTCTCCTCTTCTTCCACATTCTCCTATTACCTAAATTTTCACCCAACTAGCAATCACCAAACACTTTCCAGCCGAGCATTGATGGATTTAGATGGTGAAGCACATGCATTTTGTAAAAGAAACTGCTCTAAACTGCATGGTAAACATTAATAGAACATGTAAATGATTAATTCTCTTTTGGAAGAATGCAAGAACTCATGTCCTTACTATCTGGTATTTAGATGATCAATATTGCTTTCTATTGTTTGTTTTTAATTTTCCATCATCTGAACATCTGTTAGTGTCTTATCATGATGAGTACTTTTGGGTTGAATTTTTCATGCTGACATTATGCAAATAAAATTCCTAAACATTATTCATTTTTCCTTAATACAACATATCAAATACTTTCTGAATTGTACAGGTTCTGCAATTGGATTCAAGTTGGACAGTCTTTTAAAACTCACTGATACGCGTGCTTCTAACAACAAGATGACGCTCATGCATTATCTTTGCAAGGTGTGGTTAGTATTATGTTCCTTTTTTTTTTTAAAAAAAATAATAATTTCAAAGTGCATTCAAAACCTTGTTGAATGACAATTTTAGATTTTCTATTCTAAATTTGATTGTTATAGAGCCTTTTTGTGATTGTTGTCTCAAGGTTGCTTCCTGGGTTGCAATGCTTATGTAACCAGCTATTTGATTACCAATGTCTTTTGTAATAAATCGAACATTGCAACAATAATTGTACCCAAACTTTGCCTTACGGGTGCACAGTGCAGTTTGAGGAATGGGTGCTCAAGCAGATCCCAAATGAATTAAGAGGAGCTGATCTTCATTTTTACCTCGTCTAAGCTCTTAAAAATTTGGTGACGTTTGCATTTTTTAGTTTGGAAATTTTCAGAATATGTAAATTTGGAGAGATTGTTAATTTGGCCTTAGTATTGGATTAACTTCGGAGAACATATTTGGTTGCACTTAGTTATTTAATTAAGTTAAAAAAGGATGTGATTCAGAAACGTCAAACTTGAATTGCTCTGAGATTCTATCCTTGTTACAATTGTGGTGGGCATCTGCAGTGAGATCCATAATAATTACATTTTGTTTTCTTGCCTCCCAGGTGCTCGCTGCCAAGTCACAAGCACTTCTAGATTTTCACCGCGACCTAGTTAGCCTCGAAACTGCATCTAAGGTGCCTGATTTGTTTGAATTGTCAACAACACTTAATTACTGCAGTAAGATTATGAATAGATGGAGTCTCTGTTTCTTGCAGATACAATTGAAGTCTTTAGCAGAAGAAATGCAGGCTATAATCAAGGGGTTAGAGAAGGTTAAGAAGGAGTTGGCAGCATCAGAAAATGATGGTCCTGTGTCCGAAGTTTTTCGAAAGGTTCAAAGCCCATTGTCTCGTTTCTATTGTCCCTGTGAAAACTGATTTTGTGGCATCTTGCATCCTTAAAATTGCTAACTGACCTTGCCTCTGTTATGTTTTCTTCATCGTTTATTGCTTTAATGGTCTGTGTGCGCTAACATCCTTTTGTGTGAATTTTAGACACTAAAAGAATTCATTAGTGTTGCTGAGACAGAGGTGGCATCCGTGACAAGTTTCTATGCTGTGGTGGTAATTTCCCAACTATTCATTTGCATCCACTATAATTTTTGTAGTATTTTTTTTTTTTTTTTTGCTTTTATGTCTCATTGAAAAATATTCAATAACTAAAGCTTAAGCTTATGACATGAGCTTTTAGTTAATTTTAGTAAAAATAATTCACAATAATCCGATGCTAAGTAATTGTGTTTAAACTTTAAAGTTTGTAGTTAATTTTTTTTTCCTGATATTTGCTATTTTTCCATCTTAGTATCATTGTTTTAATTTTTTATCTTTTTTATTTGCATACGTGGCAAGGACCCAATGTATGTTTTATTTTTTTTATTCGATGGAAAAATAGGCAATTCATGTGTCTTAACCATAGAGCACTCTTAAAATTGCATCTATGCTATGTTGTCCACTATCATAAATTATTGTCCTGTGGTGGACAGGGTAGAAATGCGGATGCACTTGCACTGTACTTCGGTGAGGATCCTGCCCGTTGCCCATTTGAGCAAGGCAAGTTATACTTGGAACATTTTTCTTATTTACCTTAACTGATCTATGAATTTATGATTTAATAGAGTATTGCGTTTAGTAGTGATCGTGTGGTATACCCACAGGTTTGTTTCCTGACTTTTCTGAAGTTCAGTATCTCAACAAGATATGATGTCTATATAGAATTTAAATGTTCATTAGGGGGGAGGGGAAGGGGAAGGTAGAACTTCCTTAAGATTTTCCCAACATGAGAAGATCAAACGAGGCCTGAAATACAAATTGAATTTTCATGAATACTATACTGTCCCCTTGAGAAAGACTTGTGTAGTTATATTAGACGAATTGTGAGATAAATATGAAAAGGTGGAAAGGGATAGATAAAAGACAGGACAAGATGTAGACTGTGGAGGAATCAGAGTTTCATGATACTATAAAATCATTTGAGTCTAGTCTATTTGTTAAGATGAACATTGGAGAGAACCTGAAATGACTTCTTCATTGATGCTTTGATGATCAATGCAGTTACAGCTACTCTCTTAAATTTTGTGAGATTGTTTCGTAAAGCGCATGAGGAAAATTTGAAACAGGCTGAATTGGAGAGGAAGAAAGCTGAGAAGGAGGCTG
>Ga0307517_10009163_pt1 | contig 14083 bp, 11 predicted proteins | sample 23_EM_MG_FD_194515 | JGI IMG/M metagenome (GOLD analysis project Ga0307517, IMG submission 194515) | Populus trichocarpa ectomycorrhiza microbial communities from riparian zone in the Pacific Northwest, United States - 23_EM | ecosystem: Host-associated > Plants > Roots > Unclassified | place...
ATTTTGAAAGAAAAGTAAGATAAAATCAAATGACGATAAATATCAAAGATTAAAATGATCATATGAAATGCATCAAATCTGAAAATTCTTTGAAAATATTTGAAAATTTTCAATCTTGTAAAGGAATTTTGACAATTTTTAAAATTGATTATTTTTTAAAATTACTAGTAAATATTGATTTTTTTAAAAAATTAATCATAATATATGTATGTATTGATGCACGGGTGCACCCTTTATATTGATTGGACCATATTAGCTTTCTTTTATATTTTTTGGTTCAACCTCTACTTGATTTATTTTGAAACTTAATCGTAGTTTAATGGATTTTATTGTTAAAGTAAGTTTGACTAAGTGAATGTTAGAGAATATAATAATAATTATTTTTAAAATTATTTTTTATTTAAAAATATATTAAAATAATATTTTTTTACTTTTTAAAATTTATTTTTAATATTAATATTTTAAAATAATCTAAATATATATTTTTATTTTTTTTTCTCAAGAAAACCGAAATGCCAAATGTAGCGTAAGTTTACGACACTGTGAAAAGTTTTCAGCGGGCAGCACGCGGTCAACTGTCTAAAAATACATGTATAGCAAACACCTATCTACTAAACCACTGTACTTAAAGCGAAGCCTAGCTTCGGTATATTGGTAGAAAGATTCCAAGTGGAATAGTTTGTTTTGTAGCGGTTAGAAATCGAGGAGCGCCAGCCATATAATGATAAGAAAGGCATGATTTATAGATGTTGTCTTGTGCTCTCTTGTCTGGGCAGCGTTGATAAAACATACAAACACTCGCACCATCCGATGATGTTCGTATGAGCAGTGTCATTGGAACTCTGTGTCTGTCACATACAGAGGACAAGTAAATGGCTGCCAATATCTCTCTCCTTAACGTCCCATCATCACCATCCATCTGTGTTCATAAGCTTCAAATCCCGCCCATCATCACCTCATCTTCGTTTCCTGCCATACAATATGGTAGTCACTAATATATAATTGACTATTAATTCTTCTCTTCTTTAACTTCACTACTGACTGCTGACACCTTGATATACAAAATTACCATCTAATCTTTTTCTATGTTTATACGTAAAACTTTTTCTCTAATTTTGTTTTTGTTTAGGAGGGAAATATAAATTTAGTAGCATTCTAGCTTGTGCTTCTTCTTCAAATGGGAGAGAGCCGGAGTCTGTGGACAATGGCGTGAAGAAAGTAGATAAGATTCTTGAGCAGAAACGACGGGCTGAATTGTCTGCCAGGATTGCTTCTGGAGAGTTCACAGTGCAGCAATCTGGGTATTTTATTTTATTATGCTTTTAATGTGCTAGCGGGTTAATTTTTGATAGTGACTACGATTTGTTCCTCTTTTATTTCTCATTCCAACTAGTTTTCCATCTGTATTGAGGAATGGCTTGTCAAAATTGGGAATTTCAAATGAGATTCTGGACTTTCTATTCAAATGGGCTGTTGACTTGGACAAAGATTATCCGAAGATTCCAGAGGCGAAAGGGAAAATAAGCGCCATCAGGAGTGAGCCCTTCTTCATACCCTTGTATGAGCTTTACCTCACATATGGTGGTATTTTTAGGCTGACTTTTGGACCCAAGGTTTCTTTCTTCTTGTTCAAATCAGATTTCTGAAATCAGTTGTAGCTGATTACTTAAAGGGCATGTATATCAAATCAGTCATGGGTTTTGGTCCATCATTTTTTTGTTTGCAGTCCTTTTTGATTGTTTCCGATCCTTCCATTGCCAAACATATACTGAGGGACAATTCAAAGGCTTATTCTAAAGTAAATTGTTTTCCATCTATTCATTTACCTTTTCCTTCCTTCTTTTAAAAGTTGATGTGCGAGCATTTTCACTGACATTCATTTTACTTGCTATGCAGGGTATCTTAGCAGAAATTCTAGAATTTGTCATGGGAAAAGGACTCATCCCAGCAGATGGGGAGCTATGGCGTGTCCGAAGACGTGCTATAGTGCCCTCATTGCATCAGAAGGTATTCTAATTACTTTACAGGTTCAAGATTAACTCGTTGGTGCTTTGATATTATTGGTCTATATTCACACGATAAGACTCTGAATGTATAAAGTTTCTCTATTTATTGTCATAGAATGCCAATATTAAGCTGTTCACACGATGCTTATGCTTTATTTAGTGAAGAGTTTAATGGAAAAAAAAAAAGAGTTCAAAAAACCAAAAAATTCCTTTGGCACCATACCTTTATTCATGAGGCATATGACTAGCAAGATCTCTGACAAAATGTAGATGTAGAAACTATTTGATCCATTGAGCTGGTTCACCTTGGGTGAACCTCAAAAGTTCTTTCTCGACAGTCTTAAATTAGTTCCTTTGGTCATAGATTTCATATCCTTTCATTTGTAGTATGTAGCAGCCATGATTAGCTTATTTGGAGAAGCAACAGATAGGCTTTGCAAAAAGCTAGATGCAGCTGCTTTTTATGGAGAAGATGTAGAGATGGAGTCCCTCTTCTCCCGTTTAACACTGGATATCATTGGCAGGGCAGTATTTAATTATGACTTTGATTCACTAACAAATGATACTGGAATAGTTGAGGTACTTTTTTTGCTTTCTATTTTATCTTTATTTTCTCAAACCTCATTATTGTTTATTTTTCAGTGATGTGCATTTCATTCCATGAAGTTGCTGCACGTTACTGCTTAACACATTTAGTTTCCTCTATTTCGACTTTTGCAGGCTGTTTACACAGTTTTGAGAGAAGCAGAGGATCGAAGTGTTGCACCAATTCCAATATGGGAGATCCCAATTTGGAAAGACATTTCACCTAAGCAAAAGAAAGTTGCTGCAGCACTCAAACTGATCAATGATACACTTGATGATCTGATTGCTATTTGCAAGGTAAAGATGACAATTATTTGAGCAGCTTTGTGCTTTAGTATACAAGTAGGTGTGTGTATTATTATATGAATGTAACGGTGATGCAACATATCCATGGGTATGATAGCAGTTAAGAACCTCTTTTGCTTGATCTAATTTTATTTCTGATGGTGCAAAGATACTTATTTTGGAGGAATGTAAACAGGGAAAAATAAAAGCACAGGCTGTTCAGTCAGCACTTGTTAGTATGTTAACAATTGGAGGCTACTGCCATTGGGAATAATCAGTCCGGAAGATAGTTATTGACTGCTTGTTTTGTGATTACTGCTTGTCTCACTTCACTTGAATCTGTCATGTGGATATGTAAACATGATTTCTATGAACGTGCTAATGGATCTGTATGTGACAATGATATTGCATTGTTGGTTCCTCGTTCCTGGAAACTGTAAATATGCCTTGATAGTACTAAATTCATGCCTACTTTGACATATCTGGAAGTGTTAACATCTTTCTTGAAGACGTACCTAGATCAAGCTTTGAATTGGAATTCCTGACTCAACAATTGGATTCACCTATCTTGGCTAATGTTAGCATGCAGTTTATTAGTAATGTTGTAGCACAAACTTGATTCACATCCTAAAGTTGATTAGTCCTTGTGCTGTTTTATCTCTACTTCATATGCTTATGTGTGCATCTGCAGAGGATGGTTGATGAAGAAGATCCACAGTTCCATGAGGAATACATGAATGAACAAGACCCCAGTATTCTCCACTTCCTGCTGGCATCAGGAGATGATGTATGCAATTTGCTAATCAAGTGTTTGCTGATAGCTCAAATAAATGCAAATTTTCTTACTGCCATTTACAGGTTTCTAGCAAGCAACTCCGTGATGACTTGATGACAATGCTTATAGCTGGCCATGAAACATCTGCTGCAGTTTTAACATGGACCTTTTATCTTTTATCAAAGGTAATGCAAAGTCAAGGTTCGGTGATGTAGGAACTGAGCATGCACTTTAATGCTCTTTTATATATACACTCTTCTTTCTTCGATTGCCTCTCTCGACACCTGTTTCATGAACATACAAATGTGATTTCATTATGTTGCTCATTTTCTTTATTGCATTTTCATTTCTAAAGTTTACAATTTCTTTGAATTTTTTACCAAATTTTCTATGTTATGTTCATGATTGTAATGAAGCTTGGTGGTGGTTGTTGTTCATGATTCTAAAGTTTTTTTTGCACATTGCAAATATAACAAAGCATTTTTTTAGGAAAAAAAATGATACATTGATCAAAAGAATTAATACATTGCCAATATCTTCATTACCATCTTGAAGCCTTCTAGTTTTTCAACAATTTTTCTTTTTGGAAAATATATTATTTTAAACATTGTGCAAAAAAATTAACTCATCAAACTAGGATTAGATGCATACACCGGTAAGCATTCACACAAGCTCAAAATATATGATGATTGGAGGTTATTATCGTAATTGTATTCTTTCTTATGGTTGCAGGAGCCAATAGTTATGTCCAAGCTCCAAAATGAGGTATCATAGAGTTTCATGCACCGTGCTTTGAATCTTCCAGTCCTATGATTTTTATCTTAACTATTTCTCTTTGTAATATTTAGGTTGATTGTGTTCTAGGGGATCGATTTCCAACCATAGAAGACATGAAGAAACTAAAGTACACAACTCGAGTAATTAATGAAGTAAGAAGACTAACATTGTTCTTTTCATATTTATTTTCTAGTGAATCTTTCGTATCACATTATGGCTTGAAGTCTTATTTCCCAATCTTTTTGTAGTCATTGAGGCTCTATCCACAACCACCAGTCTTAATTCGTCGCTCTCTTGAGGGTGACATGCTCGGAAAGTACCCCATAGAAAGGTAATTCCACTAATGCACAGTCAACTCTGAATTTTTCTGGTTATTGGATATGCATTTTTCTGTCACTTTCTCATCTAGAGCATGACATGTTTCATTGAAATTCAGGCACAACTGAGAGAGTAGATTGTGGTATCTAATCCGAAAACATAAATGCTAATATGCCTTATAAATCCCAAAATCAGCTAGTATCAAGAGTTTCAAAAGCATTGTTGTCAGTATTTTTGGATTCAAATCAAATTATTGTGAAGATGGAGTAAAGATTTTCTACTAAGAAAACACATGGTGTTTATCCAAGAGAGATTTTAATTATAGAATAGAAAGTAAATTGCGGAGGGTTTTTTTTTACTCAAGGATATGAAACAGATTTTATTGAGCTTTTCCTTCATTTTTTAGTCTAGATTTTTGTTTTCCATTGTTAGTCTAAATTTTGTTCTCTAATCCGTATTGTATTGAAGTACTTCATGTTAATCAAACAATAAACATAAATTCATACCTTCATGAAGCCGTGTTCAAATTCCCAGGACCTTCTCGTTGAATCACTTTCAATTGCCCTCCACAATCTCCAATACCTTTCTATATCGTTACACCTGTTGTCGTGAAATCACTATAACGAAAGCACCCGTCCAAAGCCAAACCAGAGAATTTCCAAGAGAAAAGAGTATCTATGTTCCTTTTCTCCATGCCCACACATGGTTTTCTACTGTAAGTTATTTTTTTAAAAAGTAAATTATAATTTAGTCTCTTTGGTTTTGAAAAGCATAAGTTAGTCCTTGATCAAAATTAAATATTAATTCTTTTTTAATTTTTTAAATTATCATTTTTAAATGCCTTTAATTTTGTTTATAGTCGGTGAGATTGTAAAATTTGATTATAGATGACAGACATTATAGAAAAAAATAATAATAATTGTCATGAAAACCAACAAAATTGTTAAGTTACAATCAAATATTAAAACACATGGACTCAATATTTAGTTTTTTTAAATTAAAGAGACCAAGTAATTATTTTACTAGTTTGTAAACTTAGCCATACACGAATCAAATAATAATTTACTCCTTGTTCAATGGCTTCTTTTGCCCTAAACTATTAGGGTTTTGGCACATTGAGGTCTGAATTATTAATTTGGTTAATTTTATTATTCAACTATTATGTTTTGGGCAAATATTGTCTCTTTGATTGATTTAACTTTTATCATTTATAAAAATCCTTTTTAAAAGAAAATAATAATTCAAGTTTGGTATTTGAAGTTGAAAATCTTCACATGCTAATGAAAATTGAATATACTAAAAAAATGGAAATTTTCACATTTTAAAGATTGTGAGATCAAGAAGCATTTTTTTATATTTTTCTTAAATATTAAATATTGAAAAAAGTAGAAAAAAAATTTGGGATGGTCCCAAATTTTGTCGGCAAACTTAATATAGGTTAATTTTGAGGAACATTTACGCAAACATTTTGAGAACCACACTAATATTATCTTGTAAATTCACATAACCTTCTTAGTGCTTTGAGATAATTCTAGTTTAGTTTATATTTTTCATAATTTATTGAACTTGTCTTGCTCCGAAGATTAAAAAAAAACAAAATTTTGACTTCAAATTTTTTTGAAATTATTTGTGAAAATGAATTAATTTTCTTTATTAATATCTATAAAACAATTCAATTAAAAATGTCAAAATATGAATATTTAAAAAGGGGTTCTTGGTTACTATCAAAGATCAAATTAAATGGAGGTATAATAATAACATTATAGTTCGAGGACAAAACTAATCAAATCTGTATACTCCTTAATACGCCACAACCTTAATAGTTTAGGGTTAAAAAAGGTCATTAAACCATGTATTTTTTTAAGAACTTTGCCTTCTAATTTTGTGGAAGACTTTGGAAGGAGTTCTGGAAGGAATTGTAACTGACTTGCTGCGTGGTTGCATATAAAATCTTTTTTCTTTGAACAAGGCATTTTTATACTTGTTTTTCAAATAAGGTAGTTTATGCGAAATAAGCTTGTGGAAACAAAAATGGTTAAAACAAATTCAAATTAAAAAAGAATGCTATTGCAAAACAAATTCTTCTGCATCTAGTTTCTCGTTACATGGAATTGGAAGACAACAACTAAAAAAGCAAAAAGAAAGGAAGAAAAAAAATACAAATTCAGCTTATGAGCAATGTCATATAGAATTGGATGCAATTAATTAATGATCCATACTCAAAGTTAACATTCAAAATTTTCAGTTATACCTTTATGATACCGAGATATTATGAATATGGAAACATAACAGTTAACATATAAAGAAATTTTTTCGCTAAACACTCTAAAATTCAAAACATAAGAGGATAGATTCACTACTCTAAATATATAGAATAAATCACCACTTTAGATATATAGAGTTAAGGTATAAGTTCATTTCTCATAAAAGATATACAAAACTCGATAGTTTGTCGGTAGACCAAGTCAAAGACTTTCAATTCAAATATTTGCCAAAGATTCCTATATATGGTCTGGATCATAAATGTATACTTAGAACAACCCTTCAAGTATCGGGAAAACCCAAATTAACATAATTAAAACTAAAATAAATGACTTTGACAAAAAAAATACTAGACAAATATTAACTAACACACATTTTTGACTTCTAAAAAACATAAACAAAGACTTAAAAAACTTAAAAAATAAAACAAACATGACTTCCTGTAGAAAACTCCAATATGAAAAGATCACATTCTGGACTTGAAAACCACATATTGTAAACTTATTTTTTCCATGCATCGAAAACTTCACCCATTTGCATTGCCAATACAAACTCAAGTAACCCCATATCAATAGGACATTAGAAGATTCATGTGCCATGTTCCCCCGGTTGACAAAAACTCATCCTCGAGTTCAAATAGTTCTTTTCCTGATCTTGTGGAAGTCCAATTAAAACATTTTCATGATCCTTTATGCAAGCCTTGAATTGGAATCCTTTAACATCAGTTACATTACTTTTCATGTCATAGATGTTCTTTAAATTATTATGAAAGAACAAATCTATTCTCTCATCTTTATCAACTTTATTATATTCTGAATTAATTAAATATGTTTATGGATGTTGTTAAAAACATAAAACATTGGCAAGTTTAATTTTAACAAGCACACGTTCTTAACTTATAAGAAACAAAGACACTTAGAAAGCTTTTAAAAATTAAAACAGATATAAAATAACAAACCTCTAAGTCTAGAGAAAACCCAAAATAACATAATTAAGATCAAAACAAATGACTTTGATAGAAAACTAGACAAATGTTAACTAACACACTTTCTTGACTTCTAAGAAACACAAACTGACATATTTAAAGCTTAAAAACTAAAACAGACATAACTTAGTGTAGAAAACTTCAATGCATGCATGATTGTACAATTTGAAAAGATCATATTCTAAACTTGAAAACCACATATTGTAGACTTATTTTTCCTTGCAATGAAGACATGCAAATTTGGTTTATGGGCCGGTAGTAAACAACTTCAAAAACTTCATCCATTTTCATTGCCAACATAAACTCAAATAACCCAACATCAATAGAACCATTAAAGAACACCTCTATGTCATTTTAGATATTAAATCCCTGTTGTATTATCAAAATAAATGTAAATTAGTGTATATTCTTAGATTTGCAAATATAACAATTGAAGTGCTTATAAAAAATGGTAAAACCAATTGATACCATGATTGGGTTAGCAATTCACCTCCACACTTGGGGGTCATTTTGTTTTGTGATAATGTTTTTTCTTGAGATGGAAACTTGTTAGGTTAGCAACTCACCATTTCAAATTTTTAACTCCTGAAAAATGAATTAAACTGTCATTTTGTTATATTTAAGGATTGTTATATTTAAGGATGATGATAAATTTTATTATGGTTGTTGGTCTCTTGGGGTTTAATTAATCCACTTAGTGCTCTCCTTTAAGAGTTCATGCGTATGAGTTTTTGATCTACTACAAAGCCATTCTATCGGTGGAGTGCTACAACCATTTCGGCTATGATCTTTGTACTTTATGAACTCATCATACCCTTATGATATTGCTTCCATAAATTGATAACACTTTACCATACAGATAGCAAAGATAGGATCCATAGGAGTTACAAATACACTTCCATGTTTTACTTTGTTTGAGTTCAGGCTTAACTATTGATTGTTATACCATTTTTATTTAATCTTTAATGTTTCTTCACTAGAAATACAAACTTCAACATTGCTCGAACACTTGCCATTCGTGCATTATTTTTACCTTCATTCGTTGGGAGGCCTAATAAGCTTTGGGCTACATAAGGGGCAGTAGCACTTCCTCATCTCTATATCCTCACCCGATCCACTCCTTCTAGGTTTTGGACATGAGACCTCCAAATGAAACCAAAGTATTAACAACTGGGGTTCTTATTGGAATAATGGAGCTTAATTGTTAAGCTCAAGCTTAAGAGATAATTGTGCTTATAATATACCATGCTTCCAATATTCTTGGCGGCCAACTAATTACTTAAATTTTGGAATTCAATCATGTTCCCAATGGATTATCAATGTTAAAACTTCAAATCCACAATATTTTAATTTTTGATAAAAAGTCTTCTTGCACATGGCTTTCTCATATAGAAGAGTCTGCTTTTCCTCTGCAAGGAATGAGTATCAGTTTCATTGTCTATGTGATAGGATTCGCTATCATCTGTCCATCTGCTAACTGGGCCTTACTGCTTTTGTATTCTTCATCTTGCAATTTTATTAACATGTTGCTCATCGTTTCTTTAGCCCCTTCAATCATTCTAAGTTTTTTCACAACAAATTATACCCTTTATAATCTGCCTCCAAATTAAATTATTCCACATATGGAGTTTGGTTATGACATTCAAGTCTCTTTTAATGTTTAATTCAGCTAAGACAACTATAACAATGAGTGTTGAATTAATACTACTTTTTTTTCTTCTCCTTGATGCCAGGGCATCTAGCCATCCATTTCCAACTGATGTGGTGGAAACTTAGAAATGCCATGACACTTGTCACCTAGAATTCAATTTAAACTATGTTCCTGTTTATTTGAAAATTATTTTCCAAACTTTCTTGTATTTGTTTATCATTAGGAAAGTTGGTTAATAGAAAACACTTTTCAATCAAATGAAAATTTGACTTGGTTTACAGGAAAAAGTTTTTTTTTTTGGCCGGAAAACACTTTCAAGAAGATGTAAAAAAATTCAAAAATATCTTGTTATTTGTTAATTATATCAAATTTGGTCCCCAATCTTTTGATTGCTATATATTTTGTTTTAATTTTGTTTTCAATTTCGTATCTTAGAATTTGATTTTATACCAACTTTGATCATTATTCTTTTAATTGCTATTTGTTTTTCTCTTATTTTTTTCTAAATTGAAATTTTTTATCTATCATATTTGGTCTTATTTTTTTTATTGCTATGTATTTTATTTGAAAAAATTTATGAAATTAATCTTTTATTTTAATTTCATCATCTTTTAATTTTTTTTTATCCATTAGATATGGTCTTTATTTTTTTATTACTATTTTTTTTATTTGAAATAATTTATGAAATTATAATTTGTTTTCAATTTTATCTCCTTCAACTTTTTTATCTGTCAGATTTGGCCCATATGTTTTTAATAAAATTAAAAAAAATTAAAACATTAATAAGTTATTATCTAACTTATTTTTCTAACATAGCCAAATACTGAAAAATATTTTATAAATTATTTTTCATAACACTACCAAACATAAAAAGAATAATTCATTTTTCAAAAATTCACTTTCCTTAAAAATTACTTTTAAAAAAGAAATTTAAAGAAATTACTTTGCAGACAAATATAGCCTAAAACTAAAAACTTCTCTATCTCTCATCCTACAGTAGCATAGGTATGGTGTCATGCCAACACATGGTTTAGATTTAGATAGTGTATGACTTTGTTATCTCTCCTTTCTAGACGGCCAGACTGTCACTAGCTAGACAAAATATCTCCTAATATGAATTACATGGAAGTCGTAAACAGACCTTTTCTTTCTCTTAATTGAAATCATAGCCATTTCGAAAGAAAGTAATCTGAATGTCCAGTTTGCTTTTGCCAACTTTTGTCATGTCAGTAGACCAAAAGTCTCTCGAACAAGTTACAAATATATTTTGATTTATGATCTAAATAGGAGAGGTTTTTAACAAGTTATGGAGTAGTGGTTTCAGTAAGGCAATGTCCTTCTATTTTAGAACACATGGATCTAGTAACACATTTAATGTATTCCCATTAACTGCATCACTAAAGTTCTCTCACTGCAATCAATGTTCATTACAAACCTATATAGGTACTAACTGTTTGCTATCTCATCAACAGGTTCGGTCCTTGTTCCCAAATTCCCAATCCATATTTCATTATTCTTATTATTACAAATGTTATTATGATGCTTCAAAATTAGACTTCTGCTAGTAATTATATTCCCTAAGAAGTTTATTAAGGAAGATGATGTTTGATTAATTTTACTCAATCTCATTTATACTGTCATTTTTCTATGGAATTCTTGCGCAATGATTTTCTGGATTTGCCTCATAATCATTGATTAAAATGCTAAGGTTTAGTAACAAACAACAATATTGATGAATGCAAAAGTTAATGTTATTGTCTTGTTGGTGGACAGGGGTGAGGATATATTTATTTCGATCTGGAACCTCCACCGCAGTCCAAATCTTTGGGATGATGCAGATAAATTCATTCCTGATAGATGGCCTTTAGACGGGCCCAATCCAAATGAAACAAACCAAAATTTCTGGTATGTTGCCCAATGTTATCTCATATTGCATGAATTAAGTGGATTTCACCCATTTTTTACTTCATCTGTGACTTTATTACATCATGTCTACAAATAGAATGAAAAGGTGGCAAATTTCAATTTTATTTATTCTAATAAGTTTGATTGCTTCTAACAAAATCATGTAAATGATGCATAGCTCTCTAGTAAATAGTTTGCATACAACAAATTAGGAACTTGATTGCAAGGGAGAAAAGAAAAAGAAAACCCAGCTGTAATGCAATTTGGAGAGGATAAATTTGCATGAATATCAACAAATTGAGTTAGTTGAACACACTACAAAGATGGAAGTGCATAGTGTGATTAATCTTTTCAGGACTAAGTTTCTGAGCAAAAGGGATTAAAATCACCATATGTCCTTGTACCAAATTGATTTGGTACGAGCTCTTATAAATAAAAAAAAAAAGCTACAATTGTACCCCTCTACCATACAGAGATGTATGGTGATTTTGATCCGCCAATTAAGTTGTTAGATTGGTAATTATTTTGCGACCATTATGTGGTTATGCTCACTAATATTTAGGTTGTCTAACTCATTGAACAATTTTATTGCAACATTGTGACTTGATGGCTTTCTCAATAATCATTGCATAATATATTTTAAATGGTCAGTTACTATACACCCTCTCGTGTCAAATTATCATCTAAATCACATGATTTTGTATTATTATAGTTTTACATTTTTAGTCTTTTCTAACTCATAGTACAATTGTCATAAAAAACTCAGAGTCTTGCTAATGAGCTGTAATTCAGTAGGCATGTTGCATCTTCATATCCTACAAGACTCGAGTTAAGATCTCCTTGTAAACCAAATAATGAACAATTAATATTTTTGTTGGCCATGATAGTGTGATCACGACACTTAATCGAAATGAACTTCCAATTTTTTTTTTTCATTTTTCTTGCCATCAACCATCTTCATCTTTTTTCTTCATTTCAGTTCATTTCAGTCACAACAGTGTATAGAGTAATAGAGATTGTAGCAGTTCTCCCATTTGGAATTCAGGTTGAAGAACATAAGTGAATAACTGGTATCTCCTTGTAATTTTTTAATGGATCATAGTTCTTTGATTAAACTTGTGAAACGGCGCAAAAACCTTTATACCATGTCTGTAAGGTTTTTGTCTTAAATGAAACCGATCACCAACTTGTAAGGTCCTTTTAATCCTCCTTTGTTAGCTATATGCACCATCCCTGTTGTTCCTTGAATTATTCTCCGCATAATTTGATCATGTTCTCCTTTTTTAATTCAAATAAGAGTCAAATACTTCAACTGGAAAGTCTCAAGCAAAATAGGGTTTGTGATCGATGAGGTTGAGCATATAAAATTTCACAGTGAAACCTTATTTACAGTATGGTAGTTAGTATTGTATCACAAATCAGCAAGTAAAGCCATTTGTTCTATTCAGTTGGTGCCTCTCTAGTCATACACCTCAATTAGGTCTCCAAATATTTATTGAAAATGTTTGCTTGTCTGTTACTCTATGGACGGTATGTTGTTGAGACTCTAGTTCCACTTTTCTCGAAGAACAAAGTTCCTTCCAAAAGGATTAGGATCCTTCTCAAAGATGATTGTGGTTGGCATCCTATAAAGGGATTGCTATGAAGCATTTAGGTACTGTTGGTGCAAATAAGGTCGAGAAACTAATGAAATAGGCACATTTAGTCAATCTACCATCAAGCACGAAGCTCACCTCTTCCATTAGACTTTGACAAACTTTCAATAAGATCCATGATGATGTCAAAGAGTAAAGCCTTAGTGACTAGTAGAGACTGCAAAGGGTTTGCAACGGATTGACTTGTTAGGTTTATAGGTTGCTCTAACAAACCACATGATGTGTTTCTATTGTTTCTTCCAAAAGACTAACTCACTCACCTTGAGTAATTGTTATCTCCTAGTGGTCCCCTGCAACATTCCTGTGTAATAACTTGATAATGTTTTGTTGAATCATAGGAACCTGCCCCACTACCAGCTAGCCCTTGACTTGCTACCAACTAGCCCCTTATGCTCAATACCATGATGCCATAAATAAGTAGATATGAACCTGGATTGGCTTCCAGTTCTTGGGATAAGAGTCTAGATAGTAGCATCTGCTTCCTAAGATGCTCTAACCCTATCTATTAAGTCAACATGTATTGAGGGGATAAGTAATATAAATTATATCTTGAGACTTCACCTAACAATTTAAGTTATTGAGTTGAAATGATTATTTGACATAATATCAAAGCCTAGTTGACCAAATGATCATAAACTTGAATCTCACTACCCCCATTTTCTCTTCTAATCAAAATTAATTAATATCACAAGATAGCAATTGCTTGTGCAAGTTTCAAGCCCAAAAGGCTTTCACTTGAGAGAGTATGTTAGAAAATAATATAAATCATATCTTGAGACCTTAATTAATATCACAAGATAGTGTGTGCTTGTGCAAGTTTCAAGCCAAAAGGCTTTTACTTGAGAGAGTGTATTAGAAAATAATATAAATCATATCTTG
>Ga0307517_10009164_pt1 | contig 14083 bp, 12 predicted proteins | sample 23_EM_MG_FD_194515 | JGI IMG/M metagenome (GOLD analysis project Ga0307517, IMG submission 194515) | Populus trichocarpa ectomycorrhiza microbial communities from riparian zone in the Pacific Northwest, United States - 23_EM | ecosystem: Host-associated > Plants > Roots > Unclassified | place...
ATCTGTATTATGTAGAAATAGAAATGTAATATGTTTTTAATTGACTAATAAAAGAGATTTAGATAGTTCGGACAAGGTAACTACTGACTGTGGAAACTGGAATAGCCAACATTGAGGTATTGACCTAGCCAGTAACGTTGATCCGTTTGATCTCGTCATGTGGTGGGATGAATGACCGGTTCAATTGTGGTGGAACGGAGACATGACGAACCCGAACTTGCCTCCCCGAATGAATGCCCTCATTCCCACCTCAAACACTACATATACGCGATCTGAATCACGATAATCCCGCTTCTTTCTTCCAAGAAATTTCCTGGTCCCGTACGCTTTTCTTCCTTCTAGCCACGTCCTCTTCCAACAAATCCTAACATAATTTTTTGGAAGAATAAGTATCTGCCAATATATCTAGGTGTGTTTGAAAGCTCTTTGTTGGGGCTTTCGAATATATGATTCCGGTGTTCAAAAATCAGCGCTTGTAAAACCCCTGGGGAGGCAAATGCAATTCACTATCGATCCCTTTCTTTTCTGGCCAATTATATTAGTTACGTGATGTACATAGATACAAGGTACATAGGGCCACTGGAATCTGTATAAACAGAGGAGAGGAATCACCATTGATTCCCATCCCCTCTTCCCTTCATTCCTTCTTCCTTCCTCCCACCGCAGAGGTCATCTCCAGGGAAGTCCAATGTCATCCTCTCCTCGAGCTCACCTTTATCCAACACCGCTATCCCAGTCTAGGTCGTCAACACAAACTGAGAGCCACTTGCCGGCCCCTTCGAGCAAGTCGTCGAGGCATCGACTGCACCACTGCCTCGGTAAGTCCTGTTTGCCTAGCCACTCGTCCAGTTCGCTGTTCGCTAACATTACGATCCCATATCCTGGACCGTCCGTGCAGCATGTTTCCAGTGGTTGAGCAGGGTGTCATCGTGGTCTTCGAGGCAGCCAGCCCGTGTTCATCCCACTTCATGTTGTCGGCGCCAAGGATCTGTGGCAGGTGGAATGGCCAACGCACCTACTCTCGACAACGTACCTGGCGACTTGGAGGCAAGTCTCGACCTATCGGGACCCCTTCTGGATTCGCTGCCAGCTCAGTGCGACGGTGTCTCAGCAGCGTCGTGGCCGCCATACAACCTTGCTGGATTTCTGCGGCATCAGCCGCCCATTTTTTTACCGTTGGTGAGTCTCCGTTCGTGTGATCGCCATTCTCGTGCCTGAAATCCGAATATTAGTCGCTTCCCCACTCGAAACGCTGAGCTCCAGCTGGGAGGTACGTACCTTGGTCGTTTCCGTACAACTCCGCCACTCATCCCAGCTATCGTGTAGATCTCGAAGAGCGATTCGAGAGGCGCCGTTTCAATTGATGTGTCCGCGAAGGCTCTCATTGTATAGCCTGACCTGCCCCTTCGTCAGCCTAATGTAAACCCAACCAATTTTGACGTACCTTGGACGCAACGAGAAGACCCGCCCATCATCGCCGCGTCCAACTCGCGCCCAGGAAATCGTCATGGAAAGGGCTGCCCAAGGTCAGTTTGTTAGAAACGGTGCTGGGAGTCGACATCCAGGCAAGTACGAACCGTCGATGTCAAGAATCTGGACGTTGGGCCTTGAGCGGTGGCGTTGGGTTGGCGTTGGGTTGGAGAAATGCCTCGGCTCCAGCCACGCAAGGGCGCACCCTCGCTTGAGCTCAGAGCGAGAGCTTCATATTCACTCCAACAGCCAGAGGTGTCGCCTTTTTGCCCATCCCTAGCGGCCCCTTCAAAGATGAGGTCGACGCCATGCTCGCCCTCGCACCCAGTTCCACATCCGCATCATTATCCAAAAAAAAAAAATGTTGTCGACTCCGTTGTCGAAGGCGATTGCGAATTCGCAGGCATTCGCATGCATTCAAGGTCGTTGGCTATGCGAGTCGTCAATGAATGGGTACATAAGTCAATCGAACACTTGGTCGTTGGCGTAGGCGTTTTCATTGCGTAAGGTGTCGACACCGCAAACGGGTGGGTTCGGGGAGTGGAGGAGGCTACGGGCTGCGTTAACGAACTAATAGGTAGGTTACGTTCAATTCCTCGCACCTAACTTGACCTAAAACCAAGGCTTTTCCCTTGGCAACGATAGCCAATGTAATGGACCATCGATAATGTTTCGCTATGGGCAGGCCGTCAGTGAGTGAGTAAGTTTGTGTGTTGGTCTGTACGTACCTCATACGGTCTGCTAACACGTCTTCTTCAGCCACCTCAAATGGAGTCTTTGATCGTCGGTGGTGACTCTTCACGTTCTGAGGTATTCTGAACAAGTGAAGTGGCTACAGGAGGATAGAGAGAGGTTAACATAAAAACAGGTAGGCTTTTTTGTTTCGTCGCACCTAAAATCCTTCATCCAACATCCTGAAACCGAACCGTCAACCTTGGGCGATGACAACCAATGAAAATAAATATCGAAGGGCTGCCCAATTGTGAGTAAAAAGAACCGTGGTAGGATCGAACGACTGACCTTATTTCTTGTGACACATGCCAGCTCGACTCTAGTCAAGCAAAGGTGCGCCCTTGCTACACCGGGAGCAAGAGCTCCATTTTCACGACACCCGCTAAAAGTCTCGCCCCTTTCCATCCTATTAGACCTTCGAAGACGGCGACGCCGCCATCCTCGCCCTCGCAACCAATTTCCACACATGGATTGTTGTTGAAAGGAAAATGCCTTGTCAACCCCATCATCAATGGCTGTTGCGAATTCGAAGGCGTTCGTATAGACTCGAAGTCGACGCGAGTCGTCCATGGATGGGTAATTCGATCGAACCCTTGGTCATTGGCGTAGACGCACTCGTCGAGCAAGCAAAATTCATGGGCTTGCAGGGAGGAGGCTACGAAGAGCGTTACATAACGAAAGAACGGGCAGGTCATGCTCAAATAGCCACACCTAAAACCGAGGCTTCTCCGCCCTCGACCCTTGGCGACGATGGCCAACGCGATGCGCCGTCGATAACGCTGTGATGGTCGTCAATGTTGGGCTGTAAGCACCTCATACTGTCTAAGGCGTCTTATATAACAGCCTCGAATGCAGTGCTCAATCGTCGGTGACGGAGGGTTCGATGTCGAAGGCATTATGGATGGGCGAGGTGGTTGCAGGAGGATAGAGGGAGTTGTTCACTTTCCACCGCAAACTCTAATTCTTTTGGGAAGCACAGCCACCCGACGAACGCAATTTAGAATACCAATAGGACTCCTCTTTTGTTATGAATATTGTTAGCGGATTTGGGGCCTAATAATGTGAAGAAAAAATGAGGGTTCCACTTGACAATGCATATTATTTGGCGACCAAAAATCGCAAAACGCGCGCGGCTGATCACATTAATTAAAATTTGGAAGGATTTATACTATTAGACCTATTTAGGGTATTTACGACCATACTAGGGCCATAAACATGTACATAATTGCAATGGGAATTGGATTCCAACATTTTTGTCCTTCAGACCCCTGGTCGGTGATTTTCCTTCATGGACTCCAAGACTCGTCAAACAGCACTAATTCTATTGTAGAAATTGAGCTCAGTGGGTTATTGTGGTCATCGCTGCTGGACTTACTGAGACACATTAACAAGCTAAGGTTGCGCAAGCATCAAGAATCCGAGTCCTTTACCTCAAAGCTACAAACAAAACACACTGCAGGGTTTCTGTGTGCCACTGGAAGACGATCGCGGAGGGTATTGACTTCTGCCTCCCATTCTGGGCCCCAACGCAAATCATTACCATGGCTGTGCTTTCTGCCAAACTTCACGAAATGGATCCGCACGGTCAATCTTCTGAAACCGGAGAGAGAAGTGAGGTGATCCAGCATTTGATCGAATCGAGCCCATCCGGAGTGATCAGCTTCCCACCATTCATGACTGAAGAGTGAACGGCTAGGGTCGATGGTCGTGACAACTTCAATCTTTTGGAGCATCGTTGAGGGTCCTGAAGAACTCAAAAGCTCGCATAGGCGGTCGAAAGGGTGATCATGGAATTGATCAAATGGAGGACAGTCGACGCGTAAGGTTCGCAACGCGGGTAATTTGCTTAAATTGAAGAACTTCAACAGACTGTAGTGACCTGGAATGCGTCATTTAAAACATCTGGGAGTAGATGGTTGAATTTTCCTACAGCATTCAAGATCGTCAATTACCAAATTTTCCAGTGAGCTCCCTACTGCCCGCATCAGGGGCAGGTATTCCCTATCATCCTCTTCTTGTCTGGGCGAAACATTCAAGGAGCGAAGGTGGCTTGGGTCAAGGTAGGGTCCATCCAAATTCGCGAGGCCAAAAATAGGGTTGACATCACAGCAGTCGTAAAATTCGAAACCGTCTAACTGAGGTTGACCTTCTTGGACACCGAACGTCACCTCAGGGTTGATATAGACGCTATCAACTCGCAGAAAGCGCAGTTTCGGACAGGTAAGAAGGATACCGATTGGGACATCGTCCAAATCGCAGAGGACCAATCTCGTGATGAAAGGGGCAACCAGGGGTCCCCAGAAGCGCGGTATGAATTCTGGGTGGTAGGGAAACCGGTCGTATGGATCGTCGCTGTCGTCGTCAACTTCGGTCCTGTCGATGTACATGGAATCGTCGCCGAAAATTGAAATGGCTGGGAAAAGCTCTGTGGAACGAGCGAGAAGAGACATTATATGGAAAACCTTTCTGTCCCCCGATGGCCAGGCTTCATTATCGGCTTTCGTTTCAAGGGTTAGTGCTCGAATAGTATATGGGAGTTCTGGGCGTGCCTGCACAATTTCGTGCAAGGTTTCTATTCTGATTTTCGGCACATTCGGCACATTCGGTGGGTTTCGGTATTTGTTCCAGCTTCCAGTGCTTTGGTCGTCTAGTTGTGGGCTTATGGCTGTGGTGACAGATCGAAAGATATAGGAATGCGCGCGAGGAATGAACTCTCGGCAAGTCTGTGCGCATGAAAGGAGAGATTTTAAGTCGTCCTCGAGGTAGTCAATGATCTTGTCGATGATTTCTTGACATAAGACCGTAACGAGAGATCTCTGCGACATTTGTCGTCAAAGGCGAGGGAATTGCAAAGACAAGGAAAATGTTGGACTCACGATCAACTGACAGCCAAAATCGGAGTATGAAACGGTTCCGTCCGCAACCCGAATCCATCCTTGCCTCTGTCCATCGTGTCGTGCCCGACCATCCACAATTCAGGGAATGCCCTGGGATCCCTCGAGTTTACCTTGAATCCGATGCGACCACGTATACCAACCACACCATGGGTCAAAGCATCCCCAGATATGATCTCCTCACGAACTAACAGAACGATATATATTGGATACAAATAGTCAATGCCGGGGCTGAAACCCAGTCAACCAGAAGCATGACAAAGCGGCCCAAGGTAGCTATACCCGTCAATCATGAAGCCCATATCCTAGGCATGTTTTTTCCTTGTTTAGCGAGTGTTCACTGACTGATGACAATTTTAGAACCATCAGAGAACTGGGAAGATGATTCCGGGTTTGGACACACGTACACGACTTCAACCATCCTCGAACGATACCCAACACTGTTCATCAGCCACCACTAATGGCCCGGGTTGTACTTTCTCTATGGCGAGCAGCACGATGGAAGACTGGGACTTGCCTGATACTCCAGATACCGACCATCCAAGCACTACGTCCGAACACACAGAAAACTGGGATGATGATTTTGAACTAGAGACGCGCAGCAGACATGCGACCAGTTGGACAGCAACGCCAATTTTGGGCGCAGAGACGAGGAAGACAGGACCGTCACTGCTCGTTTGCGGTGTGCTGCGCCTTCTCGAGATTTACGTCTTCCAATCCTTCGCCACCTCCACCCACGCCGTTCTTACTCTCTAACCAACACCCATCGCCTAAACATTTTCCTCGTTCCTCGATGGCCAATATATTCTCTGTTCCGAACACTATTCGCACCTATTCACCCCCGACTCCCCTTGTTTACGGTTCCCAACCCCGTTCGATGTCCGACTTTGCCTTATTACCCCATTCGCCTCCCATACACATAGAATGAGAGAGGAGGCGGTTGTGGAAGCACAGTTGTCTGCGCCCAGAGGGAAGGATCGAGTTGGTCAACATGGCCGGGCGGTATTCGTTCTCGGACAGCGACGGTCTAACGACGAAATATTGGCGAATGCGATGAGCGATGAATCCCAAACGTGGTCGCGCATCCGAGGACGAATTTGGAGCAAAGAAGATATCTTTCTTGTGTCTTCTTACCGTCCCAGAGATTCCCTGTATCTCCTGACCGACCGACGCCTCTGGGAAGATGTCGGCGCAGCTGAGTGTGAGTTTGGGGCTTCGTTTGGGTTGCGCATCTTACCCTAAAACCCCAATTTCTTGAACGATTCACAGGTGCCTGTGGACGCTGTGTTGTCAAGAGGTCCAATAAGAACGCGAAGCATGGAAGAGGGGATAGCCCTTCATCGCGAATCCGATGTCGTTGTTGTCTGTTCCCTCGACTCGGACGCCCAATTTGACACTGGAGAACGGGAATTTGGGAAATGGTATCGGTCCTCCATCGACGTTGACAGTGTTGAATCAACAACCGATCGGGTCTTCATCTTTTGCCTTTTCGCCTTTGACTACCTACAGTGATGGCTCTGGTGGATGGCCGAGCTCCTGGTCCTTCGCCGACAGGATGCCATTTACTTCTCCCCACAGAAACTCACGGTATCATATCGATCGATGCTTGTCATCTCACCTCGTTGTCGTCCAACACGCACACCCCGTTTGTCATTTCATTTACACACCAGGGCCCCGCCATATGCCAATTTCTGTCGCCGTTGTTTCCATTCTATGATCTACCTGAATATAATGAGCGCCTAAAAATTTATGACATGAAATGATCGACCAACTCCGAGCTGCCTCCGCTGTTCCCGGTGACATGCTACGAATATGTAGTGTCTACTACACCAATATAGTCAGTAACGGCAATACTCTAAGTGAATACTCACATTCTTAGACGTTTATTCCGCCAAACGATTGTCTGTTCTCGCAAAATCAGTAGAGATGATGAATTAAAAAAGCAGTTGACACTGGGTCGGCGCAAAATTTCAACGGTAAACATGAAGAGAAACCTACGTTTTGCCTACGTTCTATTCTATTAGGTGCCTGCTAGAATTTCAACCCAGTACTTCCCATGATGACCGATAGAGCCATTTTTAAGCATCGGTGACAGTAGCTCGTTCAATGCGATGCTGGCCCATGGTGTTCCTGAGGACCTCGTTTGCCAGAGAACCTGGAGAGAACCATAGAGCAGATATCAATTAATTAATCACCAATCCATGTCCCAGGTTGGCCCTTCTCCTTGCCTTCTCCCCACACACGAAGGCAAAACATCCATCCTCGCTCCACAGCATCTCTGATCCGACACGCAGGGACATGGGATATCTATAATTGGAAGCCTGCAGATCATAATGAATTTTGCTCCCATTTATCGGCGTAGTTGCGGCGTACATAGGCCGCTGTCATAAACGACAGAAGTCGAGCTTCCTGGCATGTTGGTGTTTCCACACCTCCCAGAGAGTAGTATTTTGACATAGATTCGGGTATTGTATTTTCTTTGAACGCGCTCAATGTAGAGTCCAGTCTCGTAATCCGATGAAGCCCCAAAGGCACTGGATCTCTTCGAATGAGGTGTTTCTTCCAAGGAACTGAACAATTATAGTACTCGCGATTTTGGAAGGTGAATCCCTTGCTTTCACCATTGGCGCCGAACACGGGTTCAACCCATGGACGCCGTTTTACAATCGCTAAAATCCATTCATCTTCGTAGGGGTGCTTAGGTACCATCATGGTTAGAGAATACGGACATAGAGTGATTTCATGATTAATAAAATCCGGTTATCCTCGTGGGGTGGCTGTGCACGTGCGCAATCTCGTACTTTGTAGGAAAACGTTCTTGAGAGACATGGCATAGGTTAGCGCAGAAGTTGATGAGGCTTGGCGCTCAAATAATAGGTCTAGAAATGTGTACGCCTAATACTAAGCAGCTGACGATTATGATTTATTGTACCCAAAGTACTTCCTTTGATACCCTGTGCGCATAACGTTGGCGCCGTTGAAGGTTCTCTGGGGACTTTGGAAATCTTAACCTGTCAAAGGTTCAAAGGTCATCGGAGTTGTTCTTGTCCCATTCGTTCAGAGGTCGAATCGCTGACGTGTTGCACAGGTATCAGTTTAATGGGCGTTTGCCTGTCAAATCCTGCTGTATGTTTTCTTGTTCCCTTCCGTCGAGCGCGGATACGCAGGTGAGCGTGCAACAAACCAACAGAATAAGAGGGACTGCCATCTTCCAGGTATAAAATCGAGGGACTCGCTCCGTTCAGAAAGCAACCAACTCTTTAATAATTCCTCCAACAGCTCGAAAAGTCGACATACCAATGGAATCGGGAAATATGAACGCTAAGTATGCTGTTCTCTATTGTGCAACGTAACACGTGCTAAATATTGTGCATCAGCCGTAAGGTCGTCGTCGGCCAGAACGGTGCCGGCATACTAAACCCAGGGTTACACAACAACGCCTTGGGTAGCGGACTTTCTTGGGATACAGATTGGTTTGCTAAAGTGTCCATTACGAAATATATCAGATGGGAGAACAAAGCAAGCAGGAAAGATAAGTGGGCCTGCGGCATCAATAATGCGCAACCTCCCTTACCAATATTGGGGGTGTAGAAATCAATTTGGGTGTTCTGGACTTTGGGTTTGGTGGTTATGGTAGTGGAGGCAACGTTGACAATCTGGGTGGAGGAGGCGGGTTTGGAGGCGGAAGAGGCGAAGCAGTCATCGCCGATCAGCCCACCGTAACCATCAATATCATTGACAATTGCAAAAAACACCACACCAAACACTGCCCCAGCGGCAACGACTGCCCTTGCCCTGTGTTCTGTGTGACAGGGAAGAGAATGGAGTGGCATCTTTCAAGTTGCGGCTCCACCAGATTTCTGGACGACATGGAAGATCGAATTCGAGTGAAGTCTGTGTTGAGAGCATTCAAATGGAAATGAGACCAGAAGCTATGGTTATTTGATTTTTGTAAGAGTCAAGGTTCTCCCCAGATGAACCGTAATACTAAGTATTTGCCACAGGCTTGCATCGTTTATAATCCTACTATAGACGTACGGGGATTCCCATCAACTTCGTGTCCGTGAGTCGGATCAAAGAAGCAAGCTACGAGGCGTTCAAAAATGGGATAAGTCAGATTTTCCTCTGGCTCATGCTGCAGGTTATGGTTATCAAACTTCTATGTCAACGGAGACTGCGCGGCCAGGTACTACTACCAGCCCATTCAGTGAATTATGAATTACCATCTGGACTACTAGGACCTACCTTTTTTTTCGGCCACCATGGGAGTTGAACTAAGAGGCTCAGATAAGGTTATGCACGGTGTTCTTTATCGTGTTTGAGCCAAACAATTTCCATTGTCTTTTAATGGAGATCACAATGAGGTTCAATAAAAATCACTATCACGTCACTGAATGACAATGGTGTTCGATGGGACTCAGTGGAAAACACCGTAGTATGATTCGACATAATAGGCGGGGGTGCTCCTGATTGTGTAGATTCTAGAATGGATGGGGTGATCGCGGCCTGTTTCACCTTTTCTAACGAGGATGTCTTTGCCTAACTTAATTATTCTGTCGGTCAATAGTTAAATAATAAACTAATTAAGATAGGGCCCATCGTCATTAACAACCATGCCTGTTGCTCCGCATTCCTCCATACTTGTTACCTACCTTTGCCTTGGGAGTAGCTAACAGTAAATCCCAGCGCAATCCCCGATTCATGTCCTCGAACCTCATAAAATCGACTATGGGAGGGCTGCCGAGACCTCTGGCACGGGGAGGTCATTGTTGATATCAATCTGTGCTTGCATCTGTGGGAGCTGAGGGCATTTTGGGCAGTGATGCTAATCGGTCATGGACTGCTGGGCATACATTGCCAGATTGTCATCTGGCGTATCTAATCTCTAAGATAAGATGTAACAATATCCTTATATGGATATTGTTGCATCTTATCCCAGAGTCTGATTAGATATGCCGTAGATTACATCGGTACATGTGATCTGTAGATACCACCATCCGCAACCACAATCGCCTCTTGCCTCCATCCTTTGTGTCTTCTGGCGAGAATGGATTTTTGTGGCTATGCAAGATTGGGTATGTTTGTGGAACTTGCAGGATGTCGACGCATCTCGGAATGGCGGGCCACATATTGATGGATGACATAATCCATGTGGCCCACACAATTAGGTGATCGCGAATTCCTCCTCCTAATCATATCAAGTATCAACTGGGGCCCCTTATTGCGGCCAAATAATATTAGGGCGACGGCGGTTGGTGTGCATGAGGGCCCTGGGCTTGGTGGGGTGGGGGGAAAGGTGTGGGCGGGAGTACGAGTGGTGGAGGTGGGGGTGCGAATGGGACCGGAACCGGGAGTGGGAATGTGCCGCGGCGGAATTCGCTGCGTGATTTGGGGATCCCTGCGAGGATTAGTCAGGGGCAGGTTGGGCTACGAAGGGATTTGGGTAAGGTTAGGGAGTTTGTGATGACCACCACCACCACCCGCCCGTCCCGCTGCCATCCCCATAGATTTTTCAGTCCACAACTTCGCTCAGACTGAGTCCTGCTGATAGCCGCCGTGGGTATCCTAATTTGTTGCCTCGAATTCCCAACGCGCGACGAGCGAATAAGTCGAGTACTGGTACCGAGTCGGTATAATCCGCGTTGAAATTCAGAACATGTGGAGGACCTTGGGAGGTTGAGTGGTGATTTTTTTGACTTTTTCGTTCGTGTGTATCTTCCTCGTCGCTCTCGATAGTTTTTTTTTTGTGCTTTATGGCTCGTTTTTTTGGTGGTACATAGCTGTGTGTCCCCAGAGTGCAAATTTTTAGTTCTTGGTAGTGAATACACCCCTGATTTCTACTCTTTGTCGGATAATGAAATCGATACTGGGCGATCCCACGAAGGGATAGACTTACAATGACTCGATTGTCGAAGCATATTTTCCACCACCACGATATCTGTCACCACTTCCAAGAACCAAACCGAATCTTTCGAGAGTTACGTGACTAAATACTATTCTTTCAAAACTTGGAGGGAAAGTTTGAAGGTGTCATCAAAATTGCCCTCCAAGTTTTCAACGAACAGTATTTAGGCTAACCATGATGTTGCAACACATAATATTATGGATGGAACCGGAGGATTAGACTGGTCCATCTTTTCAAGCTCGATCGAGCAGAGATTGATAATTATTTCGACGCATCTTTCCTTTTGCTAACGCGGAATACTGTTCATGATTTCGAAGCTTCTGCCTACAAGTACATCTCGTGTGAATGTCTTGTTGGTATTCAAACTATCCCAAACTCACGTTCGACAGGCACCGACGTCGTTGCTCTCAGTCTCAACTCAGTCTGTTACATTTGTTCATTCACATGGACTCTTAGTTACTAATACATACAAATACGCTCGATTTGGACTGTCCTCGTCACATTGTACTTAGTTCGTTGTCTCGAATAATCATGTTCTAACCCTCGCCCTTGCCCGAGTCAAGGCTTCGTTAGCCCCATGCCCACACCAGGCATGGCCGGTCCGTCGATCTGTTTGGACGACACCCGCGCGCCCCTCGTTAGGCGCCGTCGCATCCGCCGCTGGTCTGGTTAGACCACGTCACCCCCTCACAGGCCGCAAGCGCCTCGCTCCGTTCCCTCGTTCCGGCGACGACCCGTTCAACATAGTCCTGTATGGGGAATTTGTTGCTTGTGGAAGCCCTCTTATTCCTTACAGAGGTGGTTGAAGAGCCGCGCTTGAGGCCCGACCACTGGAAGTACCGGAACCATTTCAAGATCTTGCGACACATACCGAGAAGCTTCGATTGCATGGGTTCGGCCCTTCGGAAATGATCAGTCACGTCTCTTGTGGGCATACGATAGGATCGGTATGCAGTGCCGACTTCCAAATTAACTCCGACCCGAGTGGAATTGGCCTTGCATTTTTTGATTCGACGAGAAGTTATTATAGTGCCATGTAAGTTCGATCTTCTCAACTTCACCCTGGAGATTCTAATTTTTATTGCTGTAGCGCTACTGAATTTATAAGTGGGAGGGCCTGGCAAGATCCATTAATTACCGCGCCGAATCTTACCTTTGCGTCGGACCTCCGGATATTTAGCAGCGACGGAAATGCCACGATGAATAAGTATGTCATGCTCTTTTAACCGTTTTCTGTTGCTAACCTCTTCATCCAGACTCCAATCAGCAACCGAATTTGCGCAGATATACCCAGCTACGATCACGAAGATGATCAATACGGTCGTCGGCCCCTTCCGATGTGACGTTGACGGACGAGATTATCCTGCTCCCGGCCAAAGTCTCAACCGGGTATATTAGCGTGGTCGAGGACCGTTTGATCTTCTCAAATTGCCTGAGGGTAACCGTCCATTCGAATTGCCTAATCCTTCGATTAAAACTTAAGTTGTAATTTTCAATACCTGTCTCAAGGCCGCGACCTTCCTGATCCCACAAACCGTACAGTTTAACTGCTCTGGTGTGACAAGCGAGGAGAGTTCAACAACTGTTCTGGAAGGATCAACGTTGGGGCAAATCATGTTATTGGCACCCCAACTACCTCGCCTTTGGCGAAAGCAATGAAGACCAGGTGCTTCTTCGGGTATGACTTTGCGGTTCCTATCTTCTCGAACCAGCCAGTCTCCTAATTCTGGGAAGGGAACCAATCAGCTCTGATTGTCTATGATAGCGATGGTAACAGCTACGTTACCCCACAAGATGAAGTCATCTATGTTCCTTGGTTGAGTACGGAGCAGTTCACAGCCGATACGACTGAGTTAGTGTCCAATTTTTTCACTATTGTCGCCAGAGTGAGTGAGGTTTTCCCAATTCTGAAGCACGAATACTTATACCGGATTCTTCACCAGGTTCGAAGTGAAAGCAAGCCCACACAAGCGATGCTACCCGCGTACGATGCCACTGGACAGGACCAACCACCCACGTATAGCGCAACCATTGACCTCATCGCAAACTCTTCAATCGCGCTATCCTTATGTAAGCCTAGTAAAACCCTGTGCCAGACCAGACCGTATTCAGCGCCTTTTTTCCAGGTTAATGAAGCTAGGGCAAACCCCTGTTCTCTGGAGCCTCCCAGATAGCATAGGCCATTTCGTGACCAGGCCGCTCAAGGTATTGTCAACCTTTTGCAGGTCGAGCAATCCTTCGATCAACCATCCAAGTACAATCCCGACGCTTGGTACCTGCCATCGAAAAGAGTGAGAGGGCAGTCTGCACATTGCGCTTCTGTCATCGTTGTGGTTCTATTGACGATGGGACTCTGAGAGGATGAGGAGAGAGAACAACCGTGGTAGTGTCATGTAATTACGCAGATATCCTCCCGGGCGCTGAGTTCTGTACAGACCTTTGTGCACGGCCTGCTATGTAGTAGGCAGATTCAGTAATTGTGTCGCCCGACTTGTGGCTAAACTTGCAAAACAATTGCAAAAGAGCCTATTTGCAACTGGAGTTTCATAGCAGCAAAAACTCAAATTTAGGCGCCGTTCGGAACATTTCGGGATCATGACGCTATTCTGAAAACGTTCTTAAAAAAACACAACGGGCTTCCTAATCAGAGTTGCAAGTCGCTTATCATGATGTCTTGAGCCAGTTGTAAATACACGCTATTGTCTCGTACTCGACGCTGCGAACTCAGATGCATGGTAGTTACAATGCTAACAGTGAGAAGTTAACAGATTCAGCTGACATGATCGTGGACATTCGCAATTGAAGAGATCACGTCTTCTTTGATCTCATTATTGGCACCTGATAATATTAAGAAAAGGGAAAGGTTCCATGGTGGATCTCCCCCGCTTGCTTCAAGGATGGAACTGGTGGGAATGGTGCAGCATCCTCACCTACATAAGGCGGCATTTTTCTCAAATAGGAGTAGGAACCTGTTAGGTCTGTTTCTTGTAAGGCGGGCCCCCCATTAAGAGGCTTTCTGAGGGTTGACATATAAATAGATCATCGCCGCCTCGCTGCCATTCGGGGCGGCTCGTATATGACT
>Ga0307517_10009165_pt1 | contig 14082 bp, 7 predicted proteins | sample 23_EM_MG_FD_194515 | JGI IMG/M metagenome (GOLD analysis project Ga0307517, IMG submission 194515) | Populus trichocarpa ectomycorrhiza microbial communities from riparian zone in the Pacific Northwest, United States - 23_EM | ecosystem: Host-associated > Plants > Roots > Unclassified | place...
TGTAATTGTTGTGGTATATATATATATATATATATATATAAAAGAGATAGTAGCAAATAATCATTATGTATAAAGGTGATTGTGTTTGATATTAAATAAATTTTCACGTATCTCGCAACATCGTACCGGATAGTAAATCATGTATTTGATATTAATGATAACATGTAATGGAACAAGGTGTATATATGAGTTTAGCTGTGTTACATTCAAAACTCTTGTCATAAACAACTCCTTTTTCTTTTATAGATGTTTTCTATCCGTTTCTAATATATAGGCCACCTAAAAAATTCAAAATATTGAACTCCTAAATTATATGTTGAGAGTAACGATTAAGTGCTTGATTTTGCCTAAAAATACTACTTGTTCACTTCATGTGAAAATATACTTCATATTTGCAAACTCTTTAATCTAAAAGCTTTTATTACTTTTATAATCCTCTTTCACATTCTTGAACTTTATTTGCATCCATCTTCTCTTTCACATTCTTGAACTAGATTACTTGTTATAAAGATTTTAGTTCAATTCATTGTAATCTTCTTTTTAATTGTGAGGTATGATTAATTATTGTGAGAGATAATCCATTATTAAAGTGTAAGTGGCACTTGAACCACTAGAGAAAATCTTAGTTATGAGTTATTGAAAGATTAAGATCTTGATATTTGAAAAAGACTTAGAGTGAAAGGTTTTCTAATCTTAAACCTATAAAAAAAATTAGTGTATCGGTAAGGTCTTACCTATGAAGAAGATCATATTTTGTTAGTGAATACTTGAATGGTTGTTTAAGGAGCAGAGTAGATGGTTGTTTTAACCATTATAAATTTGATGTGTCTCTTTTAATCCTTATCTCATGTATTTTGTGCACTTTCATATTGAATTTGTGTTTTAGCAATTTAAAGTGTTAATGGATAACAAATTTTAAGATATTCAACCTTTAGTAAAGTACCTAATTCACCCACCTCTTCTGTAAAAGCCAAAGAACTGCCAGGGTAATTTTGTATTCATATAGGTTATTTAAGCAAGAATTAGTTTTAGTAATTATTAGAATTAATTTTATATCAATTTTAGTTTTTTTTTATATAGTAAAATAAAAGTTAAAAGGGAGATGTTCTACACACTTTGCAATAGTTATCTAGCCTTCTTCTTTACAGTTTTCAAGCTTGTTTTGCTTTTAATTCTATTTTTTTTCTCTCTAATATAGAGCTTAAATTTCGATCTTTTATATCAATATTTTGAATTCTCTTATTCCTTTGGTTTGTAGATTTTGAAAGGCAATGAACATTTCCCAGGATAAAACTAAACAAACTTTTATTATCACTAGATTCTTTCTTTTGCTCACTAATTTTTTTAAAATAACACTATCGTCTTTTACTTGCAATTCCTGCTAATATGGCTTATATTTTGAAACCATTTAATAAGACAACTCTAATGTTTCCAGGATCTGACTCAACATTCCAATACCACAATTATTTTATCTCAAAGAACCTTCAGCATTAAAGTTGCTTTCATTACACATCGTGTGGGCTATGGGGAAGCTGGGGTTTTAGTAATTTCATTAATATATTATTAGTACAACAAAGATTCTAAGAATAAGCACAAGTGGTTCTCATTTCATTTCTACTGTGCATATACATTGCCCATTGCCTGAAGACACCTACATAAATCCTCTTTGATTTTAGGATCCAATCCAATTGGAAATAAACATCCCCACCTCTCTCTGCCTACTTTTTGTTTGTCGCATTGTTGAAAGTTACCCAGTCCCTTTCAAACCCCTTAAAATGACAGCATCCCCAGTCTAGTGTCTCCAAGGTAGCCTTACTTTCACTAACTTAATGGTTGATTGTCCTTTTCTTGAAGTAAATGCTCTCCCTTTGGTGGTTGTTATAGCTATTTTCCTTCTGTCATCTATTCCAAACCTGAGAAAACCTTTACTATCAGCATGTAATAATATATTGGAAACTATAGAGGATAAGAGTAAAGGGTGTTGAAGAGAAGCAGTGAATCTTATGCATGTTTATTTGTCTGTCAAAGTTGTCCGCTTGTGGTTCAATCTGTACTTAATCTTGTCTTTGATGGACTAAGAAGCTACACGTCTGCCTTCTACAGGCTTCTTTCCTTGTCCTTTCTCTCTCATGATTCTTTATTAAATAAACCTAATATTTTCCTATATCAATAACATTTCAAGCAGTATGACATCCAAAGTAGCGGCCCATAGTTTGCATGATCCTGCATGGGAGGTGGAAAGCCTCAGGATGGGGCAAATGACAGAGAGTCCATGGTGCTGGGGAACATGTTCCAATTAAGTGATGTTGCTATTTGAATTAATTTACGGTTTAACCTATAAACATGAAAATTTATCCTTCATGGGTTTTGACAGTTGGCCTGGAGGAGCTATTATTTCTTCTCATCAGCAATTATGCAATTAACGGTAAATTAGGAGGGATAAAAAAATGTTGCACACGCTCAAAGAACAAGAGAACAAATTAAGAGACATGAATTATAGATCATGATTTGACAACAAATGACATTATCGACAATTAGGCTTTTGTTTCAAATCAACCTGAAGAGAATCATGTTGTTGATGCTATAAGAGTTGTGTAAAAAGTTGAAAATGATTAGTTGGGGAATCCTAAGCTTGACAAAGCCATCACTATTTAGTTGACATAAGCATCATCCATGTGGGATCACCGGATAATACTTGGACAAATTTAATAATATCATTTGCCACTTTCTTCTCTTTTCATGACCTTTCCTCTTGTCCATTAAATTCCTCATTCGGTCTCTGTCTTAAAAAGCAGGTTCCTACAAGCCACAACATTATTTTTCAGCCTCCACCATTGTAAGCTTCCCATCTAACCTCAGAATGCCACACCCTGCCATGATTTTCCAAAGTGATGTAGCAATTGAGAATTTGCTCAATGATCAAAATAGTGGATCAAAAGATACTCAAGATGATAATTTAAAGGAGTGGTTGAGTCTAAGCCTCGAAAGAAATGAGCCTGCTGCCACAACTGGAGATAGTGATTCTAAAGCAAAACCTGATGCTAGCAATAAGGTATTTTCATGTAATTTTTGCATGAGAAAGTTTTATAGCTCACAAGCCTTAGGGGGTCACTAGAATACGCTTAAAAGAGAAAGAGGAGCTGCTAAGAGATTACAATCTCACATAATGATGATGACAACAATAGGATTCTCCTTCAATTCTCTTTCGGCTCGATCACTTGGCGTCCAACCTCATTCCCATGTGTATAAGCCCAATATGGAAGCTGCGTCTAGTATGGTAGCAAGATTTAGTGATGTAAGTAGTGGTTTTGGAATGGCTTGGACACCTTTTATGGTTGAAGAAGCAATGGATTCGATTTGGCTAGGAAGCTTTCATGTAGACAGAATAAAAACATCATATGTGATCAAAGTTGACTTAAATTTGAGGTTGTGATCGCCTCAATTTGAAATTTTCCTCCCCCTTTGTGGTCTTTTCGTATTATTGTCCATGTAATATTTCCACATGCTCATCTTATCAAATAAGGATCATACAAATCTAGATGCATTTTCTTTACTCGAACACACCCTAACAGCTTATGAAATCCATGAATACTTCTACTTTCAACTTGACTAATTAGCACTACAAACAAAATTTGCAACTCGAATTGCTTTTTCGTTTGATTGTCTGAAATGAGTAGCAAAAACACTATACATCTATAAACAAAAAATACTATTAATTGCTATAATGAATATATTTTTTTGCCCTTGAAAGAAAAAAAAAATTTGCCTTTGAAAGAAAAAATATGCCTTGGAGTAGAGGGTGATTCAATCTTTTTCCATGGTCCATTGATCATTAAAGAATTGTTCAAATATATATGTATCTTTTAAAAATTCTCAAAATAGTAAAATGACTAAATTATCTCTACAATCAAAAAAATCAAAAAAATTTAAAGTTGTTAACTGAGAATGTTTTTGTTTTTTTTTATACAATAAAAACACATATTTACCATTGGAAGAATCAAGAAAAAACAAGCCATTAGCCTAGGGGCTTTCTGGTCTTTTCATACATGTATTTTGTTAATTCCAAAACAATTAAAGGCAATTTGGTCTTTTTAGGATGATTAACTAATATTAAATTTAAAAAGCTATTAGTCCATGCTATTCACGTGCCTACATCATTTGGACAACGTCTTTTAGTGGTTAAAGAATGGTCATTCTCCTAAGCATGTCCTAGGGAGAAAGCTCATTCTCATGGACATATCAAATGAGGATGCTCTTTTATTTAGGCATGCCTCAATAAGGATCCTCATTCTCTTGGGCGTGCCCCATTGAGGATGGTCATTCCCTTGAGCATGCCTAGAGAGGATGGTCATTTTCGTGGGTGTGCTCTCGGGAGTATAGTCATTCTCTTAGGCATGCCTAAGAAGGATGCTCATTCTTGTAGGCGTGCCAAAGGGAGAAAGGTCATTTCCCTTGGGCATTTTCAAGGGAGGATGGGTCCCTCTCTTGACTGAGCCTAAAGGATGATAGGTCATCCCTTGGTTGAGCCCATGGAAGCATGATCCTCAAGGTTTTTTAGGCTCGTTAAATTTAGGTTCATTAGGTTGAAACATGACTTATAAACCAAAAAATCTTTCTTTATTCACCATTGCATGTATATATGTTATGCCAGTAGGAATCAGGTATAAAATTTGTTTACCATTACAGATCATATTTTTTTCTCTAATGTGTAAACCAAAATTTATAGATTTCAAGGTCTTTTAATTACATGAGTTTTGTGTAAAAAGAATGACCTAACATCTATTATCATTGAAAACCATAAATAAGAAAGGTAACAATTGTCTACTAGAGGTTCATGGTTTTCGATTTGACACACTCAAGAGAATAAAGTTCATATGCATATACAGGAAAAAGATTGATGATTCAATCCAAGTTCATATTATGATAATATCACAAGAACAAAAATCAAAATATAATATCGTACCTAGTATTGTAGAGCTAGATCTTTTGGTTTAACAATTCAAGACTAAATGAAAGTTGAGTTATGGGAACTAAAACAAACTTTGTTGTTACCTTGACACTGTTATTGTTAAATCAGAAGGAAATCATTGGTGCTTTATCACATAATAACACATCATAAACCACAAACTCTAGTACCAACTATTAACCATATTGAAAATAATTATAAAGTACCAAACTTCATGAAGAATAAAGCAAGTTCAAGCTAATAACAATGATATTAAATAGTAAAGATAATGCTTTTTTTCTTTAAGAAAATCATCATACATTAAAATCATTTTGAATTCTCAAAAAAAAAAAAAACAACTAAAGCAATAGAACCTTAATTAACAAAACCCCAATTGAATAACGGTTACCACTCATAAACCTATATATAAAAACCCATAAAAATTTCACAAACCAACCATTCTTAAATAGCTACCATCTTCATTATTTCCACCTAACATGTCTTAAGAACATGTAGATAAGAACTAAAACATGGATAAAAAAATAAAAAAACTAAATGGAAATTGAAAAAACACATAAATTATGATCTTAAAGGGAGGGTTTTACAAACCTTAAGTAATGGATATATAGAGAAAGTGTGTTGTGTCGCCTTTTAGAGGGGAGAGAGTGTCGTCACCACTAATAAAAGAAAGAGAAAGAGAGAACACCGACCATCTAGTATAAGAGAGATAATGATGCGAACCCTAGCGGAACTTAATGGAATTTGCGAACCCAAGATCTATTTAATCCAAGTTTGAGTATGACATTGAGCTTATCACAATGAAAGACTTGCTCCAAGACAACAAGACTATAAATCACCCAATCACAACGCCTACACTAGGAGACAAGCAAAAGAAGTATAAAATCACTAGCAAAGATTGGTCAATTCTTTGAAGAGTTGAAGTTCAATAAAAAACCAAGAGATGCAATATTTTTATTTTTCAAAAAAAATCTCTCTTGAAATATTTTTCACAAATATGCTTATACTAGAAAGCTAAGAAATCCTAGTTTTCCTAATGGGTTACACATAAACCCAATTTAAACAATACCCAAACCAAGCTAAAACTAGCCCAACTAATTAAAATAAATAAAATAAACAAGTCTGAAACTTAAACAAGTGTTGCCGCACAAAACAAAGATAGATCAATAGCCCAACTAATTAAAATAAGACAATGTTAGTTTTTCTCGTAATTTGCTAACAGCATCAAAGTCCAACTTCAAATGAATGGTTCTCTCTCGTATTAATTCATTAGAAGGCATGTCATATATCATTGAAAGGGTATAGAATTCTACTTTCCATCCCAACTAGATTTGTATCCAAATTCAACCTGTAGCTCCAGTTATGATCAAAACAGTAACTAAAGGTCAAATTGTTCAATTTGAGTCTTCTTATCTTAATCCTTGTGTAATGGCCTTGGTTCCACCAACAAGCCCTTCTTGAACATGAATTAAATTAATCAAGACTTGCTCTTCATTATTTATTACCCTCTTAAAGTCCACCTTAGCTCATGTATCTCGAAGAAGTCCATTGAAAGCCTCCCTCTCGAATCGATCCAATATGTTATCATCTCAATATTTTTTAAAAAAGATATCATCGTGAATATTTTTTTTAAACCAAACTATATTTTTGTTGGTTATCCAGATTCTATTTGGACCTGTCAAGTTGACCAGGACATATTAGGACAATTCATACACAGTTTAATTTGAAATATAAGCTAGGCAAATAATCAAGTTAAAAGATTTCAAGTTTGATATGTTAGGCCAAACTTAATAACAATACTAAATAATTTCATGTATTCTAAATATTTTTGTATGTTCAAAAACATTTTAGTCCAATCCACAAGATAATTTTTGTTATATCAATCATATTATTGTTTGTGCATTGTTTTATACAGCAGAAGTATCTTTATCTATTTATTTTAATTTATACTTAAGAGAGATGATAGTATCAGAAAGAAAAAGAAAAAAAAACTTGTGTCATATGTCCATTTTTGTAGCAAGTTATCTTTGAACTATTTATAAGGATTCTCAAACAGGTATTGAGCTGTGAAGGTTTAGAAATTTCATAACCAATTCGTTATTGCACAGATAAACCTAATTGAGGATTTATTTTTAATATTGTGGGGACCAAATTGAGAGAAAATATTCTTTAGTGGCTTAATTGAAACTTAGGTTATAATCGGAGACTAATTTGAGAATTTAAAACCAGAAGAAAGAGGTGTCAACTTGAGGAGAGAGATAGCTCCTCTGTACCAGAAAGACTTTGCCAGTTTTTGAAGGTTAAATAAATATAAATATTATTTCAATTCACGCATTCGACGCTGCCTTCCTTCCGACACACCCTCCTCCCCTCTCCTCTCCGTCGCTTGAGCTGGAACCGTATTCTTCACTCATCTCCAACTCACTCATGGCGCGACTGATTCAACTCACTATCCTTTTCATTCAATTTTTTTATTATTATTACATCACCACCACCACACACGGCGTCTCTTCCAATGGAACCACCTTCCTCCTCGACAGTTCCCGCTCTGCCATGATATTACCACTCTTTCTATCTCCTCCAAATCCGTGTACAAAATTCTCCAGTACGCGTCGCCTTCTCCAGAGATCCAATGCTAATGCTCTGCCCAACGCGCACATGAGACTCCACGATGATCTCCTTATCAACGGGTATTATACAACAAGGCTATGGATCGGGACGCCGCCACAGAGATTTGCGCTGATTGTTGATACAGGCAGTAGTGTTACTTACGTTCCATGTTCTTCTTGTGAGCAGTGCGGCAGGCACCAGGTATCTTTTAATTTTTATTAAATTTGAGAAACAAAAATGTTTTTTGTGTTGGAAGTATCAATTAAATAATGGGAGATCTACTGAAAAACTATGAGCATAATTCAATTTGAATGAATGGAGTAAGAGCGTTGTAAGACTTGATGGTCTTGTGCCATCAGTGCAGTGGTATAATTAGTTGAGATTAATGGGCAGGAGTCTTTTTAAGGACCTGCGTGTAAAACATGCTGACAGAGTCGTTGTGGGATAATATAGTTTTCCTCTCTTTTCTTTTGCTTTCATCGTTTTGGAGGATGACTTATTGTCCAACATGCTTCTGTAACGCTGGAAATGTTCCTTTTCTTTTTTAATAAAGTTTTTTTCTTTGCTATTTTTGTTATCTTTCACCAGGATCCAAAGTTTCAACCAGATTTGTCAAGCACTTACCAATCTGTAAAGTGTAATATAGATTGCAATTGCGACGATGAAAAGCAACAATGTGTTTATGAGAGACAATATGCTGAAATGAGTACTAGCAGTGGCGTTCTTGGTGAGGACATCATATCCTTTGGCAATCTAAGTGCACTTGCTCCTCAACGTGCTGTTTTTGGTTGTGAAAATATGGAAACTGGTGACCTTTACAGTCAGCATGCTGATGGCATAATGGGAATGGGTCGTGGGGATCTTAGTATTGTGGATCATCTTGTTGATAAAGGTGTGATTAACGATTCATTCTCATTATGTTATGGTGGAATGGGAATTGGTGGAGGTGCGATGGTTCTTGGTGGTATATCGCCCCCTTCAAACATGGTTTTTAGCCAGTCTGACCCAGTGCGCAGGTGTGTTGTTAAAGATTTTTTGTCTTAGAGGTATAACACTTTTCAAACTTTCCTAACAAATACATTTGGCACTTCTCCCTTATTTACTCTAGTTTCGGGATGGCAACAGTCCATATTACAACATTGATCTGAAGGAGATACATGTTGCGGGAAAGCCATTGCCTCTAAATCCTACAGTGTTTGATGGAAAACATGGAACCATCCTGGATAGTGGTACAACATATGCTTACCTACCAGAAGCAGCTTTCGTGTCATTTAAGGATGCTGTAAGCTACTTTCCTTTGAGTTATACCCTTTATTTCTTTTTTGGCTCTTTTTGTACAGAACTTTAGTGGAACTTTGTTTCACAACAATATTTTGTTGGAGAATCATTTTTCTCTATGCTAAATAACATGATAAGGTTGAATGAGCTGCCTGCTATTTCTCCTTGACATTGTTAATGAATGGTGCATTTCGAGTAGCATTCAAACAAAAATAAGAAGTATTTGCATCTATCTAATATTATGGCAATATATATCACCAAAAGTGATGCAGCCAACGAGTAGCAAGTTTCTGAATTATGTTATTTTGATTTTTAGATGTGTTTCTGGTAATCATACAATTTAAGAACTTGTTTTACCCGAAGCTGTCATACATCACTAAGTCCATCTTATGAGAATAAATTTTGACCAAATGCCAAGATATGTGTATTGTCTCTCCTAAACATTCAAGGTTGGTCGAAGTTCAACATAATTATTCTTAAATTCTTAATCCATGTATTTCAAGGAATGGTTGCTAAGCATTTACTTTAATTCTCATCTTCATTCTTTTATCCTCTGCGTTCCCATGAAATATATTTTTGATACCTCCGATTTCACAATGAATGTGTATTGAATAAAGCAGATTAGTTTGATAGACTATTAATGATATAGTGCATCAATTTGTGATTCCTTGCTCTTGTAGTTGTTCCTAATATTGTGTTCGTTGTTACCATCTTTTGAGATGGGCATGCAGATTATGAAGGAGCTTCATTCCTTAAAGCCCATCCGTGGGCCTGATCCAAATTATAATGACATTTGCTTTTCTGGTGCTGGAAGGTATTGCATTTAGATAAATAGAAGGTTGTAGCTTAAGTTCATCACTGGATTTTTATGTCATTACTGTTGTGTAGTTAACAGTGGTAAATAATTTTCTCTCCAGTGATATTTCCCAACTGTCAAGCTCCTTTCCAGCGGTTGAGATGGTATTTGGAAATGGGCAGAAGTTGTTACTGTCACCAGAAAATTATTTATTCCGAGTGAGTAATTGGTTTTTCTAGAATTTTTCTTTAAGAATGGTTGGGGGACAGAGATGTATATATCCTGTAAAAAGCTGCATGTTTCCTTGTTCCTTTTCTTTTCTCTGATCTCACTCACTATGCTATTTTATTTATAGTTGCTGATTGAGTCCTTATTCTATTCACTTTGTTTTTTCTTAGCATTCAAAAGTGCATGGTGCATATTGTTTGGGTATATTCCAAAATGGAAAGGACCCAACCACTCTTCTAGGAGGTATGCAAAATTGCTGAGCATGAGTTTTGATGATTTATTATATTATGCTCTCTGTTTGAAAATTTGCCCTTTTATTTTCCATCAGCAATATGCTGCAATGTATTCTTGAGGTATTTTTCTAGTCCTGAGTTGTGTTGGCTTGTGAACTTTTGTTTGTAACAGGAATTGTTGTCCGGAATACTCTTGTCTTGTATGATCGTGAAAATTCAAAGATTGGTTTTTGGAAGACTAATTGTTCGGAGTTATGGGAAAGACTTAATGTAGATGGTGCACCGCCCCCAGCACCTTCATCTTCAAATGGAAATAACTCAAATACAGAAATGCCACCCTCCGTGGCTCCTAGCGACCAAAAACATTATGGTCTTCCAGGTATGTCAAGTTCCAGATCTCTGAGCAACTCCTATATTGGCAATGAACTTGAAATCATTGTATGAACATATACCTTTTTGTGCTCACACCTATTGGAACTACTCTGGTTCTAGTGGCTTAAGTAGCATAAGCTGCATAACTTTCATGACTGGTTCAATATCCTAGCACTTCAGCAGAGTTTCATTCATCGCGGGCTCAGAAATTTGATGTGTTTGAAATTGAACAAATGGTAACAACCATGGCATGGATTTGCAGGAAAAGTTTCATTATGCATGGTTGTTACCATTTGTTCAATTTCAAACACATCAAATTTCTTGAATTTTTATTTAAGGAAATTATACAATTTCAAACTTTTTTTTTTTCTGTAAGCCAAAGCATTTGGATTTGTCATGGCAAGTTGGTCTTTTGTTATCTTCTTTCACCATATTCCTCATTTAGTAAAGATATACTTTTAGGTTTAATTGACAGTGTATCCTTACAGTCAATTTGGCATAACTTGTGAGTGCCTTTGAGTTATTTAAAATGCTACTTTTGACATATTAGCTCTAAGAATTATGTCTATGAAATCATTTTCACAGCAATGTTGTAAACAACTTAAAGTCATAATTTTGTTTTTATTCCATATTGAGTGATGATCAATGAGTAGAAATCATGTATCTTGAAGTCATATTTCAAAAATTGCTTTTTCATAATTCATTTCTGATATATTATATATAAAAAATATGTTTAACACTATTGTAAACAACCTTTATTTTATTTTGTTGTATTATTTTTTTGTCATATTTTAGATTTTGTTCCAATTTAAGTCATGATCATTGAGTGAAGAAATTTTGTTTTTGCCCCCGTGTTTTTCTACACAAATGAAGTCAAAATTTTGTCCCGTGTTTTTTTTACACAAGTTTAGTCAAAATGCTTTATAATTCTTCACTCATATTTTTACTCCAAAGTCAAATTGCATTATAAGTTTTTTGTTTTCTTACATAATATGTATAGAATAAATAATCCATTTTATGTTAAAAAAGATGATGGTAAGTACTTGAAATAAACCATACCCAGCAGGCTCCTGGAACAGGAGGGATTAAGTTTCATGCCATGAAATATTGGTTTGAATTGGGCCAACTGTGAAACGTAAAAGAAGAACATTTACAGAGAACTGTCCCCAAGTCTAAAGCATGTGCTTTAAATCCTCACTCTATATTTCGGTTGAGATGAATCAGGTTCCAAGATTCTGAAGTTATACTAGATACACTTGTTGACTCTTCAACAAATCATGTTTCCTCTTATGGTCTGTTATGATAGTTCAATCAAGATGCTTTCTGGTCATATTTAATGATTTACTTTCATGGACAGATGAAAAGAAAATTGGACAGATAACTTTTGAAATGATGTTGAATGTCAACTACTCAGACCTGAAGCTTCACATTTCAGAACTTGCTGAATCCATTGCTCAGGAGTTAGGCATTAACAGTTCACAGGTTAGACAAGTATTGTATTGGAATGCAATGCAGGTATATTGCTTCATTGATGTAGATGCAAATAATATGGGAGTATATAATCATCTTCTCAATAGGGGAAAAGAAGTTAGTTAAAAAGCAACTTTGTAGTTCATACTGGCTTTGCTGAGGTTTGCTTTAGGAGGCCAATAATTTTAGGTGCATGATTTCAGGTCTATATTCTGAATTCTATGGAAAAAGGAAATGCTTCGTACATTGAATGGGCTGTAGTCCCTTCCGGATCTGCTGACTGCATTTCCAATGTCACTGCTCTTGTAAGTTTGTTTGTATGTTAGTACAGCTAGTGACCATGCCTAAAATTAGAACTGTTTGCTTGATGTTTTTGGTTTTCCCCACAGAGCATAATTGCCCGTGTTGCTGAATACCACTTGCACCTTCCTGATACATTTGGAAGTTATCATTTGATTAACTGGGAAATCAAGGCTTCAGCAAAACGGTAGGTTATTTTTTATTTTGTTGACAGCTATTTCTCCACTTCACTTGGTTTATGATTCTTTTTGCTTCATTATTTTTATTTATTAACTGGGTTCATTTTAGTGACTTGTGTTCAACTCACCATGTCATATAGCATTGAGTGATGTCCTCGTATGTAAAATTTTATTTCATGGTTCTTGAAGATGTATATACAATCACCTGAGAGTTATGGTTTTTTCTTTTCGTTAAAAAAATAAATAAATAAAAAAGAAGAGGAAGAAGAAAAGTTATGCTCTTCTCATTTATAAACTACTTTCAATATGGAAGTTGCTAAAGCACCTTATGGGTCATTGCTTGCTTCTTTCCAGATTTCTCAGCGTTCATATTGTTGGATTCTTTTCCCTCTAGTGGTTGTTTTTAGCGTTTAGGCCTTTCTACTTTTTTATATGGCCCGTGCCTCATGGTATTCTGTAAACATTGTGATCTTATCATATTATGCAGGACATGGTGGCAGCAACATTTTCTATTGGTGGTTTTAGCCAGTGCTGTTACGTTTATTTTTGGATTATTAGCTCTTGGAATATGGTTTATATGGAGACACAGACAACGAGCATTGAATCCATACAAACCAGTCGATGCAGTAGTTACTGAGCAAGAACTGCAGCCGTTGTAGGCTTCTCGAGGGTCGATGAATTATTTTATTTATGCTGCAGTGTGTAAGAATTTTTTTGTTCTTTGATTCAGAAGCTGTAAATTCTGCAATCCGAGTGACCAAATTTCTCAAGATTTTATCAATAGACAAAACAGCCCTATCAACTGCTTTATTGTGTTATTCAGTAAACAGGGCGGTGTCAAAAGAATAGCTTTCAGTCCAAATTTTGTATTTTAATACTCATAACTTCGTCTGTTGAGCGGAGGGGATTCTTTACTCTTCTTTTTTCAGAGCGTGAGGATTTTGGGTTAGCACGCCTTTCTAGCATTGAATTGGACGCGCGCGCGCGCAGGATTCAAGTTGGTGAGTGCCTGATTATTCAACAACTATGGGAATATAAACAGAAGTAACTAGAATATATATATATATATATTCTAAACGATGATAGAGTTTACGAGATTGGGTTACTTATTTGAATAAATTTAGGTAATTTAATAATATATTTTAAAAAAATTAACACCAATAAAAATATGATAACTAATTAGAAAAAAAAACTTGTCAATATTATGGAAATATATTTTCTAAATATTCTTAAAAGCTTATAATAATTGTATTTGATAATAAAACAAAAAAATAAGAATATGATAACCTTATAAAGAGAAAAATTAAAAAAATAAAACTCATTTACTACTAAATTAGAAGGATGAAATGAAAAAAAAAAGATTAAAAAAAAATCTAACTCAAGTCACTATGTTAAGTTTATGGTTTAGTCGTGAGACCAATATAACCTCATACAAAAGCAATTGAATAAAACAATAGAGGTTAATTTTCAAGCAAACTAAATAATAAAAGAAAAAACTAAAAAAAACAATTGAAAAATATGTTCTAAAAAACTCGAGTTAACTAGACTAACCTGCGCCGAGACATGAGATTAAGATAATTTCATAGAAAGGAAAGAGAAAAAAATATGAAGCTCAAGGTCCAATAACTTAATGTCAAATGATGAAATTGAAAA
>Ga0307517_10009167_pt1 | contig 14080 bp, 6 predicted proteins | sample 23_EM_MG_FD_194515 | JGI IMG/M metagenome (GOLD analysis project Ga0307517, IMG submission 194515) | Populus trichocarpa ectomycorrhiza microbial communities from riparian zone in the Pacific Northwest, United States - 23_EM | ecosystem: Host-associated > Plants > Roots > Unclassified | place...
GTCAAAAAACCATCTCAAATCAAAAGTTTAAGCTATTAGATAAGATTCCAAGACATGATATATATGACAATGCTCATTAAAGAGGAAAATTCTTGACTTTATCTCTGTTAAATGTGAGCTGTTCTACTGTTATTCCCTATCGATCTCCACCAGCACAGTGATTGTGGGATATGTTTGACTAAGCCAGGTGGTGCTTGAGCCCCATGGTGGATTCTTCTTATTGATAGAATCTGGGTTTTAGAAAGAGGGATTATGGCAACATTCTATGATCTGTTGATGGCATGGAATCTGCAAATGCCGGGAAGATGAGCATTTAGTTACATGTTGCATCATAGTTCCATCATCCCAAGCACAAACTGTTTACCTTTTGCTATGTTCCACATATGATGTTCCTGGGATACATCACTCTGATTACATCTATGTTTTCTTCTATTTCAGCTGTTAATGTTTAATGGCTGGTTGCTGTCAGTGACCATCAGTTACAGTGACTATGAAGCCATGCAATACCCACCGGTAAACCTACAAGGCTTACATATGTTTAAGCTTTCTGTTGCTTGCTATTTCCTTGCGATCTCGGTGCTCACCGTTTTGTGCCCCCAGTTAGATGTATAAACTCTTTGATGTAAAATGATCCGCCCCAAGCTTTTTAATTATCGAGTTTTTTTTTAATAGCGCAATAAAAAATATTTTAAAAACTAGCATAATTAAAAAACAAATAAATAGCATATTTCTTAAGATTGCGCTATTAAAATAATTAGTGCAACTAAAAAAATAAAAATGGGCGAAACCAAGAAACTTTTTAAATTGAAATAACATTTTTAAAACGAGTTTTTTTATAACCCTAAGAATTTGTGCAGACATAATTATTAAATTTAATATTGGAGCAAGAGAGTTACTACATGCATACTTGTTTTATGTGAAAGAAAAAAATGATTTATAGTCATTATGATTTTCAATGTTCATAGATTTGTAGAAAAACTTAATTATATTTAAATTAATTGCTTTCGTAAATTCTTCTTTCAAAATGAGGATTAAAAAGGATCTTGTGGATAGCGAACCCAGTCACAACGTGAATGAATTGACACCTCACAGAATTGAACTTGATAATTCCATTGCTCATAGTAATTCAAAAGCTTGACCGACCCTCCACAGACACTGAAACGAGCAAGAATGAGACTTTAAGAAACCTGAGAGACATGAGCTCGCACCTATTGCCCTTCACTGCAACCCCGCCGCCGCAAATTCCCTCCAAAGCAAGCCCACTTGCTCAACACACTCTCTCTCAACGAACCCATATCCCATCTCACATATACAAGCACCCGGCCGCTATCCTCTTAGAACTCTGCACTTCCTCTAAAGAAGTTCACCAAATCCTCCCTCAAATCATTAAAAACGGGCTCTACAATGAAACCCTTTTTCAGACCAAGCTCATTAGTCTTTTTTGTAAGTATGGTAATTTAACTGAAGCTTCGCGTGTTTTTGAACCTATTGAGGATAAGTTTGATGCTCTTTATCATACTATGCTTAAAGGGTATGCAAAGAGTTCTTCTTTAGATAGTGCTTTGTCGTTTTTTTCTCGAATGAAGCATGATAGTGTTAGGCCTGTTGTGTATAATTTTACTTATTTGTTGAAACTTTGTGGAGATAATTCTGATCTTAAGAGGGGTAAGGAGATTCATGGGAGTGTAATAACAAGTGGGTTTTCGTGGAATTTGTTTGCTATGACTGGGGTGGTGAACATGTATGCGAAATGTAGACAAATTAATGACGCGTATAACATGTTCGATAGAATGCCTGAGAGGGATTTGGTTTGTTGGAATACGATGATTTCTGGGTATGCGCAAAATGGGTTTGCTAAGGTTGCTTTGATGCTGGTTTTGAGGATGTCTGAAGAAGGGCATAGGCCGGATTCGATTACCATTGTTTCTATTTTGCCTGCAGTTGCGGATACAAGGTTGTTGAGAATTGGCATGGCAGTTCATGGATATGTTTTGAGAGCTGGGTTTGAGTCACTTGTGAATGTTTCAACTGCTCTTGTGGATATGTATTCAAAATGTGGGTCAGTGAGTATTGCCAGAGTAATCTTTGATGGGATGGATCATAGAACTGTTGTTTCGTGGAATTCCATGATTGATGGGTATGTGCAAAGTGGAGATGCTGAGGGAGCAATGTTGATATTTCAGAAGATGTTGGATGAAGGGGTTCAACCAACTAATGTTACTGTTATGGGAGCTTTGCATGCTTGTGCTGATCTAGGTGATCTCGAGAGAGGAAAGTTTGTTCATAAATTAGTGGACCAATTGAAACTTGATTCTGATGTTTCAGTGATGAATTCTTTGATTTCCATGTATTCCAAGTGCAAGAGGGTTGATATTGCTGCTGATATATTTAAAAATTTGCGAAATAAAACACTTGTATCCTGGAATGCCATGATATTAGGCTATGCCCAGAATGGGTGTGTGAATGAGGCTTTAAATGCGTTCTGTGAGATGCAATCTCGAAACATAAAGCCAGACTCTTTCACAATGGTGAGTGTGATTCCTGCTCTTGCAGAGTTATCGATTCCACGTCAGGCAAAGTGGATCCATGGACTTGTTATTCGAAGGTTTTTAGACAAGAATGTTTTTGTGATGACTGCTCTTGTCGACATGTATGCAAAGTGTGGAGCCATTCACACAGCAAGAAAGCTCTTTGACATGATGAATGCAAGGCATGTGATTACATGGAATGCTATGATAGATGGATATGGAACTCATGGACTTGGAAAAACTTCTGTAGAACTGTTCAAGGAAATGAAGAAGGGGACCATCAAGCCAAATGATATTACATTCCTCTGTGCCCTTTCTGCTTGTAGTCACTCAGGTTTGGTAGAAGAGGGGCTCTGTTTCTTTGAAAGCATGAAGAAAGATTATGGCATAGAGCCTACAATGGATCACTATGGAGCGATGGTTGACCTTCTTGGTCGAGCTGGTCGACTCAACCAGGCTTGGGATTTCATTCAAAAGATGCCTATTAAACCCGGAATAACTGTTTATGGCGCAATGCTTGGTGCTTGCAAAATTCATAAGAATGTTGACTTAGGGGAGAAGGCAGCATTTGAAATCTTCAAGTTAAACCCAGACGATGGCGGATACCACGTGTTGCTTGCCAACATATATGCCACAGCTTCAATGTGGGGCAAAGTGGCTAAAGTGAGAACTATAATGGAGAAGTCAGGGCTTCAAAAAACTCCAGGCTGCAGTTTAGTGGAAATAGGGAATGAGGTTCACAGTTTCTATTCTGGAACTACAAGCCATCCCCAATCCAAAAAGATCTATTCTTATCTCGAGACACTTGTAGATGAGATCAGAGCTGCTGGTTATGTTCCCGACACCAATTCAATCCATGACGTGGAAGATGATGTTAAGGTGCAGTTGCTGAATACTCATAGTGAGAAGTTGGCAATTGCCTTTGGGCTGCTAAATACGAGCACAGGCACTCCCATACACATCAGGAAAAATCTACGAGTCTGCGGCGATTGTCATAATGCAACAAAATATATTTCACTTGTCACCGGGAGGGAAATTATAGTTCGTGATATGCATAGATTTCACCTTTTCAAGGATGGAGTCTGTTCTTGTGGAGATTATTGGTAAATTTGAGCTGTTGTAGAAGCAGTCTTTTGAGATCATAATGGATGATTTCTTGCAGGAATGCAAATAGTCGGGTGTGGGAATGGTCACAAATTAGCCTCGTTCGCGGAGGGCCTTTTTTTCTTAAAAAACTGAGCCTCTCTTAGCCAGTTCATGACCCTAGAAGTAAACCCACTTAAATGAAGTTCAACGCATTGGATGTAGGGCTGGGTTTGAAGTTTGAACCTACCTCTCTTTTGATTATTCTTTAGAAATACTTGTTCTCAGCATGAAAATACAATAACTCTGACATTCAATAATAAATATATATATTGAATTAATATTTTGATCAACACAGGTTTTTCGAAGGCTACTTCCCATCTATGATACCACCAGACAGCATGGCTATGAAATTTCTAATCCCTTGCAAATACTTACTATTTTTCTTTTAATCATGAGATAATCACATCTATAACAAAAGAGAAGGGGCTTCAAACAATTTTTTTTACTTTTACTAGAACTCAGATTCACGTTAATTGCGATGGTAAAACAACGATTTCGCTTCTTATGACATACAAATTTGGCCTCATAGATGGAGGTAGTTGGGTCTTTTATTATTATTTGAGCATTAAAAATATGAAGTTGCCTTTAGAACAATATTTTTTTTTTTTTTTGCCTTTTCAACTTCAAATGTATAGTTAAATTACTGAAATGCTCTTAGATAAAAAACAATAGAGGTCAACGGTCATTTTAACCCTTTTATTATTATTATTGTTAGATGAGATGAAAGGGCAGATTTACATTTTAATATTTAATAAATATTAAAAAAAAAGCTGATGTGTGAAGAGTTGTCGTGGTATTTAAGCGTGGTATTTAAGCATTGTATGCATTGCTACCTGATGACCAAACGATGGTTTTCAGAGCAATGTTTAAATTCTCTAAAGGCTTCTGTGTCTAGATGAAACCTATCTTGAATGGATCTCTGATTTGGTATTGAAAATTCTCTTTATTTTTTCTCTCTTTTCTTCTCAGTTTTCATACTTTGACTTTTAAAATTTTTAGAGTTGCTTCTCGATTTGTTTTGCTTTTAAATTTAATCCATGTTTTTTTGGTTTTTAATTTTTATCTTTAGTTTTTTTATAAAATTTTAATTTTTTTCAATTTTATCATTCAATCTCAATTTGTCATGTGTTGTATTTTCCACTTTGATTTTTTTTTCTTAACCCTTTTGTGTATTTTTTTTTGTTTTTAATTTTATCCATCAATTCAAGTTTATAGTGTATTATTTTTTTTCAATTTCATTCTTATTCTTTTGATATTTTATCATTTTTGTTAAAATTTTCTTTTCTTTTCGATTTCAATCTTCAATAAAAAAATTTTTGTTGCATCTAATTTATTTTTTATTTTGATTTTTATTCTCATTCTTCTAATTGCTATTTTTTTTTATCTTTTTGTATTTTCTCCAATTTCATCATTTAACGCTTAATTTACTAGAGATTGTGTTTTGTGATTTTTCTATATATGGTACTTTCAACCTAATAACCTAACTTTACATGTTTGAAAAGTTAACATAGATCGATATTTTTTAGCTTTTTTTATTTTATCTCTCAACATTATTTTAAAAAAAAGATTTTGTGGTTTTTTTATATTTCTTTTCTATCAAATTATTCTAATATCATGCATGACCCATAGTTTTTGCATTAATCCATATTAACTCACCCTTTATTATTTAAATTTTATATCTATTATACCTCGAGTTGTTTCGAGCCAGATTTTTGTATCCAATTCCATACCTTCAAAGATTATTTTTTTATTCAAGATTTTATCGGTCATTTTTTTTTTTTATCTTCTACAACTCATTAGACCGGGTCACAGCTATAACCTGGTTGTTGGTTTTAATCGCCCTTGCATCACCTATACGGGAAAAAAAAATTACTAACCAGCAGCTTAGCACAGAAGTATACTCCTATAATATGATTTTGGCAGCTTGCCACCTCAGCTTGCCACAGGACGAAGCACCCAACATGAAGTCAAGTTCCATAGAAAATGGGCAAACATAGTGCATAATAAAATGATCAACATGCTTTGTCACTGACGTCTTAGAATAATAGTGAAAGCAAAGATGAAACAATCGAGGCTGCAACGCTAATACATTTCGTGGCAACGAATTAACACATTGGATTCCATAATTCGGGGCAAAGTTGAGTATTACAACAGCTATATTCAAAATTGAAAGCACAAATAGCAGCACCTAACCTCTGAAGAAGGGTAACGCAGGGAGTGATGATTTTGCACCTGCTGATCTAGCTTCATTCCAGAAGGGGACACAGAGAGACTGGTTAGTTTCTCTATAGTACCAGCTTCTAGCTCTAACTTTTCACCCTGAGATCATCTAGTATCTGTACATTCACCTCCCAATATCAATTAAGGTTTAATGTGTAAACATCCATCAATCTACAACTTTGTGAATATATACCCAAAGTAAAGAGTCCTGAGTTTGGGTGCCACAGTCACTTCCACCACCAAAACTGTCGAAATAGATATATCTTTCTCATTCGGGTATCGTATGTCATGAAGGCTCTGGCTTTAATGGGGTCAGCATTCAAATACTCAAAAGCATACATTTGTTTGGCCTCATCCAACCCATCAATCTCCATCACAGCTTGTAATAATTCTGAGGCATTGATAGTAATTTTGCTTAGCTCCATTGCATCAGCTAATCTACGAAGACTTGATGCCACAGCTGACATTGCATCCTGAAGGGTCTCCGAACCGTGAGCCTTTGGGAGTGGTCTGACAGGCTGGATCAGAGGATCTTGATTGCCATCTGGCATATATTCTGGTTGTTCGGAATATGAGTCTGTTCCATCAGTCTCACTTGCATCTTCCGAACTTGGCGAGAGGAGTGAAGCAGAATCTTCTGCAAAGTTCCTTGTTGGATGGCCTCCATCCTTTACCTTAGCCCAACGACTAGGGGCTTGATAATTTCCGCAAACAATTTTTAGTTCATTGTACATGTCAATCTGCTTTCCTCGAATTCCTTTTGCATCAGGATGTGCCTATTCCACAGATTTTCAATCCAAATATTGTCAAGAAAAATATGACAAATCCAAAAGAAAAGTATATTGCTCGGAAAATTATGCAAGACTTACCGCAATGTATCTCTTCCAAAGATCATCACTTTCACACTCAATCATCTTTGTGCTAGGATTCCACCTGAAACCATCTTGACTTAGCATATCCCTAATAACCTTGTACCTTTTCTTAATGGTCTTAAGACGATTAATGACCTTCTGATTGTTCAAGTTTAAATTAAAACGGGAGTTCACAGCAATGCAAGCAGCAGTGTATGCATTCTCATTAAAGCATTTGTCTATCTTGTTTCCATTTCTAGCCTGAATAGCAAGAGCTTCAATTAGACATTTGTCCATTGCAATCGACCAAACAACATTTCTTCCTTTATGCTTCATCTCCCTTCTGTGAGCGTGCAAGTCATAGTGGTCCATTTCCTAATACAGGAAAGAGTAGATGACCATATGAAGCAGAATTAAACACACTTTTCAAAGGAAAATAACAACATATCATCCAGAGTGAACAGTAATATATAATGCACTAAAAATTTCTCATCCAACATCCACTACATAAATCATAAAGGGAGCAGGTGATCACAATTATAGCAGAATTCAATGCCAAGTTCAACATTAACATGCATTACATATCTCATTGATGGCAAAAATAGCCATCAATGGTGCCCTGCACAAATGATGTCACCGTCAATCTTACTGTTTCATGCTTTACAAATGTTAAAGAACATCCTAAAGAGACTGACCTGTAAGGTATTCCTATAACTTGAAATATTTAATATAACAAAAGCAAGGTTGAAAATTGAAAAAACAGAAGTTTAACTGCCTTAGCAATTGTCTTTTAAATTACAAAAATTGCAGAGAAAAAATCTCTGATGCAACTTCCAGAGGCACCACATTAGAGAGGCTAAGGAATAGTGCACAAAACAGTACTTGCCATCCTAGAAAATTTGTATGGTTCTACCCCAGGCTTCCATCTGGGAGGGAGCATGTTCTTGGGAAAGGAAACCATATATGTGTGCTTGGAACAACAAATAAAGTTTGCTGTTTTTCTTTTAGAAAAAAAATGACACAGTAAGTTTGTTTAGCTTTGTTTTAACTGCTCCAATCAAAACAGCTCTTGTTAAACAGATATACAACAAATTCATTCCCAGTAGAATACCGTAGGATCCAGGTGGTCCCACATTATCATGCATGTGCCAGATGAATAATTTGTGTCTTTCCAGCTATGTCCCCTCACCAATGCATCCAAATCTTGGCGAGGCCACAGAAACAGAGTGAGAGGCTATGGACAAGCTGGCGAGGTACAAGGTCAAGACAACTTGAGCAACAGGTTCAGTTAAGCACTGAATCTACGATGCCATGCATCTAAATCTCAGTTTCTAAAAGCCAAACATCTAAAAGCCAAACCTAGTAATGCAATGGCATTAAATGCCAAATACAATATCCAGCAGATAAAGAAGGAAAGAAACAGCCAAACTGTAAACTGTCAATGGCCTCAAACATAAAATACTATCTCTGAGAAAAATGTTTGGCATTTTTCACCAATCAACATCATAGAAATGTTTGCAGAAATTAAGTTTAAACCCATAAGTTGATTTAAATCGAATCAAACACTTGGTTTTGAACATTACTCTAGTCAACAACTTAGCACTCAACAAGAGATGTGAAACCAATGAAAGTTTCGGTGTTCTTGCCATTTTCTAGTTTGAATCAATCCATTAAAAATTGGACCAGAAAAAATAAAATAAAAGGATTTCAAAAAAAAGCTCACTGATTTCATCTCATATCCAAAATATTGAAAACTGAGCCATCTAATCATCGATTAAATTGGAAAAAAAACTAATTTTACTGAAAAATTCTTTGAGAATTCACTTCCCCAAAAATTTAACCGATTACATTTGTGGGATCCATTAGCAAGGCCCGATCATTCAATGGATGAGATCTTTTGGAGAGTGAACTCAAAAGGAATTTCCAGTAAAATTAACACCATTCATTAACTTGCTAACCATCACGTTTTCAGCTTAAGTAAAACAAATGTTCATTTGATCGTAAAAAGAAATCAGTCTCAACACACATCTCCGATCCCCATTTCTATTCCTCTGGAAATCTCATGCTTTAGGAGATTCCACAGTAAATAGCATCATTGCCCCACCCCACTTAGTCAATCATCTCAATCCACTACTCCACAAAAATATCAACAAACCCCACTAAAGGAGACCACACTCAAGCTTGCAACAAACAAATTCATTAGCCCTTTACATGCATAATAAAGTAACTTACTTTATACCTGCATAGATAGATACTTAGATAAATATCTCTACTAAGATTCAAATCAGTCCCTTAAATTTTCAACAGCTTCAGAGCCAAGACAAATCATACAATCACTACCAATCATTAACTTAATGATAAATTACCTCCCAAAATTAAGCTTCATGTTATGATTTTGGTAGCTAATTAGTCAAAATCACCAATCATTAACTGAAACAAAACTTAGATACATATTCATGTATAGAGAGAGAAAAAGAGATAAACCAGTGATCTGTCAGCGATCGGAGGGATCGCCGGAAGAGGAACCGAAGAAGCTGTCAAGATGATGAAAGCGGAGTTCTTAAGGCTGCATTTTGGGAAGATTTGAAGCTAGGGTTAGGGTTTCGTTTCTCGAGAAAAAGCGAAAGGAAAATAAAAATAAAAATAAAAAAACTAATTTTCCCGAGCTGAGGCACTTTCTCGAAAGCCAAACGCGTGTGGAGAAAAGTTGTAATTTTGCTAGGTATGATTTTGTTAGTTGTAGGTGTAGGAAAATCATGTGAAGGTCCTATCATTTGTTGCCACGTATATAAAGTGGAGAGCAAAGCGAAGCTTGCTTGGTAGTGTTATTGCAACGTTCCGCAATTTAAAAAAATCGGATTGATTTGTCGTCTTTACATCATTGGTGTTTTTTTTTTTTTTATGGAATCATGGACAAAACTGTCTTTTAATTTTTAATTTTTAAGACTTCTTCTCTACCGTAGCTAACGAAATTTAATCCAAGTATTTGTTTTATAGATATTTTTTAGGAAAATGAGATTTTTTTTTATTATTTAGTTTTATCAAAAAAATATTTTTTTATAAAATAAATTACTTTTTATATGCTTTTTTTTTAATGAGGGTATAGAACTTATTATTAAAAATACCTAATTTATTCAATGCTAGGTATAATGAGTATAAAGAATTCAATTTTTTTTTTTTTATCTAGAGTTTTAGATTTGATTATTTAAGTAAAAGAAGGCCACGAAGACTTTCATGTAACTTAGGTTAATCTAAGCCAAAAGCAGACCCATGTTGCAATATTCTTCTTTGAAATATTTTATGGTGCTCTCAAATCGAAATCCAAATAAAAAACTAGAGTACATGGAGTCATCTTTTTTATCTTCATCAAATTGATAAACTAACTAGTTATTTATAACGGTTAATAAAAAATACCAACAAAAAAAAGAAAAAACACATGTGATAAGATTAAAAAAAATACAATGTTAACTATAAATATGATAAAGGATATAGTCATGGTAAGGATTATGATAATAGCATTAATAATAATTGTGATTATTGTTTTTACAATACTAATAATATTAATAGTAACAGTGATGATTATATGATGGTGATTATTGTGATAGTAATAATACTAGTAACGTTGGTTAAATAATAATTATTTTAAATATAATGTGATGATGATTATTATTGTGATGATGATTATTATGGTGATTATATGATGATGTTAAAAAGTTATGTCATAATGATATTAAAATAATGTTTGTATTATTAATAAGATGATGATTGATAGCGATAGTCAACGGTGATAAGATGATTGTGATGGTGTAAGGTTATGACTGGTTATAAAATAATTAGTTCAATAACAAACGGTGGTGATTCAGACAACAATTCTTGTACTAGTTTCTCACTTGACAATTCAAATAATACAAACATTAACAACTAATTAATGATTAAAAGAAGTTAAGAGAGTGAGAGAATGGATTATTTCATGGAGGAAGCTTAACGAAAAGCTTTAGTTTTTTTTATGCTCCATGAAAAAGATAACACTTGTAACGATGTTCTTTACCAACCAAATCTTGTATGTCTGCTTGTTTGCAACATCATAGGGTTGATGTTCATTGTTCCTCGAAAGTTTACCCATGATCATGGGCTGGTGACACCATTGTTTGAACCAAAAACTACCCCAAGTGGGTTCTTTAAGATTCCACCATTCTTCCTCCCTTAAGCAAAGCCTTGTGTTAGGAAAAACATTAAACACTTTTTTTTTTTCAGAAACTAGATAAAAATCTATTTACGAGTTCTTTCGAAAACAAAAGGGAATAAACCCATTATAACCTGGCTTAAATTAAAGAGCTCAATCAACTAAACAAAGGTCTAGAAGACAAATTAGAACTTACATATTGACAATTAATCTTGAATAAAATGGGCGAGATCATAGTCATTAATTAATTGTTAATTACAAGAGATAAAACACTCTTTTATTTTATCACTAACATGAAAGTGTGGAGTGGTATCGTTGAACCTATGTTTTGATTCAATAACAATTTTAAAGGTATTTAACTAATCAACACACATCATAATCTTAAAAAAATTCAAATAAAAACTATATCTTGAAACATTAGTTTAAAAAAACTATAATTTATAAAAAATTTAAATTAGTTTTTCAAACAACAATCATAAAAACATATAAGCTAGAACCAGCTAAGTTTGGATTGGTATAAGAAATAAAAGTAGAAAAGACTGATGAATCAAAAATTGAAAGTAATCACCAGATACAGATAAATCGAAGAATCCAATCACCTCAGCATAAAAAATATTAATGCTTATTTATGGAATTCCATGACCACTTTTTTGTTATGAATATGACTATATAATTAAGCAATGATCAATGATACGTATATGGCATGCACACTTAGCATCAATGCTTGAATCGGGGACTTTAGGTATCATATAGCTTATGACAATTACCTTACCCTTTTTTGGCAATGCATCGTGGGAATTTTTAAGAATTTTTAAGCATTGATCTTCACTCTAGTCATGAAGAATGTTCTATAACCATAAATTAAAAAAAATAGAAAAACAAAAATAAAAACACTATTAATTATCATTCTTTTTTTTCTCAAATCATTTTAATTAGTACACTGAGTGTTCAAACCAAATAGGTTTGGTTATGTTGGGAACAAGACATAGAAATATTTGGAACTTTCAACACACACTCTCTTTTCTCAACACATTTATATCAAAAAATATATATATTTTAATACAAATAAAGAAAAATGAGTATTAGATTGATCGATTTCAATAACCTCATAATTACTTATCCATGTAGGCTTTTTTATAACATGTGATTGTTGATCATTATTTACTAACATTATAAGTGGGCCTTGATCATCTACTAGTTATGGTGCATTTTCTATAGGCTTTTCATTTTTCTCATCATTAAGTTTCTTCTTTTCTATAGCAACTTGTTCCAACTTTTTTTATATGTTTTTTCTCTAAAAAAAACAATATATTAAAGCTCACTTCTCTTTTCTAGCTCAAAAGGTCTTTTCTTTACCCCTTAAATAGCTTATTGTATCTTCATGCCTTTTATCAATACTGCTCTCCAGTTCTCTCTTCTACATCTCAAAGCCCAATAAGAAGTTTAAATGTTCCTTATAAATCTTGTTGAACCATTCAGAGCATTTTTGCTCCATTTTATTCATGAAATCTTTATGTTTACAACTAAGTGACTTAACATGTTTTTTATGTTGATCTTATATTGCTTTCTTTCCTAGTTTAAGGATATCATGCTCATCTTTGAACAACCTAGAAACAACTTTTTATCTTCTCAACTACACGTTCAACTTCCTTTCTTGGCTTTTTTTTTTCTTTATCAATTAACTCCCATTCGGTTTTAAAATTGCCCTTCTTATTTTTCCCGTTCATATGATAAGCCATCAATAAAGACACATCTTTTTCCTTTTTTATACTATGGCTTGCCAAAAACAAAGTCTAAAAAACATCTTTATTAGTCTTCATAAATTTGGCATTTACTTTTATATTATTTGAGTTTTTAAGCTGGCACTCATATTGATAATGACCAAATATTTTGCAGTGATGACATTAAATACGAGACTTGCAATCTTTATTGTAGTGACCATACTTATGATATTTATGGCATTAAATTTAAGACTCATCATGTTGATTTAAATCTCCTCCACCTCTATTATTTGTTTTTCTATTTTGTCATTGTCATTAATCAAATCTATTATTTCTTCCACCTTTACCTTTGCTACTTTGACCATGTTGATTATGCTCATTTTTGTTTAAGATTCCTTCCTTGGTCATCATGTTTAACTAATAATACAATGCATCTTCGATGGCTACTGCAAACTTCTTTGAATTCAAACGATGTTCATACATACGCTGCTAATGAATCTTGTAATTCATCAATTGACATCTCACTCAAATATTTTGATTTTTTAATAGCTGCTACCACATAATCAAAACAAATTGTTATGTTTTAAAGAATTTTCTTCATAACTAGGAGATTTGTTACCTTTTCTCCCTTTAAGATAAAAAACAATAGCTTTAGTTTTCTTGAAGTAACAACCCTCAAATAACGAGCCCTAAATTAATCAACATTGCATACCCTTGAGTGATTTCTTGCATCAAGTTAAATCCCTCGAGTAGTTAACCATTGGTTCAGTACATGACAACAATAGTAAACAAATTGAACCACCAACAAGTTTCTTCATAACAATAGTTGCACATATCATGCTCCATTAATCCTTTTTAATTTATCAAGTCAATGGCAAAAAGAAAGAAAGAAAGAAATAGCCAGCAACAAATTCTAACAAGTTACACGAGCAAATCAATCTAGATCAGCAACTTCACATGTTCTAGATCAATCCAGTAACTTCGTAAATTGTTGGAAACACTAAATCCAAGCTTTGATACCAATTGTTAGAAATAAAATACATACAAGTATTTGAAACCTCTCAAGCTTTATTGATTGATATTCAACTTTTAACACACATCCTCTTTTCTCAACACATTTTTTCTGAATGCATTGACTCTTATATTTATAGAGAGATTGCTCCTCTAACTACCATAATCTAACATGGAATATAACTATCTAATTAAACAAGGATTCTAATAAAAAAAAATACTTTAACACAAATCTTTTTTAATGAAGAATTCCTATATTAACTAGGATTTTATCTAACAAGCTAGCCTAGTAATAAAAAAAAAAGTTCAGTCTTGGAATGTGAATTTGAGGACCCTACATCTCTAAGCTCAATGGTACAACTTGTCTTAATTTTACTCGAGGTAATTCTATAATGCTTAACTTGTAACTACTAATATTTA
>Ga0307517_10009168_pt1 | contig 14080 bp, 4 predicted proteins | sample 23_EM_MG_FD_194515 | JGI IMG/M metagenome (GOLD analysis project Ga0307517, IMG submission 194515) | Populus trichocarpa ectomycorrhiza microbial communities from riparian zone in the Pacific Northwest, United States - 23_EM | ecosystem: Host-associated > Plants > Roots > Unclassified | place...
CTATTTTCTTAGTCAACCAATCAATAGTTCTGAATTTTAGCCTATAAAAGGAGGCATTTGCCATGTATTTAATCATCTTAGTTTTCAGATCAAGATCATGTTCTTGCTTTCTTTCTTTATATCTTTATAATGTTCAAGTTTTCTTTCATGCTATATTAATCTCTTGTTTATGCCTTTTCATTTCCTTCCTATACTTAGTTAACTTATATCATGTTTATGTTCTTATATTGTTTATTTATGTTTTTCTTCTTCATTATGTTTAGCTAAGTTAAATATGTCAAGGTGAAAAGGTTTCACTAGTGGTGTTAGAATATGTATAATATAAACTCAACATGAACTTTAATGTTTATATCCAAGAAAGATTGTTATTAACGGGTTTTGTCTTTTTATCTTACTAATTCTTAATACCTTGCTTGTTAAATGGTTAATCTAGATTTGTGTTATATAACACTTGGTACATCAAATGCTTGATCCTTCATAGTCTTCGGCCGACATCATTATTATGATAGAAACTTGATTTGTTGTTAACATAAGCTAGCAACATGAATGCCTGATGATATTTATAAGTATGGTGTTACTTAGACAAGATAATTAATATGATCATGTTAATACTTTACAATGAGCCATTAATGATAAATCATCCGATTGGAACCTCCTTTGTGTGTGGTTTCCAGTTGAATAATAAAAAGAGTTTATATTATATTTATTTGAAATACCATTACTGGATCCTCTAACCTTGACATCTGTTTAATCCTTACATCAATATTACATCTCAAAGTTCTCTTCAACATCAATATCACTTTCATCATCATCATCATCATCATTATCATCATCATCATTATTATTATTATTTATAATTTATATAGTTCACCTCCTTGTGGTTCGACCCCGGTCTTGCCGGGTTATTTATTACTGGAACACTCCTGCACTTGGGATAAGACATCAACTCTTTGATCGTGTCATAAACCAGACTGAAATCCAAGATCTACAACTCTAGATATGACCCAATAACTGAATGGTGTTCCAGTTTGAATTGAACCAGCATCTCTTTTCTAAGCTTAGCCCTTTCTTTGTCCTTTCACTTTCAATAGTTACTCACATCAATCAATCATTTGAATTGTGTGATATGCCTACATTTAAAATGAGCATTTACCATAAATTAAAGCTATCTGAAATTATCATACATATTATAAAACATGTTTAAGTTAGGGAATTTAATGACACTTTAAGTGCAATATTATGATATAAAGCCTTAATGAGAATAAACTTTTAAGTACTAATCACCCTCACAAACTCTTGGTTTTCCTTCTCCATAGCCATCAGGCTAGTTCTGTCAGGAGCAATTTCCATATTGAATTTATATTGCTTCAAGAAGGCAAATACTTAGTCTTTTCATGGTTTGATCTTGATACTGTTTAGTCTCATGTACCAACTCAAGACGGATCCAGTGAGACTATCTTGGAAAAAATATATCAGCACTTATCATTATGAGTCATTTCAGCCATCTTGTTATCGTATGACCGGAGATGGGCGTATGGGCATTCTAGTCCGGTATACTTAACGATGTTCGGCAGTCTAAACTCCTTCGGTACCACAATATTTGGAACCAAACAAAATTCAGCTGCTATCACAGGGTGAATCAGATTATTTCCTTCAACTGCTCTCAATCTTTCTTCTAGGGTAACCCATTTATCATGGCCCGTGGGATCGGTAAACCTATTTTTAGAGGGTTTTTTTGTTGGATTCACAGTGATCTAAGCTTGACTTGGATAGATGGGGGATAAAGGGACAAGATGATTCCCATTTACTGAGTCTTTCCCTAAGTTCTGAGATGTGTGAGGGACGTGGACTGACGATGTTTTCACAGGAGGCTGTGTAGAAGTTCCTTTTCCATTCTTGAAACTCAGCACTTGTTCAAACAAATCTGTAAATCTAGCTACTTCACCTTTGATGCTCTCAATTTCATTTTGATAATATGCCTCCAACTGAGCTCTTTCTTCATTTTCCATCTTTCAGGTGTAGCAAACTTTAAGTGGGGGACCTAGGTTTCAACCTGGTAGTATACATGATAAATGTATGAGCATGTTTTTATACAATGAACTCGTCTTTGAAGGGGTGATGTATGGTCATAACTCTTGTATGATGAAACAAGAATCTTGATTCTTGCCCAAACTCTACAATGAAAATTTCCTAAGTGACGGCCATTGTGTCACCCACAAGTCTTGAGTTCAAGATGCTTTAAGAAGGGCTTGTCTTAATGCAAAAAAGATAACACATATAACCTAAGGACAGGTTCTATCACTAAGTGAGCATGAATATATGTTTTCTACCTGGTCTTAAAAAGAGTCTCATATCTACCCAGTGACGATCTCCGTAAAGACAGTGTAGGGACGTTGCGAGAAATGGTTAAGGCATGTATGCCCACCATTATCAAGCAGGCACTCAAATATGAGTTCGGTGTTTCACGCATCTGAACCCTGACCAATAGTCATAGGACATATCGCTAATTCCCCACTTATCTTAGAAGCTTGTGTGTGCTTTCAAAAATTAAGACATGTGATGCATGAGGCAATTCTATATAATACATGAACAAATATGTACGTAATTTAAAGCATATAAGAAAATAAGGAAATGCAATATTAACAATAACACACAAACCAAATCATAAAACATAACAATCAGACAAAAAAAAAAAGCTTAGTCCACAAGATCCCCGGTGGAGTCGTCATTCTGTCGCACGTGTGCGGCGTCACAGCAATGCGTCCACTTCATGTAGGTTTGAAGTAATCGGGAAAATGGGGCAGACAAGGAATTCTTGTCTTTTATCTGTGAAAAGCGGGAATGAGAGTCGCCGCCTAGTATTTCGGTCACGAGAAACCCTAACTAGTCTCAGAGATCAGGTACAGGGACTGGTTGCATAAAGAAAAGGTTTAACACCCCAAATACGTCCTACCATGGTTGTTACGTGCTTACTCTCGAGATTAAATTCTTATTATGTAGTTTTCCTTTCTTAGAATGTGAAATGATTAACTAGTAGCATATTGATTAGAAGATTATTTGAATGATCAATAGATTATCGCACCAGATATGATTTAATATTTGTTTTATAAGATAATAATTATGCCTCCAAGAAAAAACACAAGTAATGGAGAGAGGCCACCTTCTTGACCATGAAGAGCTTAATAATCTACCATCTCCTTATATTCTAATGGATTAAATAGTATTAGACATTTCTAAAGATGGGTCTTTATCGTCTAAGTCATAAGTACACTATAGAACTTTGTTTATATACACTTTTAGTGTTCCTATGTAGTACCTCACGTTTCCATCAATCCAAATGGGTTCATCACCACTAATCATGATGATATAGGCCCAATATAAGTAATGAAAATGGATAATATGGGTCGCCCTATTAACTTCATAGTAAGTGATATCGAGATATTAAGAATATAGAATAGAAACAATTCACTTACATAAATGATAATTTTTCTCACCACTTTAAGGTACAAAACCAAAGAGATACATATTAAAATAACCCACCACTTTAAAGATACATATTCACTCACCACTTTAGAGATACAAAGTCAAGGAATAAAAGTTCACTACTAACAAGGAGATACAAAACTGTATATGGTACAAAAAGGCAAAGTCAAAGACTTTTTTATTCAGATTTTGTTAAAGATCCTCATACATAATTTAAATGATCATTATATACTTTGAACAACCTTCCAGGTCTAGGGATAGATTAAAATGATAGAATTGAGACCAAAATAAATGATTTTTATAGAAAATTAGACAAATAATAACTAACACATGTTTTGACTTGTTAGAAACACAAATAGACACATAGAAAGTCTAAAAACCAAAAAGCCATAACTTCATGTACCAAACTCCAATTCATATATGGTTAGCTAATTTAAAACCACTAAACTCTTTCGGATTTTCAACTTGGATATGGTTAGTTTATTGATATGACAAGGTAATAGCCTATGATTTTCACACCCTGTAGGCCTCATATTGACCTTTAGTGGTTGATCAATGAGTAGTTGAAGACCCTTTGTGACCAATTAGTTAGTAAACCTACTCATACACATAATAATTATAACCTACCTTTAAGGTACTTCTCATATAATGTCATTGAGCAAACCTGACATGAACTTAGTCTTAAATTTTATGAACTTGGGTGACAAGATGGTTGCTATATATGAATATACTCTATCTTAGTTTTAGCAAGAGTCCAAGTCATTGCAGCAAGCAAGGAGGATTGCAAAAGACCCAACACCAACAAGTTGCCAACTATAAATAACATAAATTACATCATTAACAAGATAGATAAACTAATCCAACATTGGAATGATTTGAGTACACTAGATTAGATAAAGTTCCTAAAGAATGATGAATAATGTATGTCTTAAAAACACTTGTACAAAAACCAAAAATTAAAGCTTTGGTTCATTTTAGGATCCTTTTTATATATGTATTTCTTTTATAGACAGTGATATGATGCCTACAATAGAGGAATACTAGAGGTTGATGTAGTTCTTAAAACCAGAGCACTTAGTGTATTTCTATCAAAGACTAGATAAAGCCTTAAGAGAATTGGATAAATTATTGAAGGTGGAGCAAACAGGGAGATTTCAAGAAAAGAATAATGTTGGATGAAAACAACTGAATGTGCTTGAAGAGTTACTTAAATAGAAACCTAAAAATCTAAACACTAAATTAGACATGGTCTAGATACTAGCCTTGGGCTATATACTAGCCTTGGGCATCTTCAGATATAAGTTCCTTTGATGTTTGTTCAAAATCATGTTTTTATTTGTTAACCTATCTAAGGTTTAAGAAAAGTTCTCTTTGGTAAGGAGATCTTTGTCTCATCAGATTAACACCTAGTCATTCTAGAGCCTATAAAGGTATGTCTAAGGTTTAAGAAAAGTATTTATTAGTAAAGAGATTCTTATCTTATCAGGTTAAAACCTCACTATCCTAAAGTCCAAGACATAAAATAAAGGGGGGATTTTATCTGAAATTTTGGTCAAATCCTAATGGATAATCGCAAACTTGTTATGATACCTATTAATTAATGTTTTTTATTTTTCAAAGTATAATGAAAATACAATTTTTATTTTTTCGTATAAAATATGCATGAAAATTTTAGAATCTAGTAGTATGCACACCAAATAAAACATATTTTTTTTGTATTGTTGAAATGAGGAAAATTTTTAAGAGATTTTTGGAATTTTTGAAAATTTTGGCGAAAAGCGGTTATTCTTAATACCGGGTTAGTATCTTATAATATAAGTCTACAACTTCGATATTAAGTTAAATCCTTGAAAGGAAACATATTTTTGTATTTATAAAATAAAGATTTATTTGTTTTTGAAAAAAAAATGAGATTTTTGGAGAAAAATCAGGTATTTTTAATACCAAGTTCGTATCTTATAGTATAATTCTACGGTCTGATATTGGGTAAAATTGCTAGAAAAACACGCGAGGGGGTCACAAATAATTTTAAAATGGTCCTTGGATTTTTTAGATTTTTTTATAGATTTTTTAAGGGTCTTTTTGGCTAGACACACAAATATAGACAAATTAAAATTAAAGGAAAAACATTTATGGCGTGTTTACCAATTGCGCCCTTAGCCTAAAATCATAGGCATAAAAAATTTATTAAGGTCGTGTTTGACAAACACCCTCTAAGGAGCTAAACAAGGTCTTATTTTTTTAAGGTAAAACAGGGCGGGCCAAATATGCCCTTAAGTTTGGGTTTGGGCTTGAGGCCCAAGTCCATGTATGGGGTTGGACTCAGGCCCAACCCAACTCATTTTGTTGGGCCGACAAACGATCCAGCTAACCTCTTCTTTTTTTTTCCAGAAGTTGGCTTAGGTCCAGCCTGTGTTACATGGTCACTGGCCTAACCCAGTGACCATGTTAACTTTTAATTTGCTATAAAATATAAATTATTCATATTTTGCATGCGAAAAACAAAAAACTTGCAAAATTCACGACAAGGAAAAAGAAGAAGAATTATATGGTTGTATCGTTGAAGAACATTTTTGAAATAAAATATATTATGATATAAAATTAGATGAAATAACTTAATAGAATTAAGACAATTGAAGAAATATTATATTAAAATATGATAAACGCATTTAAAAAAAATAAAGATATATTAATTCTTTTTTCAATTATATGTGATTTATTCTTGCATTTAGATAAGCCGATTTAATTCGTCGAGCTATCAATCAGACTCAATAACTTAAAATTATGGCACCAACCAACATGAATTATGATTATACGATCTCATTGACTTGTTCTATGCTGCGAGTCGGGTTAAATTTTTCTTGAACATAAAAAAAATATTCAAATATTTCTAATATGTTTTTTAGTGAAAAAAAATTTAAATCGTATGGCCAACCAGACAAGTAATTCAGACAATCTGTAAAAGCATAGTTTAACTCAAAAGAATTTTCAAGATGACATTTTTTTAATATTAAAATAGCAACATATTGGATTGACTTGAGTCAACCCGAGTTATGAGACTATGATAACCTCATAGAAAACAAATTATAAAACTTAATTTCTAATCAACTCAATGTTGAAGGATGAAATTGAAAAAAAAAACATTTAAAAAAAGGACCTAAACAAGTGACCTGAGTTAACTTATCAAACCTGCGACTCGGGTCATTAGACCGAGAGAACCCCATAGAAAAAAAAATCAAAATAAATTACGAAATTCAATTCCCAATCAGTCCATTGTTGAAGAATGAGACTAAAAAATCGATTAAAAATGAACATAAAATATGACTCAAGTCATGAGACTGAGATAACTTCATAGAAAAAAAAAAAGACCTGATTTAACAAGGATTAACTTGTCAAGTTCACAACTCTGGTCATGAGATTGAGATAACCCTATAAAAAATAAATTATGAAGCTCAATTTCAAATCGATCATGTCGGATCTAATATTGAACGATGAATTTGTAAAATAAATAATAATAAAAAAATAAGTCAAGTCAATATGGGTTAACCTGTTAAACACTACTTTCGGGTCATAAGGTCAGAATAACATCATAAAAATCAAATCAAAATAAATTATGAAACCTAATTATCAATCAAACACATATTAAATGATAAAATTGGAAAAAAAAGTCAATTAAAAAAAAGAAAAAAAAAACCAACTAAAATAACCTATCAAACCCGCAACCTAAGTCATGAGACGAGGACAACCCAGTAAAAACAAAACTCAATATTGAAGGACATGAGACCGAAATAATCTCTTAGAAAGAAAATAAAAAAAAATGACTTGATTTAACTAGGGTTAAAATACTAAAACATGTGACCCTATCTTGAGACTAAGATATCCATATAGAAACAAATCAAAACAAATTATAAAACTCAATTTCCAATCGACCCAATATTTAATGATAAAATTAAAAAATAATTCAATTAAAAAAACATAAAAAATAACACGAGTCAACTCGGATTAACCTGTTTAATACTATATATTCTCGGGTTATGAAATCGGAATAACCTAATAGAAAGCAAATAAAAAAAATTATGAAGCTTAATTCCTAATTAACTCAATACAAAAGATAAAATTAAAAAAAAAAGAGTTCAATAAAAAAAAGATAAAATCTAGCCAACAATGTTAACTCACCAAACCCACAATCAATGTCATAAAAATAAAATAATCTAATAAAAAATAAATATAATATTAAAAGATAAAATTAAAAACATTGATAAAAAAATTCAAATAAAAAAATTATCACAAATACTTTTCCCATATATTTTAAATAATTATTAATAATAATTAAGCTGTGCATTGCCATTTCGCAGTGATGGGAGGGTATATTGGAATCTCAGTTTCTATAAAGCCCCATGAAAACGCTCCACAACACACAAAGCAATAACATTAATTAGCTCTAAATTGTCCCTCTCCTCATTTCAACACTACGTGCTTGGCTTTCGCTTTCTCCAGGGGAATCAATGGCCTTGGCTGGATTGCCAAGTAAAATGTTGGCAGTTGAATTGGCTGTGATGGTGCTTGTGCTACTGGCCATGGCACAGCAGTCCATGCAGCTGAGCTTGAGACGCCCTTTACCTGAGGTTGCCAAGAAAATCAATGGCAATACAGTGTCTTATTTAGGCATTGTTGTGAGTTCCTCTGCCAGCGAAGACGCTCTTCTTAATTCTGGTTTCTTTGTTCCCAGCACACATGTACCTTACATTGACCTCGTCGGTAAATCCTTTTTTGAATCTTAATTATGAGTTGTAACAATGGACACTCTTAGTTAATTAATTAATTAAATTAGGGTGGGTTATCCTTAATTAAATATAATAATAAGCAATATATATATATATATTGATCAGCTTGATATTGCAATAATTTTAACTTTCTGGTTTTTGATTAATTAGGAAGAAGATTCAACATTGGAAAGATTAAGGACGTTCATGTCGTAGTTGTTGACGTAGGGGGTGAAATTGTAAGAACCCTTCTCTCTCTTCTTAATATCACCGTTTAAGTGCATACATAATTAACGTTAACTCTTGTTTTTAATTAATTAACGATTTTTAATGCTGTTTGCGTATTAGCCAAATGTAGTTCTAGGCACCCAAGTTCTGTTCGATTTACTTAGCATCCGAGGAATCATTCATTTTGGGAGTGCTGGAAGTGTCAGCGATTCGTTGCGTCTTGGTGATGTTGCTGTGCCAGAGTCTGTTGCCTTCACAGGAAATTGGGAATGGAAGGTACAATTAAACTAGTTCAAATCATGCAAAACTTTAATTTGTGCGACTACAACTGACGTTTTGTGATTTATGCGTGTATTTTTGGCGCAGAGCAACGCGTCAACGAGAGGGGAACTCAAATTCGGAGACTTCAATCTTCCACAGAAAGGAGTCAATTCCTTGGGAAGCGCAGATTTTCAGAAAGTAAAACTGTATACTTCCGGGAACCCATCACAGAACCTTTTGTGGCTTCCCGTCGATTCAAACTGGCTTGCGGTTGCCTCTGAGCTGCAGGTAGCCACTGATTCGATACTTCTCCGTACTCTATTACCAAAATTCTATATTTACTGTTAATTAATCTGTTTGATTGCATGCAGGGTTTGAAGTTGCAAGAGTGTGTAAATGAGATAACCGAGACGAATTGCTTAGAGAACACGCCGGAAATCGTCTTCGGAGGAAGGGGCTCCTCTGCCGATATATACCTTAAGAATGCAGCATATGGCGAATTCCTTGCCAATAGATTCAATGCCACATTTGTGGATACATCGAGTGCTGCTGTTGCTTTGGTAAGGGAAAAGGGAAAGAGAGAAAAGCTTCCAGTTGACTTTAGGATTCGTCACAATTTGGTAACTAATGGTTCGTGCTTTGATTTGCATTTGCAGGCTTCTTTGACAAATGAAGTGCCTTATATCTTGTTCCGTGCTATTTCGAATTCGGTAATTCAAGGAACATCAGGCCCCAACTCTCACTATTTGGCCACCGCCAACTCTGTCAAAGTTGCAGTCAAGTTCATTGAGTTGATTGGTAAACCGAACTGGGTGTTCAAGTACTGAAATCAACTAGTATGCCCTTTCCTCAATAAGGTCATGGTGAAAGCTTTATTATGCTCTATGTCCATGTCATGTACTCAATAATGAAGTGTAATGAGGAGGGTATTCTCTGTCTTTGACGTTGAATTTGGTGTAGAAATCATGCAATTTCCGTTGGATAATCGAGAGAACTACATCTCCGGTTGCCAGGATTGAACAAAGAACAATGATAAATAAATAAAAACATAAAAAAATATTAAAAAAAAACCAGAGATACAACATTCAAACGCGTATACACAACGCTAAAGACAGAGCCTTGAAGCGGTGACTTAAGCGACTTGCTCGTGTGTGTGTGTGCACGCTTTTGTTTCCCAAATACTTAGACCATTCACTGCTCCTCTAATGATCAACACAATGCCGTGCAATATCATCGCTAACTTTCTAAACCTGGTCCTTCTCGTTTTTATTGTGTGTGTTATAACCAACAAAAAAAAAAAAAAAAAACTAAGTCACGAGGGGTTTTCACTGTGCAATGTGCTCTCCCCGGCAAATTATTGTAGCTTGGAATAGATTGTTTTTTTAAAAAATTAATTTTATCACCGAATTTTTTTTAAAAGTTGAGTTGTTTTGAGGTGAAATTAGTACCTAAATACTTGTTTTTTTTTAATAAAGTATTGAATTGAAAGATATAGAACCAAAATAAAAAAGACGAGAAAAATAAATAGCTACATCAAATTTCATTTGAAAATACTTGTTTTTTTTAATAAAGTATTGAATTGAAAGACATAGAACCAAAATAAAAAAGACGAGAAAAATAAATAGCTACATCAAATTTTATTTGAAAAGTTTAGTTTAGTCTCTCATCTTTTTAATCAATAGGTTATGCTTTTAATTGTCAGAAATTCAATTTTGATAATAAACTTTATTTTTCATATTTTTCAGCATCTCTTTTTGTAATAGGAGAGAGACAAACTCACTAGATTATGGTGTAGAGAGAGAAAGTAGTTGTTTACACTTATACCTACCACCAAAATGGTCAATTTTCGTATCAACAAGTTTTATTTGGTGAGAAGAGTTTCATCTAGATGTTGTTTTTCATTCTCCTTACTTGAGGAGGTAGATCTGGTTATGAGAAGATTTTTGGGTTCGAGTTTTTAAGCTATTTTTCGGGTTGTTGGAGACTATAAATTGGTTTATCAAGGTGTTTTATGTGTTTTTTTTATGTATTTTGGGTCAAAAATTAATTCAAAATGAGTTTTTTAGCAAAAAAACTAAAACCCTGTTTTTTCAACATCCCTCTACCAAATTCTACAAACAGCAAACAACATGTTGTCCGCTCCTTTAAAAAATAAAAAAAATATAACATCAAGCCTAAGAGTGCGGCCTGGGATGGAAAGCCTACTTGCGTAGGCGTTTTTTTAGAAGGACGTTTGGCAACCAGACCTACGTATTTGGTCTTCTTTTTGCTTTTTTTTTAAATAGTTATTTTATATTTAGATCAAAAATAATTTTTTTTAAAAAATTAAACCCAATTGAATCCATAATCCATGTTGAAGGTTTGACAAGTTAATCCACAACGTCTAAGGCAATCCAATATTTTATCGTTTGAATATTAAAAAAAGAAGAATATGTCTGATTGATTTTTTTGTTAGGCATTTGGTTTATTTTGAATTTGTTTTCATAATGTATTTCTTCTTTTTTGTGGGATTTCTTTTTTTAGATTTTACCTTTACATAATTTTCATGGTGTAGTTAAGCTGGGAAACCTGAGTTAATCAAACATGTTGTCATCTCATTTTTTTTTAAGAAAAAAAAAAAGCAATGTTGAAATTTTTTTAAAGCATTTTTTTTATTTTGAATTGGTCTTTATGATATATTTCATTTTGATTTTTTTATGGATTAATTGGTTTTAATTTGCTTTTTATATAATTTTTTATTTTTTTATTTTTTTTTAAATCCAGGCCACATTATTATCAGTCGTCCACCTTTTCAAATTATATGATACTAAAAAAAAAAATCCCGTAAGCTTCACATGTTTTTATGTTTCAAAAAAATTTAGTCCGACTTATAGTGAAGTGTTCGTCAAAAGACTGGTAAATATCTACGTTTAATGGTATTTGTGCTTGAATTGTACCATCCTTTTCTGTTGGAAATTAGGTTAAGGGAAAATATTTTGAAATTAATGAACCTACAATAAAAAATTGTTTCTTCATCTCCATTGAAGCTCGTTTTTTAGCATGTTTGCTTAGATGCTAAACTAGTTTAGCAGTTCTCGTGATTTCCATTAAGGAATTGTTGTTGTTGGAAAGTTTTTTTAATTAACATGATTTTAAAAAATTACGGTGAATGAAAAATTAATCTTAAAAAATCTTTAGTTTTTTTTATATTTAATTCTTGATTTATGGTGGCAAATAATTGTGAAAATTAATTCTTATTAATTTAACATTGTAACTTCAAAAATTCACTATAAAAAAAAAGGGTGAAGGAAGAGTTTTCAACTTGAATTTCTCAAATTTTTACATACCTTTTCTCACCTCATATTTAATATTTTCTTTTCATTTTAAGCTTTGGCTTTCCTCCTAAATCCAGAACTTAAATTCATCTTGTTAAGACACATTCTTTGGTTTAAATACTTTATTAGAAGTGCATCTAAGTTAAGGTGGTGTTGTTGGAATCTTGAGAGAAATTTTGCAAACATCATAGTTACACAAGTAAGGAGTAATAAAACTTTAAGGACAGATGATTCTTCTTTGACAATGACAAATTTTCATTACTTTAAAGTACTTCATTTTAATTTGAACATAGATATTTTTTATTACTAGTATACATGCTAGAACTCTGAATTAATATCAACTACAACTTTGATTATATGTTTACTATGCATGCTAGAATTTTATTATTATTCTTATGTTGAAAGCATGTTTGTCATTATTATGTTTTTTTATATTTATACTTTTAAAAATGTATAAACTCTAAGTTTTTGTCGGACATCTTTTATTCACATGTTTATTTGTTTTTTAACGATATTAAATCATGCTTGTATAAACCGAGTATGAAAATACATAATATATAAGATAATTTTAAAATCAACATGATAATTAGGAAAATCCATGTACTCATAATTGAAATTTTTTAAATTAAATTCTAATTGTAATTTTATGACAATCATGCAAATAAATTTGATCTTTGATTTGGCGATTGTCCTAATTTGTGTTCTATATTGTATAAAATGAGTGTTTATGGAATCTTTTTTCATATACAAATTTTATGAGTTTTAATATAATTGAAGGATAGATTTTCTTATATATATATAGGTCGATTCAAACATAAAAAAATGCCCCATCATTAGTTCCATTAGTTTAATGGAAAGAAAGGAAGAATTGAAACTTTAACCGAAGACCAGGAGCACTACCAGATTTAACAGTTTTACAGGCAGAATTTTTTTGTCAGCGTAAAACACATATTCCGTCGGTAATTAATTTACCAACGAAATTACCAACGGAAATGCTCCGTCGGTGAATCTTTCATCGGTAATTTTTTGTCCGTCGGTAAATCCGTTAGTAATAAAAAAATATTATTATCGATGGATTTACTGACGGAAAAGATGCGTCGGTAATTCCGTCGGTAATTATTTAAAAACATTTTAAAAAAATTCATTTTATAAAATTATAAAATAATTAAATTAACATAAATCAACACTCTATAATATATACTCAAAATGCTTGGAAAAACAAATAAGAAAATCAACTCAAACAAATTTGCAACAAATAAATAAAACGAAAAAATAAATTCAACTAAACAAATTCATATGAAAAAAATGAAGTTACAATTGCTAAAAATTTAAAATCCTATAAATAAATCAACTCAAAATTGATCTCATATGAAAAAAAAATCTCACAACAACATTTATACAATTATTAAGAACAAAAACAATTAAAAATAAAATAAAATCATGAAAAAGAAGAAAAAAGAAAAATCTTACCTTAATGTAGTTGCAAGTGAAGCTAAGGAGAGAGAAAAAATTTCGTAAAGCATATTAATTAAAAAAAAAACTTAGAGGATAAAAGAAGAAAGAAGAAGACATGCCCAAGCATGGAGGAAAAGAGAAGAAGATGAGAAGAGAAAAGAAGAGAAAGAAATAGATATTGATGTTTTTTACATATGGTGAAGAAGAAGAAGAAGAAGTAGAAGAATAATAATAAGAAATGAGTCTGTCTCTTGTGAAATAAGGGGATTCAGGCTTTTTATTGAGGCGTGTTAGCTACGGATTTACCGACGGATAATTGAATATGAATATTTTTTAATTATTCTGTCGGTAATTCCATCGGTAATATTTAATTTAAATTTTTAATTTCGTAAAAAGTTTTCAGAAACCGCCAACAATTACCGACGATTTTTCAATCCGTCGGTGATTCCGTCTGTAATATTTAAATGAAAATTTTAAATTAATTTAATTTTTTTAGAAAACCGCCAAATAACACCGATGACTTTTTAATCCGTCGGTGATTTTGTCCGTAAAGAACAAAAATTAACAGTGCAATTG
>Ga0307517_10009169_pt1 | contig 14079 bp, 12 predicted proteins | sample 23_EM_MG_FD_194515 | JGI IMG/M metagenome (GOLD analysis project Ga0307517, IMG submission 194515) | Populus trichocarpa ectomycorrhiza microbial communities from riparian zone in the Pacific Northwest, United States - 23_EM | ecosystem: Host-associated > Plants > Roots > Unclassified | place...
GAGCAGTGCGTGTCCCTGACCCAGGTCGATCCCGCCAGCCGTCATGTCTTCGCCGACGGCACCTCGGTCTCCCTTCCCAACGCCTCCCGGGGCGGCGTCGCCGCCGCCCTGGACGCCGCCCTCGGGTCCGGCGCGGGTGAGCGCTGGAACGGCCTGCTCGGCCGCGCCCGGGAGGTCTGGGAGGCCACCCGGCGGCCCTTGCTCGAAGACGCGCTTGCGCAGGACGTGTCGCCGCTGGGCCGCGATCCGTATCCCGCGCTGCGCAGGCCGCTGCGGCGCCGGCCCACGACCCTGGCCGAGGTCGGGCGGCGTGAACTGCGCGATCCGCGGCTGGCCGCGCTGCTCGGGTCCTACGCGCAGGCGTACGGCTTCGACCCGGGCACCGTTCCGGCGAGCGCGGCCGTGCTGCCGTACATGGAGCAGACCTTCGGCACGTGGTACGTCGGCGGGGGCATGCGGGCGCTCGCGGACGCGGCGTACCAACGGTGCCTCGCGCGCGGCGTCGAGTTCCGCTTCGGGGCGGAAGTGGTCGGCGAGGTGCTGGAGAAGGCGGGGCGGGCGGCCGGGGTCGAACTGGCCGACGGGACGCGGGTGGAGGCGGATGCCGTGGTCTCCGGCGTCCCGCCGCGCGAGCACGACGGGACGGGGACAGGGACAGGGACGGAGACGGGTCGGCTGGTCGTCTGCCTCGCGCTGCGGGGGGCGCGGGGCGCGGACGCGGTCCACCGCACCGTGGTGCACGACGAGCGGCATGTGGTGACCGTGCTGCGCCCCGACGACCCGGCGCTCCGCCCCGACGAGGGGCACGAGGCGGTCACGCTCACGGTGACCGTACCGGCGCCGTCCCCGGCCCCGGTGGATGCGGACCGCCTCCTCGCCCTCGTGGAGGCCGCCGTCCCGGAACTGCGGCTCGGCGAGCGACTGCTCTGGCGCGAGCTGCGCCCCTCCCCCGGCCCGGTGTCCCGCCCCGCCCTCGCGGGCGCCGGCGGCGCGTTCCTCCACCCGGCCAACCGCTCGCCCCTGCCCGGCCTCTACCGCGTCGGCGGCTGGTCCCACCCCGGCGGCGGCCTCGCCCACACCGGCATGTCCGCGGCGATCGTCGCCGACCTCATCGCCGGCGGGCCGGGCGGCAGCCGCTAGGACGGGCTGAAAGCCCTCAGTAGCGGTACGGGTCGTACGGGTCGGCGTACTGCGGCTGTTCGGGCTGGGGCTGCTGCTGCGGGGGGATGTAGGGCTGCTGCTGCTGTTGCTGCTGCTGCCCGGGGTCCGGCTGAGGGACCCAGACGCCGTCGGCGGGGGTGTCGTAGCCGTAGGACTGCTGCTGCTGGCCGGAGTAGGGGTCGGCGTAGCCGTAGGACTGCTGGGAGGCGTCCCAGGAGGCGGTCTGGGGCTGGGGCTGCTGCTGCCAGTCGTTGCCGTAGCCCTGGGCGCCGTAGCCCTCGTAGCCGCCGCTGGTGTACGGGTCTGGGGTGTAGGTGGACTGGCCGTCGTAGACGGGGAACTCGTCGCCGTCCTCAAGCAGGGGGACGGGCTGGTAGACCTGGGTGGAGTCGAAGACGGAGGCGTCGTACTCGTAGTTGTAGGCGGCGGTCTGCTCGGCGAACGTCTCGGCCGGCGCCTCGGACTCGACGGACAGCTCCGGCTCGACCGGCAGCGGCTGGGCGGCGGCAGCGCCGCCCTTGGCGCGGCGCCTGCTGCGGCCCCCGGACGCGGCGGCCGGTTCGGCCGGTGCCTCCGCCCCCGCCTCGGCGTCGGCGTCCGCTTCCGTTTCCGCGTCGCCGCCGCGCCGGATCGCCCAGCCCGTGGAGAAGCCCTTGCGGTACGAGAGGGTGACGAAGGTCTGCCCGGTGGCGAAGGCGACCGCGCCCGCGCCGATGACGATGACCGACGGGAGGTAGACGCCGAGCACGACGCCCAGGAATCCGGCGAAGGCGAGCAGGCGCCAGCGCAGCCGCGCCTTGTACTGCAGCAGCACCTCGCCGAGCAGCCATAGCGCGACCACGCCGAACGCGATGTAGAGCACCGTGTAGCCCATGTCGCACTTCCTCACCGATACCGTCGACGGCCCTACGACCTCTGGTGCAGTCCCAGATTCTCGTAGATTTCCAGCGACGCCGTGGAGTGATTCAGGGTGATGAAGTGCAGTCCCGGGATCTCCTCGGCCATGAGCCTTCGGCACATCTCGGTCGCGTACTCCACCCCGATCGCCCGCACCGCGGCCGGATCGTCCTTGACCGCGAGGATACGGTCCGCAAGCTCCGCTGGGAAAGGCGCGTTCCCCAGCTGGGCAAAGCGCTCGATCTGCTTCACGTTCGTGACGGGCATGATCTCGGGGATGATCGGGGTGACGCAGCCCGCCGCATCGACCCGGTCACGCAGGCGCAGATAGTCGTCGGCGCGGAAGAACATCTGCGTGATGGCGTAGTCCGCACCCGCCCGGCATTTGTCGACAAAGTGACGGGTGTCACTCTCCCAGTCCGTCGAGCGCGGGTGCATTTCGGTGAAGGCGGCCACTCCCACGCAGAAGTCGCCGGACTCCTTGATGAGCCTCACGAGGTCGGCCGCGTAGGCGACCCCGCTGGGGTGCGGAACCCACTCCCCCATCGGGTCGTCCGGCGGGTCGCCGCGCACCGCGAGGACGTTGCGGATCCCGGCGTCGGCGTACTGGCCGATGATGTTGCGCAGCTCGGCGATGGAGTGGTTGACGGCCGTCAGGTGCGCGACGGGGGTCAGCGTGGTGTCCGAGACGATCCGCTCGGTGGCCCGCACCGTGCCCTCGCGGGACTTGCCGCCGGCGCCGTAGGTGACGGAGACGAAGGTCGGCGCGACCGCCTCGATCCGGCGGATGGCTTTCCACAGGGTGCGCTCGCCCTTGTCGGTCCGGGGCGCCATGAACTCGAAGGAGTACGAACGCTGACCGGAGGCGAGCAGCTCACGAATGGTGATCGCTCGGTCGGTCCTGGTGGAAGCTGTACCAAGGGCCATGCCGTTCAGGCTAACGGCGCTTGTGTGATCGCCCAACCAGCGGCGTCCGTTTGTCCATCCTTTGGGACCATGATCTCGTCCCGGATCTCGTCCTATCCGCGCTCGCGGACCCGCTTGGCGAGCTCGGCGGCAGCCGCCCCCGGCTCCGCGGCCTCCGTGATCGCCCGTACGACGACGATCCGCCGGGCTCCGGCGTCCAGCACCTGGTCGACATTGGCCAGGTCGATGCCGCCGATGGCGAACCACGGCCGTGCGGTGCCCAGCCCGGCCGCGTACCGCACCAGGTCCAGGCCCGGCGCGGGCCGTCCCGGCTTGGTGGGGGTGGGCCAGACGGGCCCGGTGCAGAAGTAGTCCGCACCGGGCTCGGCGGCGGCCGCGGCCGCCTCGGACTCGGCATGGCAGGACCGTCCGATGATCACCCGGTCGCCGAGGATCGCGCGGGCGGCCGGCACCGGCAGGTCTCCCTGCCCCAGGTGCAGTACGTCCGCGCCCGCCGCGTGCGCGACATCCGCCCGGTCGTTGACCGCGAGCAGCCTGCCGTGCCTGCGGCACGCGTCGGCGAGGACCGCGAGGTGTTCGAGCTCCTCGCGGGCCTCGATCCCCTTGTCGCGCAGCTGGATGACGTCCACGCCCGAGCCGAGCACCTCGTCCGCGAAGGCGGCCAGGTCGCCCTGGCGCTTGCGGGCGTCGGTGCACAGATAGACGCGGGCGTCGGCGAGCTGCGCGCGGGTGGTCATACGGAAGGTCCCCCGTGGGTTCGCTCTGGATGGCGGGCTAGAGGGCGAGCGCCTGGGCTCGGCGCTTCACCTCGGTCCCGCGATTCTCGCGCAGCGCCTGCACCGGGGTGCCGGGCAGGGTGGGGTCAGGGGTGAAGAGCCATTCGAGGGCCTCCTCATCGTTGAACCCGTCGTCCTTGAGCAGGTTCAGCGTTCCGGAGAGACCCTTCACGATCTTGTCCTCGCCGAGGAAGTCGGCGGGGACCATCAGGACCCGGTTCTCACCGCGGCGCACCGCGATCAGCTGACCTTCCTTGATCAGCGGCCGGATGCGGGTCACCTCCAGGCCGAGTCGCTCCGCGACATCGGGGAGCGTCAGCCAGGACGGTACGAGGGCGTCAATCTTTGCGTCGATCTCGGTCACGAGCACAAGCCTGCCATCCCGGACCGACAGTGCGATACCGCACCGCTCATTGAGTGCCTACCGAGCCGCCGCCCTGAGGGGAACGGCCGGGTCCGCGGCGGGCGCCGGATCCAGCCGGGCGCCGCGCTCGATGAGCTTGCGTCCCTGCGCGAGGTCGCGCGGCCGGCCGACGGCCAGCAGCGCCGTCAGCGCCCCGTCGCGCAGCCAGCACACCGACCACGCCGGGCCGTCCGGGTCGCCGCGCCACAGCACCGTGTCGGCCGGTGAACGGTGCCCCGCGTACTGCACGAAGCGGCCGAACTGCTCGGACCAGAAGTACGGCACCGGGTCGTAGGGCTCGTCCCCGCCCAGCAGGTTCACGGCGGCGGTCCTCGGGCCCTGGAGCGCGTTGTCCCAGTGGTGGATCAGCAGCCGGGCCCCGTAGCGCGCCGACGGGAAAGACGCGCAGTCCCCGACCGCGTACACCTGCGGCACGGACGTACGCAGCCGGTCGTCCGCCAGCACCGAGCGGTCTCCCGGGTCCAGCGCCACGCCCGAGCCCGCCAGCCAGCCCGTGGCGGGGCGCGCCCCGACGCCCACCACGACGGCCCCGGCGGGCAGCCGGGTCCCGTCCGCCAGCACCACCGCTCCGGGCTCCACGGCCGCCACGGTGGTGCCGGTACGCAGGTCCACGCCCGCCTCGGCGTACCAGCCGCGCATACGCTCGCCGATCTCCGCCGGCAGCGCGCCGGCCAGCGGCCGGTCGGCGGCCTCCACGACGGTCACCGCGCAGCCCGCCTGGCGTGCGGCCGTCGCGAACTCCGCGCCGATCCAGCCGGCGCCGACGATGACGATGTCGTGCTTCGCCTCCAGCACGGGGCGCAGCGCGACCGCGTCGTCCAGCGTGCGCAGCGCGTGCGCGGTCTCGGCACCGGGCAGGGTCACCGGCTGCGCGCCGGTCGCGATCACCAGGTGGTCGTACGGGATCGCCTCCCCGTCGGCCGCCGTGACGGTGCGCCGCGCCGGGCTCAGCGCTGTGGCCTGGCGGCCCAGCTGCAGGTCGACGTCGAGCCCTGCGAAGTCCACGTCGAAGGCCGCCGTCGTCACCCCCTTGGACAGCGGCGGCCTGTCGTACGGCGCGTGCGGCTCCTCCCCGAGGAGCGTGATCGCCCCGCTCCAGCCCTGTTCCCGTAGGGAGACCGCTGTCTGGACCCCGGCCATTCCGGCCCCGACGATGACGGTTCGCCGCGCGCTGTCGCTGCTGCTCACGGTTCACGGTAACCCCGCGGGGGCCGCCGCAGCGTGCGGCCCGCCCTGCCCGAGCGGAGCGTTGTCGCGCTAGGGTGGCCACGCGAAAACGCACTCGCGGGAGCCCGGCGGACCGGGCTGAGAGGGCGGCTGACCGGCCGCCGACCGTACGAACCTGATCCGGGTCATGCCGGCGAAGGGAGCAGAAGCAGATGCATCGCTATGACGTCGTCGTAGTGGGCGGCGGCCTCATCGGCCTGGTCACGGCGTGGCGGGCGGCCCAGCAGGGCCTGCGCACAGCCGTGGCGGACCCGGAGCCGGGCGGCGGGGCCGCACACGTGGCGGCGGGGATGCTGGCCGCCGTGACGGAGCTGCAGTACGGGGAGCAGACCCTCCTGGACCTCAATCTCGCCTCGGCGCGCCGGTATCCGGCCTTCGTCGCGGAGCTGACCGAGGCGACCGGTCTGGAGCTGGGCTATCGCCGGTGCGGCACGCTCGCCGTGGCGCTGGACGCGGACGACCGCGCGGACCTGCGCGAGCTGCACGCCTTCCAGCACTCCCTGGGCCTGGAGTCGCACTGGCTCAGCGGCCGGGAGTGCCGCCGCCTGGAGCCGATGCTCGCGCCGGGCGTGCGGGGCGGCCTGCGCGTGGACGGGGACCATCAGATCGACCCGCGCCGCCTGGCGAAGGCACTGCTGCGCGCGGCGGACGGCGCCGGCGTGGTGTTCCACCGCCGGCCGGTGGCCCGCGTCGACCTCGGGCGCGACGGCCGGGCCCGGGGCGTCACGCTGGACGACGGGACGACGCTCACGGCCGGGCAGACGGTGCTCGCCGCGGGCAGCCGCAGCGGCACTGTCGAGGGGCTGCCGCAGGACGCGCTGCCGCCGGTGCGCCCGGTGAAGGGGCAGGTACTGCGCCTGCGCGTACCGGAGAACCGCGCGCCGTTCCTCTCCCGGACCGTACGGGCCGTCGTGCGCGGCGGGCATGTGTATCTCGTGCCGCGCGAGAACGGTGAGCTGGTCGTCGGCGCGACCAGTGAGGAACTGGGCTGGGACACCACGGTCACCGCGGGCGGGGTGTACGAGCTGCTGCGGGACGCCCACGAACTCGTACCGGGCATCACCGAGCTCCCGCTGACCGAGACCCTCGCGGGCCTGCGCCCCGGCTCGCCGGACAACGCGCCGATGCTCGGGCACGCGCCCGCCGTGCCGGGGCTGCTGCTGGCGACCGGGCATCACCGCAACGGCGTGCTCCTCACCCCCGTGACCGGCGACATCATGGCCGGGCTGCTGACCGGCGGCGAGGTCCCCGCGCACGCCCGGCCCTTCTCCCCCGACCGCTTCCACTCCCCGTCCCGGCTGGAGCAGCCCGCATGACCGCCTCCGTCTCCGCTTCCGCTTCCGCTTCCGTGTCCGTCTCCGTGAACGGCGAGCCGCGCGAACTCGCGCCCGGGCTCACCCTCGACCGCCTTGTCGCGGCCTTCACCACCGCGCCCTCCGGCGTGGCGGCCGCTGTCAACGAGACCGTCGTACCGCGCGGCCAGTGGCCGGCGACAGCGCTCCGGGACGGCGACCGCGTAGAGGTCCTGACCGCGGTGCAGGGGGGCTGACCCGGCGCCATGGCCGACGACCTCTTCACCATCGCCGGTACGGGCTTCACCTCCCGGCTCATCATGGGCACCGGCGGCGCGCCGAGCCTGGAGATCATGGAACGGGCGCTGATCGCCTCCGGCACCGAGCTGACCACCGTCGCCATGCGGCGGCTGGATCCGACGGTCAAGGGCTCGGTCATCTCCGTCATCCGCAAACACGGCATGCGCGTGCTGCCCAACACCGCGGGCTGTTTCACCGCGGGCGAGGCGGTCCTCACCGCCCGCCTCGCGCGCGAGGCGCTCGGCACGGACTGGGTGAAGCTGGAGGTGGTCGCGGACGAGCGCACGCTGCTGCCGGATCCCATCGAACTACTCGACGCCGCCGAGACCCTGGTGGACGACGGCTTCACCGTCCTCCCGTACACGAACGACGATCCCGTGCTCGCGCGCAAGCTGGAGGACGTCGGCTGCGCCGCGATCATGCCGCTCGGCTCGCCCATCGGCTCGGGGCTGGGCATCCGCAATCCGCACAACTTCCAGCTCATCATCGAGCGGGCCGGCGTCCCGGTGATCCTCGACGCGGGCGCGGGGACGGCGTCCGACGCCGCTCTCGCGATGGAGCTGGGCTGCGCGGGGGTCATGCTGGCCTCGGCCGTCACGCGCGCGCAGGAGCCGGTTCTGATGGCCGAGGCGATGCGGCACGCGGTGGAGGCGGGCCGGCTCGCGTATCGCGCGGGCCGGATTCCTCGGCGGCACTTCGCGCGGGCGTCGTCGCCGTCGGAGGGGGTGGCCGCGTTCGACCCCGAAGCACCGGCCTTCTCCGCCGCATTTTCCGCTCGTACGAGTGAAAGTGCGGGCCCAACGTCCCCATGATCCCGGGGAATTCACGGACCGACCCATCCCTGGTGTGACGCGTATCACGCTAGCGTTGCCGCAATGTCAACGTAGACAAAAGGGAGAGATCCATGCGGGTCGGAGTACTGACCGGCGGCGGTGACTGCCCCGGGCTCAACGCGGTCATCCGCGGCATCGTCCGCAAGGGCGTCCAGGAGTACGGCTACGACTTCATCGGCTTCAGGGACGGCTGGCGCGGCCCGCTGGAGGGCGACACCGTGCCGCTGGACATCCCGGCCGTGCGCGGCATCCTGCCGCGCGGCGGCACGATCCTCGGGTCGTCCCGCACGAACCCCATCAAGGCGGAGAACGGCATCCGGCGGGTCAAGGAGAATCTCGCCAAGTACGAGGTGGACGCGCTGATCGCGATCGGCGGCGAGGACACCCTCGGCGTGGCGACCACCCTCGCCGACGAGTACGGCATCGCGTGCGTCGGCGTCCCGAAGACCATCGACAACGACCTGGCGGCCACCGACTACACCTTCGGCTTCGACACCGCCGTCAACATCGCGACCGAGGCCATCGACCGCCTCCACACCACCGCCGAGTCGCACATGCGCGTGCTCGTCGTCGAGGTGATGGGCCGGCACGCGGGCTGGATCGCACTGCACTCCGGGCTCGCGGGCGGCGCCAACGTCATCCTCATCCCGGAGCAGCGCTTCGACGTCGACCAGGTCTGCGCATGGGTCGAGAGCCGCTTCAAGATCCGTTACGCCCCCATCGTCGTGGTCGCGGAGGGCGCCATGCCCAAGGACGGCGACATGGTCCTCAAGGACGGCACCCTGGACTCCTTCGGCCACGTACGCCTGTCCGGCGTCGGCGAGTGGCTCGCCAAGGAGATCGAGAAGCGCACCGGCAAGGAGGCCCGCACCACCGTTCTGGGCCACATCCAGCGCGGCGGGACGCCCAGCGCGTTCGACCGCTGGCTGGCCACCCGCTTCGGGCTGCACGCGATCGAGGCGGTGCGGGACGGGGACTTCGGGAAGATGGTCGCGCTGCGCGGCACGGACATCGTGCGGGTGCCTCTCGCCGCCGCGACATCCCACATCAAGACGGTCGATCCGAAGCTCTACGCCGAGGCCGGCGTCTTCTTCGGCTGACGGCCGCGACGAACGGGGTGCCCTCTGCGGCGCCCCGTTCGGTAAACACAACGTTTCCTCGGCGCCTTCACAGCTTTCCCTGCTTGCCATCGGAGATCAGGCGGCCTTACATTCCCTCCACCCGGCTTGTCCGGCCGCTTCGTAAACCCCCCATGAGCAGCTGAGGAGCGCCCGGATGACGGGTGTACTGGCGGTCGCTGGCGGCACCGCATCCGGCAAGTCCACCCTTGCCGAAGCACTGTCGCTGCACCATCCCGAGACCATCGCACTGGTCCATCTCGACGACTTCTACGTGCCCGCCGAAGACCGCATGCGCGGCGTGTGGACGGTCAGCGCGAACGGCTATCCGGTGCTCGACTGGAACCATCCGGGCTCGATCGACGAGACGGCGGTGTCCGACGCGATCGACGCCGCGCGGCTGCGCGCGGGCGTGCGCGTGGTCGTGGTCGAGGGGCTGTTCGCGCTCACGCTCCGGTCGGTGGCCGCTCGCGCGGACTGGCGGGTGTACGTGGACACGCCGGACGACGTGCGGCTCGCGCGCAAGATCCTGCGCAAGATCGAGGTCCAGCGGCAGGATCCGCGTCTGTCGCTGATGAACTACCTGTCGACGGGCCGCCAGCGGCACGCGGAATACGTGGCGCCCTCACGGGCCGCCGCCGACCTCGTCGTGGACGGGGCCACGCCGGAGACCGAGATGCTGGCCGCCGTGATGCCGCTGATCGGGCCGGCTCTCGCCGAGCCGGCCCGATCCGAGTCCCCGCATGCGCAGCACGCCCCGCATGTCCCGCATCCGCCGCATGCGCGGGCGGCACGCGGTGTGTCGCTTCCTCACTGTCTCCAGGTGGGTGCGATCGCCGCCGACGCGGGGCCGTTCGCCGCGTCAGCGATCTAGGGCCTGACCGACGGTGAGCCCTGCCAGCGCCTCGGCCACGATGGCCGGGCCGTTCATCGTCAGCACCGACTCGGGGTGGAACTGCAGACCGTGGAAACCCGGCCCGCGCATGGCGTGCACGTCGCCGGTCGCGGGGTCGCGGCTCAGCTCGACGCCGTGCATGGCCAGCTCCTCGGCGGTGGCGTCGTCGGCGCGGGCGGTGAAGGAGTTGTAGAAGCCGACCGTCTCGGCGCGCCCGAAGAGATCGATCGTCTTCTGGGCGCCCTGGTACGGCTCGTCCTTGCGGACGATCTCCATGCCCAGCTCCGCCGCGAGCAGTTCCTGGCCCAGGCACACCCCGAGCAGCCCATGCGCGTGCCCACGGACCAGATCGGCGGCCAGCGCGCGCAGGAAGCGCATCTTCGGGTCCCCGGTGTCGTTCGGGTCCCCCGGGCCGGGGCCCAGGACGACAGGGCCCGCATGCGCAAGCGCGGTTTCGCGCAGCCCCGGCTCGTCGTAGCGCCGTACGGTCACCTCGAAGCCGGACGAGCGCAGGACGTGCGCCAGCATGGCCGTGAAGGTGTCCTCGCCGTCCACGACGAGGGCGTGGCCACGCGGCCCCGGGTGGGCGGTCTGCATCCGCAGCCAGAAGGGCGCCAGGTTCGCCCGCCGCGCGTCCAGCGCCGCCCGTACGCGGATGTCCTCCGCGAGGCGCGGCCGGGGCTCCTCGGCGTCGCGTACGGGCGCCTGGCGGACGCCCAGGGCGGTGAGCACGCCGGCCGCCTTGGCGTGGGTCTCGGCGACCTCCGCGTAGGGGTCGGAGTGCCGTACGAGCGTGGCGCCGACGGGCACCTTCAGCCGGCCGCCGGGGGCGATGTCCGCCGTACGGATGAGGATGGGCGAGTCCAGGGTCTGCGCCCCGCCCTCGTCGCGGCCGATGAGGGCGAGCGCTCCGGCGTAGTAGCCGCGGCCGCCGGGCTCGTAGCGCTCGATGACGCGGCAGGCGTTCTGCACGGGCGATCCGGTGACGGTGGCGGCGAACATCGTCTCGCGCAGCACGTCCCGTACGTCCATGTCGCTGCGGCCGCGCAGCTCGTACTCGGTGTGCGCGAGGTGGGCCATCTCCTTCAGGCGCGGCCCGACCACGACGCCGCCCAGGCTGCAGACGGCCGACATCATCTTCAGCTCCTCGTCGACCACCATCGTCAGCTCCTCCACCTCCTTGGTGTCGTGCAGGAACTCCAGCAGGCCCTCGGCGTCCGGCCCGCCGGACGGATAGCGGTAGGTTCCGCTGATCGGGTTCATCACGACCGTCCCGCCCGACATGCGCACATGGACCTCGGGGCTGGCGCCCACCAGGGTCCGGTCCGGGGTGTGCACGACATAGGTCCAGTAGGCGCCGCGCTCGCCGCTCAGCAGCCGCCGGAACAGGGCCAGCGCGTCGGCGGTGCCGAAGCCGGGGATGTCGCCCGTGAAGGTCCGCCGGATCACGAAGTTGGCGCCCTCGCCCTGGCCGATCTCGTCCTCGATGACCCGGCTGACGATCCCGGCGTAGGTGTCGTCGTCGATGTCGAAGGCGCCACCCTCGACCTGGACGTCATGCGCGGGAAGGGTTTCCAGGACGGCGGCGAGCGGCAGCTCGTACGTCTCCTCGGGGACCAGCACCGCGAGCGGCGTGCCGTCGTCGCGGACGTCGAAGCCGCGCTCCCGGATCTGGCGGAAGGGCACCATGGCCAGCGCGGCCGGCAGGAGCGGGATGTCCGCCAGCCGTTCGGCGGTCGTGACCGGCCCGATCAGCACTTCGACGGTGCCGGTGTCCCGGCCCGGCGTACGGCGGCGGATCAGGGCGAACGGCGGGCAGGAGGGGGAGAGCAGGCGCTCCATGAGAGCGGTGGGGTGCACGGCGGTTCCTTCCGGTCGGGGAAACGGGAGGAGCGGCCGCGGAAACGCCGAAGGCCGCCCCCTGGGGCGGCCTTCGCGTTCAGTGCTGGTGTGCGCGCGAGTCAGTGGGCCGCCGGATGAGCGGTCCACCACCAGTTGAGGTGTGTCTGCAGCGCGAACATGCCCGTACCTTAGCGCACGTCCACGAACACCGGGTTGGTGTAGCACCAGGTGTCCGCCCACGGGTCGCCGTCGCCGGGGCGGTGGGCCGTGGGGCCGTGCGGGTCGATGGCCGCGCCGAGCAGGCCGGGGCCGTTGCGGCGGCCGTCGCTGCCGCGCAGGCGCAGGTAGAAGGACTCCTCGGCCCGGCCGACCGGTATGTGCAGGGTGTACGTGCCGGTGCGGCCGGTGGTGTCCGTGGTGTGCACGACCCGGGTGTCGGGGGCGCCCCAGTCGTCGGCGTCGCGCACCGGGCCGCGCACGGCGCCCCGGATGACGTCGAGGTGGGCCAGCTCCGGCAGCACGCCGTTGTTGTTGGGCCGCGAGGCGGAGGTGACCGTGACGGCCAGCGTCAGCTTCTCGCCCTTGCGCACCGAGAGCCGCCCGCCGAGCGTCGCGCCCCTGCCGCGCCGCCGGTCGCCGTCCCGGTACAGCCGTACGTCGATGCCGTCGACGAGCTGGCCGTGGTCGACCCATACGCGGCCTGCGCGCAGGCCGGACATGACCTGGCGGTAGCCGTGCCGGGTCACGCCGACGTGCGTACGGCTGAACTGGCCGGGCCAGAAGTCGCTGCCGGGCTGCGGGGTGCCGGTGTCGACCGGGTCGGGGAGCTTTCCGGTGTTGTCGAAGTTCTGGCCGGCCGGCCAGGTGCCGTTGGCCCAGGTGTCGAAGACCGTGCGGTGGTTGTCGGAGTTGGTGGTGACCGAGAACAGCCGGCCCTCGGCGAGCATCGCGTCCCACAGGCCGCCCACGGTGGCCGTCATCCAGTCGAAGCCGCCGTACGTCAGGTACGCCTCCGCCGGGTAGCCCGCCCAGGAGTTGGCGGAGGGCTTGTTCTCGTACTCGCCCCGGATGCTGTTCGCCCCGCGCCAGCCGGGGATGGCCGCGCCCTGCGCGCCGGGGGCGCCCTCCATGCCGATCACCATGTCCGGGGCCGCGTCCCGCCAGGCCCGCAGCTCGTGCGGGGAGTCGATGCCCAGGCGGGAGGGGTGGTTGGCCAGCACGAGGAGGTCGTCCACGTAACCGGCCCTGCGCTTGCCGTCCAGCCACTTCAGCGCCTCGACGGCGAAGGCCTCGTTGGCCGCCGTGCTGTCGCCGCGGGCGAGCAGCTTGCCATCGTAGGCGAGCTCGAACTGCCGCAGCAGGGCGACCTCGTTCGGGCCGGGCGCGGCAAAGACGGTGGCGTGCTCGGCGCCGGGGATGTACCACTCCAGGCCCTGGAAGATCAGCAGCCGGGGGTTGTCCGCCCGGGCCTTGAGGATCTCCTGGTGCTCGGCGTCGGCCCCGCCCGCGTTGGCGTGGCCGAAGTTGCTGTGCTCGGTGAAGGCCATCCAGTCCAGCCCGTACCGCTCCGCGTGGGCCGCCTGCTGGGAAAAGGTGTACTTCGCGTCGTGGCTGTAGACGGAGTGCACATGGTGGTCGCCCACCAGATACCCCAGCGCCGGGTCGTCCTCGCCGCCGCAGTCGTCCCGGTCCTGGTCCCGCTCGCGCGCGGCGGCCGGGGCCGCCCCCAGGATCCCGGCGGCGTATCCGGCGGCGGCGAATCCCGCGCCGAACAGACCGGCCCGGCGCAGCAGTCCGCGCCGCGAGACGCCCTGGGCGTCCAGGACCGTCTCGGGCACTTCGGGGTCCGCCCACTGCGGCAGGGGATGGGGCTGACGGGACATGTGGTGCTCCTCGGTACGACGGGTTCTGCCGGGGAGCGTAGAAGCCGCGTGCGGCGTGCGGCCGATCTACGGATGGCCGGTGGGTGAAGTCGGCGCACGACCGCCGTTCACTCCTGCTCGCAGGCCCGGAAGCGGCGCAGCAGCTCCTTCCCGGGCGGGCTGTCCGGGTCGAAGAGCTGGATGCCGCGCAGGCCCTCGGGAATGTCCGGGCCGAGCAGGAGCGTGCCGTTGCACGCGAAGCAGAAGGCGATCTCGAAGAGCAGCCCTTCCGCGTCATGGGCCCGGATCGCGTAGCCGGGGGTGAAGCAGCGCATCCGTATCCCCTCGGGCAGCTCGCGGATCAGGGCGAGGATCTGCTCGACGTCCTCCCCTGCCCAGAGCCCGATCTCCTCGCCCGGCACGCTGCGGGGAAAGGGCGACATCGTCCAGGACGTGATGCGGATGGCCTCGATCAGCTCGGTCTGACCGGCGACGGCGGGGAGCAGCATGGGTGACAGCATCGCC
>Ga0307517_10009170_pt1 | contig 14078 bp, 12 predicted proteins | sample 23_EM_MG_FD_194515 | JGI IMG/M metagenome (GOLD analysis project Ga0307517, IMG submission 194515) | Populus trichocarpa ectomycorrhiza microbial communities from riparian zone in the Pacific Northwest, United States - 23_EM | ecosystem: Host-associated > Plants > Roots > Unclassified | place...
CCCCCGGCTCCATGGCAGGACCCTGTTTTTCACCTTTTTTTGGGTGGTGGGCAAGTGCCACTATGCATGTATGAAGTGAGTTAGGCAACTACCATCTACTGATACATGATATTGACATCTAAGGCTGGGTTCTGTGGATATGAATTTGAAATCCTGCCGTAGAGTTCTCGCTAACCTTACTGCCTGACTCTAGTTCGATCCCATCAAATGAAAGAAGTATGCCAGAAAGTGGCAGGCGAAGCTGTCCACAGGAGTGATCCACTGTAGGGGTATGGTGCTCTACGGTCTGCAGCAGAGCCGCCGTCCATTGATGTCCATCAGCCGTGTACGGGGCCCAGGGGTTGCGAGGGTGATAAGTCGTCGGCAATACCTGCCACGTTGAATTACTCCCTGTGTGACTGCCTTTGTACTGACATGTAGAATACTATTAAATATCGCAAATAGCTGACCATTCTCAAGAATGTCCTCTCCAGTGCGTGCAGTGGGAGGGAGCAAAATTTATTGGAACATAAGCTCTATATCAAGAACCCAGTGCGTCAGGTCAGAGTCAGAGACGACACAGGTTCAAGACTGCCCAGGAGGCGTTGTTCCTGCTGGCAGAAGCAGAGGCGCTTTACCTGAACCCGTTTCAATCAATGCCCTGCCACCACTAACTGGCAGGCTGATATATCACACCTATGTAATTAGATTACAAGTGTGATACAATAATCAATCTAAGCAGAGACCATTTTTGATATATCACACTACATACTAACTGGTGTCCTCTATCCCTCAATGCCGTCTCTGCCTGTATATCAACCTACAGCCACCCCCAGCATCGCTTGGCAAACCCGCCTCAAATCCCGATTAGGAACACCCGCGTCCTTATTAGGATCCCGGAAATCCCCCGAATCTGTCTTATCTTGATCTGAATACCTTCGTGTAATTTGTGTTGTACCATTAATTGTAAATGAATCTATTTTCCCCAAGGAGTGAATCCTCCTTGGGCTTGTGTCTAAATACATGAAACGAAGTAATAATAATAAAAATCCTGAGCAGAGCCGGCCTTGTGGAATCCCCTTGGCTGGCGTGAAATTCACGGGTGGAATATTCTTATTCGTTGTCGTGGACCTGCACTGGCCTTGTAGAACCCCATTGCCCTCGTCGAATCCATGTTCGCCGCCATGGGCCCGCATTCGTCGTCGTAAGCCCGCGTTCATCGTCATGAATCCCCATCGATCTTGCGGAACCCCATCCTTTCGTGAACTCAGCATCGATATCGTTGAATCCCAGTCCTTGTTGTGGAAATGGCATCGATCATGTAGAACCCGGGTTGTCGTTGCGGAGCCCAGGTCGATCTCGTTGAGCCCTGTTTATTGTGGTCGAACCGGTGTCGTTGTCGCTGAATCCGTGTCGCTGGCGTCGCGAAGCCGCGTCATTGTCATCGAAAAAGTATCATTGTTGTCGAATTCGTGTCGTCTGTCTGATCTTCGTCGCTGATTGCCGAACCCGTCTCCTCGCGAATCCGTTTCGCCATCGTGGAACCCGGCTCCTCGTCATCGAATCTGGCTCCTCGTCATCGAATCCGTCTCCTCGTCATCGAATCCGTCTCCTCATCGTCGAATCTGTCTCCCGTCGAATCCGTCTCGCTATCATGGAACCCCCGTCTTTCCAGCGCCGTCTCGCCATCGATGAACCCTTCGTCGAATCGTCTGACCACAGCCATTGGCAGGTTGGGCTGTCTAGGAGAGGGGTGGGGCGGGGGCGTGTTGAGAGGTGGGGATGACGACCTTGCTGGCGTCGGTTCTGGCACCTCCGAGCGGTTTAGCGTCGAGTTGCTACAGTGACGGTAAGTTTAGAGACATCAATGGGGGGATATGGGAAGAGGGATTTGGGAAAACGAACCACGACTTTCATCGTGGTTTGTTTTCGGGACGCACTGGATGGGCCTCGCATTTCTTGGGTCCCCCCTCATTATTCTCCCTCCCCAGTTCCTTCGTCAAGCGAAAATGGAATGAGCCGCCCACATCCCTCTGGAAAGGGGGAGGGGCGGATGCAGTGGGTCCGCGTTCTGAATGAGTGAGCCCACATCCCTCAAGAGAGGGGAGGGGCTCGTTTCCTGGCGGTTGCGTGTGGTTGGCGGCGAATCGAGGTGGCGAGGGCGAAGGTAGCGGTGGTGGTGGGATGGGTGGAAGAAGAACGAATATCAACTGTGATGGGTTGATGTGGTATTTAAACTCCGCTCACCCTCATAGATTGCGTTTGATATAAACGCTCGATAGCACGATAAGAAAACGTATTATTTTAGAAGTACTCTAATAATGTCAGATCCAAATTTGTAAAGAAAAAAATGCAGAATTGAAGATGTCCCCTATTGTTTTTTTTTTTGAGGCCCATGGTGGCAACTTGAACACAAATTGGGAAATTATCACGAACAAATCACGAACAGATCACGAACGGAACTGAAATTTTGCTGAAACCACGCCCCAGCAGCCTTGAACGCTAAGTAATTTAGCGTCATTATATGTAGTAGATATACGTTAGTCTAATTGATCGAATTTTTCTGGTTGTGCAAGCCCTAGTAATGGTGTTGGAGATTGTGTCATGACAGTCGACTCGGAGCGCACTGGCCGCGAATCGTTGGACACAGATTCCCAACGGATCCCTCCTCCTAGAGCAATGATTTGATAAAATTCCTTTAGAGATCTCCCTAGACAGCTAGAGCCACGATGGTCATAAGCATTGTATTTAAATTACCTTATCTGAATCGTCATCCATCATGAGCAAACCATGAGTTGATGATAAGTTAGAGCCGTTTGCGTTTGGCAGTACCATTCTTATCCTTAGAAATACTTCTTCGCACCTTGATCCACTATGGACGGGTGGTCAAACTTCCATTTCCAGAAGTCACCGAGGATCCGGCATCCACAGGTGTACTGGCACCCTCTGGTGAATCTACGCATCCAACACCACCGTTTAAAGTGATGTTCAAAGCCTAAACCTTGAGTCGGAATTGATATAAACACTCTCGTCTAATTTCCAGTTGTGGATGAGTTATAATTAAATGGCTACTGGACACATTAGATAAATAGAGGAAATGGCATTTACGTAGGTTACAACTTACGGTCGCGCTGGTCAAAAATAGTGAGGGACCACTATAATCCTACCATACCACGTATCTATCAAGTACGCCTCTCATTCCAAACAGCTGACTCCAGCATCGTTAATGTTGGTAGGAGTGAGGGGTGTGCGTAGGCGATCAAATTTCGTCCTAATACTTGTGTCCATGCGAGTGCTGGGGATATGTGCTCCCGGCTCGCCCGTTGTACTTACTATGAAGAATTCATAGACTCATACTCGGAAATGCTCTCCAATCTACCCATGAGCTTGCAATGTCGCACATTCTCAGCAACCACGATCGGATGCCACTTTCGCCCCTTCGTGACATTACCAAGCATATTCGTTCCATTACTGCAATTTCTCCATGAGATAAGTCTGAGCCCATTCTTGCTAGCTACTCGAGCTACGCAAAATCATTTAACCTCTAGTTTTCATGGTAATTTAGACGGATTAAGACAGCTACTGTACAAACGGATCAGATACAAGAACTGGGATGTTGTGGGTTGTCGACACCGTCTGTTTGGGGAGGAGTGCAGCATCGGCATTGGTCATACTATGCTTTTGTGTGGGCATTTGTCGTGGGGGAGTTGGGTAGTATTGGCCGAACACAAGCATCAAATGCAGACTGGGGTGCGTAGGCGGTCGTGTTACTAGTAGGATCTAAGGTTGTGGGGTTGTCAGTTTGCAGAAAGGGAGGTAAAAGGATTCTGAACGGGTTGCTTCTCACTTACCCAGCAGGTCTCCACACTGTGGGTATCCCCTGGTATTTCGTAACCTACATGCCCTGAAATCATTTGCGATTTGGCCTACATCCCGGTTGGAGGGGAGAGGCCGGGGCCCGGGTGATGCTGGGAATGAACGCGAGTGCGCGGGGATCTGAAGAGCAATATTTAGGATAGAATATATGATATAAATATGCCACGTACCTTTATTTGAGTCCTGGTGCATCCGTTGAGATGCAGGAACTCTCGAGAGGGAATGGGAGGCCACGTGGGTGATCCTCTTTGTGAAGCCTGGGCCAGGCCAACTCCAAGGCAGAAAATCGCTAGAAACGGGGTGTAGAGACCACTTTTCGATACATCTCATCCTATACTCATTGGTGTTGCTCCATTGCCGCTGCTGGTCTGATGAGGCAGTAGGTCCTCGATTGGTGCGTGATGACGTGGCGTCTAGTGGTGCATTCCATCGATAAGGGATGAAGAAAGGTGGTAGAAGCAGTGCTCGTGGTTGTAGTCCACCTGGGCCTGAAGTGCCGTGAGTGGATGGATCGTGTAGGGAGGGTGCGGCCAGCCCAAATGTGGAAATGTGCCAAATATGGAAGGGCGCATAAGCGTGCCATTTTTGGAAGCCGAGAACAAGCCGTGGTACACGCAGGTGAGGTAGAACATATCTAATGTGATATATCAGAAATGCCATGTAATTAGACTGATTAATGTATCAGGGCTGTGATCTAATTAGATACCTCTGATATATCATATTGCCAGATAGGCCTGCGAACATCCACTTGAAGAGGGTTTGCTTTTTGCGATCCTGGCTCTGGGTCTGCGCAGAAATTGGTACTGGGGGCGGCATGAGTGAGTGCGGTCCAGAAAACAAGTAGGGGGTAATAATACCCACCAGAGACTCAAAAAAAAAAAAAACCCCTCGAACTTCACCAAAGAACGGGCGAATCACCAACAGATAACATGAGGCGGCTCTCGTGTTGATAGTGTCCAACAGCATTGAGAAAACGAACGCAAGCTGATTTGGGGATAAAAACAGGAGAGAAATGCATATTCCAAGCGCTGTGCAGAACCCCATGATAGTCACGAACATAAGAAGGGTTGTCGTCGCAAAGTTGCCATCAGTGATCATTGATCATCACTGCCGGGGCCGGACTATTTTGACGAGGAGGCAAAATGTTACAGCAGATTGTTTGAATTTTGCCAACTCACATTTTGCCGTTCCAGACAGTGGGTTCGCATGGCTTTGGCAACATTTTAACAATCTGCTCTCAATTTTGCCTCCCCGGCAAAATAATCTGGTCGCCGCAGCATAGCACCTCGTCCGTCTGTCTCCCGGCCCGCGTCGGTCTATCCAAATCTGGTTGGCAGCGGCGAATCCGTTTGACACTTGCTTGACACCCTTTTGACAATGGCAGGCGTTTCTTTGATGGGATCAACTAGAGGGATCGACTGTCCCCCCAATTGGGTGTCAAGAAGGACCCCCGAAAGTCCTGCAAAATGTTGGATACCGATTCGGACAGAAATTTTTGAAATGAGGGTCACCTGTGGTCCCCATCAACCACTCTCAAACTCTCCTGTGACGTCGCCTCATCTTTTTTCACCACCACCTTCCCCCTCACACATCACTAATAGCCTTCTTTTATAGGCTCTCCTCAGGCTCCATCACATCAAAACTCTGGGGAATCCGTAATGCGGATTTCTGTTGTTGCTAAACATTGTTTGAATGGCGCAGCAGAGGGTTAGGCTAGATACAAAAACCCACAAAACGGACAAGTTTTCGACGAAAATTCGAGGAGGCTAGATACAAAACCGGACAAATCCTCAGGATTGAGCGAATGAGAGCGCAAAAAAATTGCCAAGAGCCCCCGGCCGGGCCGGGCCGCAGCGTTGACTAGGGAAAATGGCGATTTTGGGGCAAACGGCTAGATACTTTCCGGACAAAAAGTTCAAAATTTGGACCGGACAGAAATCCTGAAATCGGCTGTTTTGGTATCCAACATTTTGCAGGACTTTCGGGGGTCCTTGTCAAGAACGGCTTTTGATGACAGTGCCTTGCAAATGAAATCGATTGTTGTAAAAACGTGTTTGGTTTTGTGTGGCCCATCAGCGGCGGATCATTGCCGAAACTTCCTCTCTTCCAAACACCTTCCTCCGCCCCTTTTGTCACCACTTTTTAGGCGATATTCCAGTTTATTCATCCAATGAATTCCTCAGAGCAAAATTTGGCAATGGAATTCACGTCGCAGGCGTGGGACGTAGAACTCGATTCGGGAGAGCCGAAACCTGCCATCAGGTCCCATCAAATCTGTCAGAAAATAAATTTGGTTGGCAGTGTAATGGTTTCGCAAACGGGTGTTACAGTCGAACCCCTCCTAACCCATACCCATCGGTGGACACCCCAGGGTATGGATTATGGGAGGTTATGGGTTATGAGAGGTCGATTTTGGTGTAAATTTCAATGATTTCGGTGCGGCCAAAATCTATGGGTTATGGCATACGAGAGGTATGGGTTAAGACTGTACTGTCAATTATGTAATTCGTGAATAAGCTAGTTTCCCCCAGAAAACTCCCACAGTATTGTTTGGTTTTGGCAGGACGCATTGTGCTTGGCCTTGTGTTTGGCCTTGTGTTCTATACTTTCTCACAGCCCGGTGTTGGACTCACAGCCCGGTGTTGGAGCACGAGGACCTACGTTCGGGACCTAAAACCCTTATCGGTAAAGGTCTGAAAGGTTCTGATTGCAAATAACGCCCGATTAGGCGTCAAACACGGCTTCAGAGCCATTTTTGATGGATCCCGGCGAGATATTTCATTCAGAACTTTGGCGCCGGAATTTGTAAAAATGTGACGTGGTGTGACTTCAACGAGTCTTCGTTTCTCCCTTCACTATAACCTCCTAGCTTGGGAACACCTACAGGCCAAATTTCAAGGACTTAATTGCTCCAATTCAATTGTAATGGCTGCGAAATCGTGCATCAAAGGAACCCTAGAGTGCACCAAACTATCTTTCAAGCAAGAGCTTGAGTGGAACCCTTCCGTTCGAGCACTATGGTCCACAGCCACGACAAACGACGGAACCGGGGCGGGAAACTGTTTTATCTTCCTCGTCAGTATTTGCTCCTCTTCATTCCACTTCGGATGAATACATTCTTCATTCCACCATCAATTATTCCACCAGCTATGCATCTTCGTTCTAACCAAATTTCTGCAGTGAATCACCCTCTGCTTCATCTGCCATCAGCGCCAATCCCCCTGCCACGAACCAAATGGCCCAAGACCCTGCACTTAGCACCGCGCCATGGGTCTTAGCCTCGCTTGAGAACCCAAAGGTGTTTCGATTGGGGTGTGCGAGTCTTCGCTTCCGCCTTCCGGTATCGGCCGGTCGCAGACGAGGGAAGGCGTTGTGGGTCTGGTCATAAAGGGACTTCCACACCAAACACTGAGGAACTCCCTGGGGAAGTCCTGCAGAGGAAGATATGGTGGGGATGTGGGGGTATTGGTGCCGCCGCCGCCAGTAATGGAGATGCGTCCTGGTTCTGGTTCGGATTCGGCATCGACATCGACATCTCCAACGACAGAGCCGAGTTTGTCAGGTTCTGCGAGTGTCCCTGTTTCGCTTGGGTTGGGGTATCATTTTGTTCCACCAGTGAAGATGAATACGACAACGACAACGGCGCCTGAGGCTGCGCCCTTTCATGGGCATGGACATGGACACGGAGATGCGATTACAGGATCCTCGTCAGCGGTTACGACGACGACGACGATGTTGGTAGCTGGCAACACGGCTCCGCCACTAGTGCTGCTGCCTACTGACCTACCTACGGAGCATATTCACCATGCCCAACTCCAACACCTACCACCGACACTAATCTAAACAACCACACCAACCCAAACAACACTACCCCCAACAACAACACTACCATTTCACCTTAAAAATTTTTCGCCCTCCGGGGGTGCTATATTCTGGTCTGCACAACGATAAATGGCCGAAATATTTTACCTATCTCTGATCCCAGGTCAACTGGCCAGCGTAATCGGTCACATGACACACAGGTCACGTTTTCGAGATTTATGAAGTGCACCGACCTGACAAGTTGACCCAAATATCGAAATGAAAGACTACGAATACGGATTTGGCGCTTCTAGTGGGTCAGGGTACGCCAATGTGAAGAGGCCGGAAAGGGCAAGGGAGAGGGATGCGGAGTGGAGGTTGCAGCAGCAACAGGGATGGGGGTTTGATGGTGGTAATGGGGGAGGGTTTGGGCCTTCTGGGCGGGGAGGTTTGGGGCCATCTGAGTGGGGAAGGTGTGGAGGACAAGAGGGGTACGTTCGCGTTGGAGGACCACGAAGAGCGCAGATGCCTCCGCCGTTAGCGGTGACGCCGCTACCCCCACCGCATTTCCAAGCGTTGATGCTTGGAGAACGTAAGGGTCGGTATTGGGGAATTCCGGGTTCGTCACTACAAGGACAAGTGGAAGTGCAGGATAGCGGCGTTTCCGAGTTTTGTAACCCGCCTCCACCCCAACATCAGCAACAGCAGCAACAACTCGAAGGATTCTCCGAACGTAACCATAGGGGGTATGGTACAGGTCTTGGTCTGCATCAAGGCGCGATGCATTCGATTCCGATTTCTCAAGCGCAAGAGCACGGGAGTGTAGGCGGAGTAGGAAGAGTGGGAGTAGGAGTAGGGATAGGTGTACCATCGCCGCTGTCGACGCCCTCCTTCCCGCTTGATACGACGCGGTATTATCTCCTCGGCCAGTTGGAGTATTATTTGAGTCCGCAAAATATGGCGCAGGATTTTTATTTGAGGAAGCAGGTGGGTTTGTTGTCCTTATTTTTGTTTTTGTTTTTGTTTTGTTTTTTTTTTTTTTCATGTTTTTTTTTTCCTTTGCCTTCCTCCCTTCCTTATGCTCCGTTACTGACCTTTCCCCCGAAAACCCAATAGATGGACACCCGCGGATGGATACCTATACCCCTCATCGCCTCATTCAACCGCGTGCGGCAGCTTAACGCCGACGTACAGCTGGTAAGGGAGGTATTGACGCTGTCGAGTGTTGTGCAGGTGTGTGGGGGGATGGTGCGGATGGATGGGTGGGAGAGCTTTGTGCTGCCGGGAGCGCCGGTGAGTGAGGTGGAGGGTGAGAGGCAGGAAGAGAATCGGCAGGAGCTGCAGCAGCACCAGTATGAGCAGCACCCACCGCATGATATGGTGGGATCTACGCTTTGGCAAGGCACACGGTATGAGGAGGAGTGCACACCACCGCTATCGCTGGAGGATAAAAACGGTGGCTCTGCCGACAATGGACATGGACGACGAGCGTTGGTTAATGGTCATTCTGATCATCTTTCCTCCTTTGCCGTCGAGGCTTCCGTCAAGGAGCATAAGGAGTTGGAGGATGAAGAGGAGGAGAAGGATGTGGTGTTTGTCACGAGACATGAGGTGGGGACAACGTGGTCTCCTAAGCGACGTACATGATGATCGTGCGCGCCTTTTTTGCTTCTTGGGCTTCATTGGTTCTCGATCTGCCGACATCCATCCCCCTTTCTTCGCATGCCTCCACCCATGCGTTTGCTGTACTAAAGATCATAGACCGCACTCTTTCTTGTGAAGAGATGGGCGCTTACTTGCGTTTGTTTGCGCTTTCCTGTTCTGTCCTGTCCTGTTCTATCAATCGACCTGCCTGCTTGCTACATACATACATACATTCACGCCATTTTTCCTTTCTGCACTGGACTTTTTGTACTTACTACTGCGTTTACTGCGTTTTTTTCTTACTATTGTTTCATATCATATTTTTTTCGTTGGTCTTATTATGATTTCTCTCTTCTCCCTCGTTTCTTGTTCATTGCCCATTGATCTTTGATTCAATTAGTTATTCACCCCCATCCCCATCGTTGCAGATTTCTGTTTTTTTTCTTCTCCTTGACAGTTCTAAAATGGGTGTTTGTTGAAGTTTGTCTGTCTGGATTTTTCGTTTTCTTTTTCTCTTTCTCCTGCTTCTTGTTGGTTTTTGGTCTCCTTTTTTTTTATGTGGCATCCTTTCGAATCCCTGTTCTTTGTCTTTTTTTGGATCTATATCATTACATACACTATCCACACTTACTGATCTAGTTATACATACATGCACGCCCAACGAGTTCTATTTGATTTTTTTTTACCCTGGAAAGAGGTCAATTCTGCAAGGCGCAGAATCTATTGTAAGATCATTAAATTCTACATACAGCAGAATTTGGGCAGAATGTACATTTTTGGTTGCGTTCTGCCTCCTTGGCAAAATTCTATAAGAAACTATTCAAATTTATAATTGGTCATGAATGATGTCCTGCACTATAAGACTCACGACCGGGAATTATTCCTGTTCAAAGAACTGGGCAGGTGTGTAAGTTCTTCTCATCTCACTGGGGATAATGTACAGCTTACCCAGGTTTTTTTGGTCTGACTGGGAATTTTCATACCTAGGAATACACCAGGAATGCCTAGGAGTGAACCGGGAGAAAATACCTGTCCTATGTCTGCCATTCCCAGTCATGATTGGGCCTAGTTTAGCAGGGTGTTTTTCCTAGTTACCTTCCCTGGAAATTTTTGCCGGTATTACAAGGTTTTCCAGACGGTTTGAGGATTTGTAAATGTGGTTTAAATTATCGGTAATAGTTACAGTGTGTAGTAAAATATACAATACAAAAAGGGTGTTGTAGAATACTAAGAAACGAGCACAAAACAAAACGGAAAATTGAGCCCAAAAAACCACCACTGCCCTATGAGAACCCTCTGGTCAGTTGGGATCAAAGCCTGCATCAGCATCTGCAGTGAATTTTGATGACTTCGCCAAATTTGAACTGGGTGTGTGGAACAGGCAGGCTCCTGGTACTTGGATCCTCGATAACACTTGTTGTCAGTATCGGATTCTCGTTCATATTGGTGGTTGCTCAATTCTGTCCCTGTTAATTGACATTGGCCAAAAGACTCACCAAAGTGCCCACATCCCTCAATGAGGGGAGGGGCGATAGTGGGGTGGGGTGCTGGGTGGACTGGTGAAATGGCGTACTCAGCAAGCTCATTGTTGGTTCCCAATGAGCCGACCGTGGGCAGAGAGGGAGGGTGACATGGCAAGGAGTGTGGGTGACATGGCAAGGGGTATGATTGGCTGTGGTAATGCGGTGAGCTCACATTAGGTGGTCAATGATGTCGCAAGCTCACTGCTCACCACTGAGCGAGATTGGAGAAGACTTGCCTGGGTTTGATGAGGGGATTTGGTGCACTTGAGTTCAACGAACGGGTTGGGAGGCGGTGATGTGGCGTGTGATGGTGTGTAGCCTGTATTGTCCTTGCCATCAGGCGGTCGATGATGTGGCGATCTTGCTGAGCTCAGAGTGGGCGAGATTGGGGATGACTCACCAAGGGGGTGTGGTGTGCTTGTGGTCGACCAAATGAGAGTGGTCAGGATGGTGATGTGGTGTGCAATGGTGTGCAGCCATTGTCCATGCCCACGCTTGGCCCATGTAGACATTCGCATGGGAGGTGGCGGGCAGCAGCATGGTGGTTGTGGTGGAGGGAGATAAGAGACGATGTATAATCATTGATGGGGTTTGGACCACTGTTTCCCAATTTGGTTCACAGCCTTATGTAGCATTTCAGAAGGACTTAGATAATAAAAAAATTATGCAGTAATTGTTCCTAGTTATATGATGGGGAAAAATGCCTGACTTGGGTTTTCCTTGTCGACTCCCTGGAAAAAAAAATTGAAAAAATCACTAGTTACAAGACAGGGAAAAAATCCTGGGCAAAACCAGGCATTAATGGTAGCAGAAAAATATCCCCAGTGACTGGGTAAAAAAAATTCCTGGGTAGAAGACAGGGAAAAAAGCCTGATTTGCCATTTCCTTGTCGACTCCCAGGAAAACAGAGGAAAATGAATTTTTTCCAGGGTGACTGGTGCTTGCTACCGGCCATGGGTTCTATAGTGCTGTGGATAACGTGCAGCATGAATGGTCGAAACACTACACTGGAGTATCTGGCGGTTGGAAATTAAAAATTAAATGCTGTGTAAGTACTTACTAAGTCAAGAATCCACAGATTTATGCTGCTGCAGTCAGACTTGATAAGTAAGCTGGTGTCATGCTGAATTTGGTCCTGTCATTTGAAGCAGCTGTCAATCAAAATAGATCATGACTTGCGCCGTCATCATCTTGTGTTTTTGAACCCAACACCTATCTGATTTCTTCATGATTGTGGATTATCCATGGTGGAGTTAAGCACTCATTGATAACCTCCCTCAACACAGCTGAAAGGAATACGAGACCATCCTGGGTGCCTAACAATCTCTTTCCTGATCTGGAACTGGGCATGATACAAGGCATGTCACGCAAAAGTTCTTGACATCTTAACCAACTAACAGGTAACCTACTCATGACTTGAGGCCTACTATTACATCACCTGGAACAGTCCTATTAGGACCATGAAAATTGAAGGTAAAGCTGACGTACATGTGTCATTTATCAGAACAGGCACTTTTCTTGAGGTGACTATACTAAACTCCTTTAAAATAAAGTTCCCTGACACAATTGTGGAAGGCAACTTAGACTACAATCTGGCAAGGAATTATACAAATAGGAGCACATCGTGATGGCTGTTCAAATGTGGCTTCAGAAGACTCGGCTCATACATAACTCCTGGCTTATAAGTGGGCTTGCTCGCAGAGAAGAGCTCATTCTTCTCTCTCTTCCCACGGCGCCCAGCCATGCAGCCTGAGGGTTTCTCCTCAGAGGTCCGGATCGCAACATGGGTGCCACTGTTCAATCTGATGACATCCCTCTTTCACCGTTACACTCATCGACACCGACGGTCTCCAACCTTGAGAAAGGCAGTGGATTTAAGCAGCTAAAATCAGACCCCTGCGATATATCCAACACCATGAAGGACATTGATAAAACCCAAGATCACGGTTATCTAGTAATGGCCATCAGGAAAAGGCCACCTAGCTCTGGTTGTCTTTAGATGCTTTAGCTGTCCTAGGGCATCCTGAGACATCCCAAGATATCCCAGGATGTCCTAGGATGTCCTAGAGCAGCTAAAGCATCTAAAGACAGCCAGAGCTAGGTGGCCTTTTTCTGATGGCACATCCAGTGTCACCAGATGATGTACAGATTATGAGGGGAGACGCCAGGACAATTATGCAGGCTGATGAAGGAAAACAGCTTGGAGTCTTCCATCGATTAACATGCAGACTCTGGAAATGGGGCATCAAGACACATGGGTGTGTACTTTACCGCTCAGTCTATTTGACCTTTTTATTGATAAATCCCCTTGCAATCTATCATAATTAGCATTACCCCAACATCCCCACAGATTCGCACAGATACTCAGATACATCAATTCTTCTGGCTTTGGTTCTCAGCCAACTTCAACATTCTCGGATTTAGTGCAGGCAGTGTTGGTCCAGCTTTCTTTGGTTTGGACCTGAAAAGCTTATTACTTGTTTTGCTATTCACTGACCTTATGTGAGCTCTTTGTTCTTATCCAATAAGCCATTCCTTTTTCTTGGGATTTGATGGATGATATAGCCATGCACAATGACTTTTTTGGTTTGAATCAGGCTGACTGGTTTCTTCTGTTAGAACATGCATGGTCCCAGCATATTTTAGGGACTAACACAGATCAGCTTAATCCAGTTGATACCTGTGACCATTGCTATCTGTATCCAAACCAAACCGTAACCATAATTATGTACCTTATCCGGATGACCATGGATTATCTGAACTTTTTGAGGATGAAGAAAATGGCACTGGCAGCCATTTTATTGTGGCTTTTGCATCAGTATCATATTCTCAGAAGACATATCTATATATTTTGACAAAATTTTTTATTTGAACTCTCATAAATGCGATGAAAACAGCAGACTCCATAATATTCAAATTAAATAACATGAATTAATGATATTTAATTGCAGTCATTTTCTTGAGGCAGATTGACCACAAGTGGAGAACCACCAGGATTCTCCCAAAAACTAATAGAGTAAGTATCCTGTAATATATATCTGTTAGAATTGTGATATAACACTTATGGACACTTTATGTATAAACGGACATTTTAGTAGTATTTCGCTTATATCTTTAGATAGAGTACATTTTACGTAATTTGGTTTGATGATCCAGAATCTCCTCAATGAGACCTTTCTGGTGATATATAATACGTAGTGTAGTTATTTCGTTTGTGTACCTTGTATTTTGGTTGTGTCCACATTTTGGTGTTTT
>Ga0307517_10009171_pt1 | contig 14075 bp, 6 predicted proteins | sample 23_EM_MG_FD_194515 | JGI IMG/M metagenome (GOLD analysis project Ga0307517, IMG submission 194515) | Populus trichocarpa ectomycorrhiza microbial communities from riparian zone in the Pacific Northwest, United States - 23_EM | ecosystem: Host-associated > Plants > Roots > Unclassified | place...
GCCCCCATCATGGTTTGAAGGATTTATTGCTTACTGCAAAGCCAGCAAATGCAAGACCAGTCTCCACTACATCTCTGTCCAAGCTTCTAGCTTCGCTAACCTTCATGGGAGGAACAAAAAGATATAGCAACTTCAGCATGCATGGTATACACATTGAACAAATTTATACAACAGGACCTCGATCCCAAACTACTTGGGGTTGACAGTAAGGTCCCTTTAGTGCCATTCTGCAAGTTCATATACAAACTGAACAAATCTATACAATGAGAAAATTCAGATAAGGTAAATCCCATGCCTCGTCACGAGAACAAATGAGTGATTTGCATTTCACACTAAACTACAAATTACTATAGTAATTATTGCTCCACCAAAAACATGTAAAATAACATCATTTTAACTAACTTGTATAGTTTGCTGCTTGAATTGACAAGGGGCAAAAACAAAAGCAAGAATTTCATGATTGGCATTATAGAGAATTAAAAATGATGCAAAACAGAGAAGACTGAACAACAAAGAAGACAACAAATATGTCACTCGTGCATTCCTAACATCTCCAGAAATGTGTTTCAAGATGACCTGGCAAAACGATGAAGCTGGGTGGAAATGGTCGTGATACTTTCACATGGAATATTTATCAGTTTAATCCTATAATTGTATTTACAAGTTAAGACTCAATGTATGGTCCGCATCTAGCATTATGAATGACAAACAATAAAATTGAAGATAGGGTTCAAACAACCTTTTCGCAGGTGGATCAGAAAAAGTATCAAGTGCATATAACAGTGAAAATCAAAATAGAATATGCACACTATTTAAGTAAATACAAAGGCGAGAAGAAAGTAAAAGATATTAGAAACTTACTGTCATGTCCGGAAGGTACTTGAAAGCAAGGGCCAGAACTCGAGACCCTTGACGTGTGTACTTTTTATATGTATCAACATATGATGGTGGCAAGTCAATGAGTCTATCCTGAATAGTTTCAGGTGCACCCTGAAACATCCAAAACAAAAATCATGATGATATTATCTCCAAGTACAGTAAAAGATAGACTGCAATTAAATCAGCAATTCTTTTTTCATATTATTGTATTTTGCCAGGCAATGAAATTAGAAAATGGTCACTAATCAAGTAACAAATGATAATGTTGTGAGGGGTCAAAGAATTAGCAAAATATTGTCATAATGTGGCAATTGAGGCTCAGAACCACATTTAGATCAGCTTCCAATACACTCCTTTGCAAAACATCTGATAGTGGCCCATCTAGTGATTGAAATATTTAAAAACAAACAAATGTTTACAGAGTCCTCAGCAAATGAAAAGGTCAATATCTTAAATCTGTGAATTGCTCGCCAAATTTGTTCAAGTCCAGTAACTCGTATGAAAAGCATAAGCAACTGACCTTCACAAATGCCAAGAATTCCTCCTGTGTGCGAACAACAACTGCCATTCGTTTCAAATGGGATGCAAAGTGATGTCTCTGAACAATCTGCACGGCATTGCCACCTCCTCTGCAACTCATAAGAATGACAAATAATTGCAATGAAACTGCCTAACGAAATAAACCCAGACTATGAAAAACTCAAAGTGGGATTTGATCAGGTTCTCTTATTTCCTTTCATCCATAACTTTCATTCTTCCATTTTCTGTCTTTCTCATCAATATATGTCTTGCTTAATGCCTACATGGTTCACCTCACCTCCATTTGGGCATTTCAATACATCTATCACTTGTCAAAAGAAAACTTCATGCAAGAAACCACAAACTCCATGTGCTCCGAAAAATTAAAAAAAAAACAAAATATCTAATAGAAGGAAACTCGTTTCTTATATAGACATTTTAGAGTGACTGGTAGACTGTCACACCAACACAATGAATTAGGATGCGGAGTTTGCTGTGAAAAAATCTTTCCATGGAACCATTTGCCTTCACAGTCTGATTATCTACCAGCTAGTTCTTACAGACTAACTATCTGAGGATTCCTAAAAGACATGATAATTTTTCCCATGCTTCAATGTAGATGAAAGTTGAAAACTAGCTTGATATTATCCTTGTGTCATTTAATGACTTAATAGTTAAATGACTTTCTCCAATATTTTGCACTATAATTAGCACATTTAAAATGCTTTAAACAAGAGCCAATCCATGAAAATGAACTCGATCAATATTGCACTCTTTATTGCCTGTGATTGAATTCCTCTCTTTCATCATTCTCCTTGGACTTGGCTCTATTTATGAAATATCTCTCCCTTCAATCTATTCTACACTGCATATTAAATCTATAACGCATGCCTTGTTTCCCTTCAATTCATTTTCTTTTAATAATAGAATAGCCTTTTAAAACAGATCATGACCACATCAAGATTTCAATCAAAATATATTCTAGGCAGAGATTAAGCAGGAGAAAAATGACATTGTAGACATACAAATCAAATCAATCCAATGGGAGCAATTTCCACAACTTACTTTTTGGGCATCGCCTTTTCATCAGATTTATAACTCCAGTCTATTCCTGTAAGTGCAGCCTTCTCAAGAGGATCACCAACCTACAAGCAATTATGGAAATGTTAGAGCATTCTCGAGGGACAGCAAACATATGGAAAGGATTTTAGCCCGTGTCAGCCAGCTGCCTTCATCAGTAAATAGTTTGCTTGTGCTATCTGGAAAATATGATAAGGCGGAATCTTAATGATGCACCAAGAACAATGAATAGCATACAATATGACATTTCAGTAAAATATAGCTCTTAATTTCCCAAGGCCTCGATGAAACTAATTCCAAGAAAACTTGTTTCATGTGTTGTTCTATCAAAAATGACATTTCTGCAAACACTTTATTCTGAGGGGAAGGCCTAGACATCAGTAAAGACAACCATAAGATGATAATGGGATAGAAACCCAATAAAGTAACACACCTAATACTTCTTAAAGGGGACAAGATTATCATGGATGGCTGGCCATACACTGTTTTACTTTTACGATTTCCATTCATTTACAGTGCAGATTCAGTATGAGAAGTGTGGGGAAAAAAGTCTGGCACAACTCCCTCCTTGCCATCTTATTGGTTCTCAAAAAGGTGAGAAGCCAGAAGGCATCTCCAAAGTTGATTCAGAGTGATGGTTACTAGTCACAACAATCACAAGTGTAGTACGAGAGAGGGATACTTCAAGCTTCATTGAAACTTAGATCTCCTAGAGAAAAAAATAAAAGGCAGTTCTTCAAGGGTGTTAATTCATGCAAGCTTAGAGTTCTTGAGGACAAAATAGTAGAAGACTGAGTTTATTATTTATGAAATGACAGGATACAGTACACACTGCAGAGGCACTACAGCCTTTGATTACAAGTAAATGAAACTTAATAAACAGTCCAGTCTAAGGAGTATTAAAATAACATTTATCTAAGTCATCATAAAATAACACAATTAAAAAAACTCAGAAATACAAATACCAATTGTTTTGCTAGAAAACTGCCACAGAACCAGGTAACCATACTACTAGTGAATTGTACTAAACTCCATTTTTGCCTCCATGCATCAACAGAGACAATTTTTTTTTTTTTTAATTCAGCTGACATAGAAGGTGGGAATAGACGACCAGACTTGTTATGACAATACAGGCCTTTACAGTTCAATATTACATTTTCTTGTGCTTCAACTATACTACAAGTTCGTTCGACATACTCTAATCATATGCATTCCAACTATATTTCTTTCATCCAAGGAAAACAAATGTAAAGGTGAACTGGTACAATAATAGAAAATGGCTCACAACCAAAATTCAGGGATTCTAGGAACAGCATGCCAAAAATTACATAAGCATACCAGTTTGTTATCCACAAACACCAAGGCATGACAAGAGGCCAAAATTTCTGCTGTTCGGACAGGCACTTTAGTCATATCAGATTCTAAATCTGCACTCTCTGTCAACCCAACAACTCCACGGAACTCCTGAAACCAGCAACAAGATATAAGGAAATTCAATATCAAAAACCAACACGCAACATCAGGTTATGTAAGAAGCATACCATGTCATCTGATGTAAGTGTTCCAGTTTTATCGAAACAACATATATCAACCTGCAGGACAAAAATGATGACAGTGCTTAATATAAGGTGACCTATTGATACACAAACCCTAGCACACACTGTGCCCCAAATCACCACATATGCGAGAGTGTAACCATACAATCAAGAAATAAATGTACGTCATAAACGCTAATGTACGAGTCAATGAGAAAAGAAGCACAAGTTCAGTTCTTGATAAGGCTGGCGTTTCTTGATAAATTACACTAATCTATAACCTTTATCATCTCTCAAAAGTGAAGGAATGGCAACCCAACTAAAATAGCCAAGGCAACCAACTAATGTCAGAAAGGTAAACACCATCTCTGATTTAATAAGAAAAGTAGCAATTCAAGGACTGGTGAGTGAGAGAGAGAAAGGATGACTAATTGGCTACATTAATTTACCTTTCCTGCAAACGGGATGCGAAAAGGTTCGGTACAAAAAATTCCACGCCGTGCCAATGCAATAAGAGATGTATTAACTGCTATTGATAATTCCATTGGCAGCTCAGGTGGAATTACAGATGTTATGATAAGTGAACAACTCAGGAAAAGCTTGTACTTGCTCCTCGTGGGATCCTCTAGTCCCTGCATTAAGAAAATCACATTAGCATAGGCCAACTTATACAATATTCCAAAAAGTACCTCAAAAAGGAGTAGTACTTTACCTTTTTAAGTACATAACCAGCAGCAATTACTGCAAACACGACTAAAAATAGGATGAACAACCCACTTTCCCAACTATTGGCAGTAACCTTCAACAAGTATAATCAAAAGAAGAATCCAAATTAGGAATTAGAAATAGAATGTTTCATAAAAGTTTCAGTAATCCTCAGTCAACTATGAATGAAATTTTAAGTACCCTTTCTGTGGAAAACAAAATGGTCCTCATTAGTTTCCCTTGACTTGTTTCAAACCCAGTTCGAAGAACAACAGCTAGACAACCGCCATCAGGAGCCCTTAGGGGAAAGTTCTAACTCCAGGAAGAATTAAAGGAATCAATTGAAACAGCAAAGACACTGTCTCTGATACAAAAAAAAAAGTGCTCAGGAATTTAAAAGGCAATGTTACATATTCACATGACTGACCTTATCTGGAGTATGCTGCAAAATTTTAGTCCCACCAAATAAAACGTGGTTCTTATCGCGTTTGGCTGATAACTTCTCCTCCATCCCTCTACCCGTGATTGAAACCTGAGAAAAATTTTCTTCTGTTTTCACAAGTTCTAGAGAGAGTGATTCAAACAACTTCCAAATATACAAACCAGCAGCCAATGAAAGAATAACTAACAAACAAACAAAGCCACTTTTTTTCCCTTTTGTTTGAGATGAACATAAGAAAGCATTCAGGCCAAGGATGAAAACAAAGTATTACTCAATTGAGGAAATCAATTTAGCAAGAAAGCATTTAGGCTTCATATTGGAACATTGATAATGCAAACATCCTCAATGGTAAGCAAAAATATAAACAAGCATAAGTCACATAAATGACCTATCACAGATTATTTTTTTAAAAAAAAATTGGCTTATAGCAATTAAATAGCCTGCTTGTCAAAACACAACAACCCAAATGTAAATCCAATAAGGTTAGACTTACTCAAATTTAATAGCTTTTCACTCAAATGTCAAAACCAATGTCATATAATCACAGTTTCAAAAGTGTATAAAATAACAGTAATCAGAAAACAGGAAAAAGAACTACCTTCCATTGGGGAGTAGACTCGCCAGTGAGAATGGCTTCATTCAGAATGGCACTTCCAGCTAAAAGAAGCATGTCTGCTGGTACAGATTTATCTTCTCCATGCTGACCAGAAGAGCGTCCAATGGAGACAACATCACCAGGTAAAAGATCAGTCCCGGAGAGCTTCACCCATCTAAAATCATGTTGATGGCATAATTATACATATCTACAGACACTCATAATTTACAAAAGCACCAAAATTGCATAAAAAATACATACTTCCCACAGCGATGCACCATTATGGTCTGGGTATCCACTCTAACACGTCTTAGCTCGCTTAGAGTCTTCAACCTACTCTTTGCCATAGTTGACTCGAACATAAACAGCATAAAGAGGGTAAACAAGCTGTAATACCAATATTCATCCAAGCACCAAAGCCCCACACAGAACACCTATACAGATGTATTGCAAAACCAAAGAAGAATGCCAGAATGAAAAGATTTAAAGCATATATAAAACTGAATTTAGACAAACAAAAAATAACACAAGGCGTAATATAGAATTCTGAATTAGAAATAAGGAAAAAGAGGATGTGGTTTAAAGACAGAACCTGAAATACAAAAAAGGGCTCCATGCACTGCTCTTTCAATAATTTTTGGAATGTGGGCTGTGGATATTCAAATCTAAATAACCATAAACAATCCCCATCAAGCAGTGGAAGAAAATAAAAACACGGGTAAAAATTTCTTAAGTTCAGGCTTCAGGAAGCATTGTTGATATCATTTTAGGGACACCAAAATGATATGCTGATAACAAAAGTCCAACGGCCAAATTGCATATTCCAAAAACCACTACGACAAAATACGTGTTATATCGAGTGTACGAGGGATTAAATTAACCGCACTTGATGAAGTAGTTTTTCCTAAGAACATGAAAAAGAATATATATCATAAGTTGATAGTATGCAATATTTGTCCTTCCATATGATAAAAATCCAAAAAGGTAATTTGATTTTACTATCCTAAAAGAGCAATTGAGCATAACCAAAAAACAGTCCTAGTGTCCCTTTATGACCATCCATACTGCAAGGTTATTGAAAATGCATATCTAGCAGCATAGCCAGATCAGAGCGCATTGAACTGGTCGATAGACAATGGAAGCAGGACACGCACCAACAGCCCATAAGGAAAGGACAAATTGACATTGAGAAGAAAGAACACTTGGGAAACCTTAGCCTATAATAAGATCGACACTCTCTGGTACCTTAATTTTAAACATTGAAGAAACAGAACTAAAGGACCACAAATATTGGACATATATGAAGCAGAAAGATAGAAATACTCACACATTCCGTCCCCATTTCTCAGTTGCAGCAGCTACTTTAGCCTCAGAACCATGGCCAGTACTTTTAAGATAGTGGCCAAATGTTTCCTTGGTAGGGTAAGGAAGCTTGCAAAATGTCTCATTCTCCTTTGAATAGATGAACCACTGCTTTCTGAAATCAAAGTAAATCTCTTCCCCATCCCCTGGTGATGAGGATGTTGCCGACTATGCAAGTAAAAGAAATTTTCAGAAAAGAAACAAGGGGTATTATGTAGGTGATAGATGAAAAGCTATACCTGTTTAATTTATCTTAGGTATCCAATAAAATCAATCTCTTTTTCATTAGCATGAGTGGGACTTCTAGTGTTGAGAAAGTAATCTTTGGTAGTCAAATCAAAGGTCTAAACAGCAAATTGCAAAGCCCATCGTTTAACTTATACACATTATATCAAGTTCATATGATACCTTTGAAAAGTCACATCATGTATTACAAACAGGTATATTTGCAAAATGAAGATGTTTGAGTTATCATAATTGGGTTTGAAATGAATGGTATTTGACAACAAGTGAGCTAAGTCTTCGCCCTGTGTTGTTTCAACTTAAGAATAAGACCAGTTAATGTAGAGAAACCCTCTAACACCTAATTTCAGAAAAACCAAAACATTCCATCAATAAAAACTTCAACATTGCGCCATGAATTTCACAAATAACATTACCAGCATAAGCATACAATTCTTCTATCATTTTATAGCCAATAGCATTTTTCACTCCTCCAAATATAAAAAGAACAGATAAAAAAAAAAGCACGAAATGCATCCATTTGTAGCCTACATCAACCTTTCATCCCTACCAGCTCTGAGAACGTCCAAATTCCATCCAATCCACTTATCAAAAAAACTCATTTTCACCAAAACAAAGCAAAACAACATAAAAACTTACTTGTTGACGAATATACAACGGCACAACTTCTTTGGAACCGGAAAACTTGGCCGGCGTAACTTTACAAGTATCCGCAGCTCGGATATCATTAACCTACACACAAAACCCCCAAATCACAAAAAAGAAACCCTAACCACCCCCAAAAAAAATCCAAAATCCACAAGAAAAACAAAACAAAACCAAGCACACACAAACAGTTACATTACCTTACTGTACTGAACAAAGCACTTGAAATCAACAGACCAGGCAGTGAAAAGCAAAACAAGAACATGAATAGCAACGAGTCCACCAAGAACAATAAAAGCATCAACAATGTCAATGCTCGGCACAACCGTAACCATCCAAATCGCATACAAAATCGCAAATGGAAAAATATCTAAGCGCCATGGCCATTTCTTCTTCCTTATCAAATCTACTCTCTCCACTACTTTCCCCCCTACATTAAACCTCAACACCATCGCTAATCAGGATCGAATTAAACCCTAAACAGTAAAAAAAAACACATATTAGAATCCAATTAAACCCTAAAATGTAAACGAATGAGTGACGATTAGGTCAAGAGAGTGGTACCTGAGAGATCGAGAAGCGGAGGAGATCGGAATCGGTTACGACTCAGTGTGTTGAGCTGTAACTCGGCCAGGTTTCTTGTGTAGTAGGAGGAGGATCGAAGTAACGAATCAGAGATGAAGTCAAGGACTAAAAGTTGAGTTTTATTACCACTTTACAGAGTTCATTATAACTTTGTCCTTATAGTTTATAAGAGATAGCTTAATTGATCCCTATAGTTTATAAGATATAACTCATTGGTCCTTGTAGTATAAAACATAATCGAATATAGTTTTTTTTTCTTTTCCGAAATTATATTCTTTCCTAATCGATTAAATTAAAGCAAAATAATTAATTAATCATTAATTAAAAAAAAACTAAAGGAAAAGAAGGTTTAATTATACCTTAGGAACAAATCACTATTTATTTGAATTGTGATTTAACAAAATTGCTCATAGATCAAAAGAACCTTTAAATTAGGTATTGAGGTCAAGGTGGACTTTTTACTTTTATATATATTTGTCTTTAATCATTTATGTAGTCTTAAGTTGGTAATTTTATTGTCTTTGATAGTAAAATTATAAATTTACCCCTATCATAAAAATTTTGATGCGTGTTCTTTTTAATTTTTTTTGAAATTGTTAAATTATTTTGATGTTCTAAAAAAATTAATTTAACTCTTTTCTAATGGTTTTTCTTATTCTTTTACACTGGTTTTATTATTGATTTGAAGGTTATTCAAGGACATTGTTATAATTAACTATATATTAAATATTATTTTAAAAATCATTGTGGCGCACGCGTCTTGGATAGCCCCACGCCCTTTGGGTGGCGCGAGCGGGGCCGTCCGGTCATCGAACATCACCTTATAGAGACAACATTTGGAAGGTCTTAACGCTCCCTGCACAATGGGATATAGTGTGTGCGCCAAACACACCTCTAGTTTGGCGTCTAGGGTCATTTCTTTTCTTTTTCTTCTTCTTCTTCTTCTTTTTCTTCTTCTTCTCCTCCTCTTTAAATCTTGCACCAGCGCCTTTAAAATTTCAAACAAACCCCTTCAATTTCTTTTTCCTTTGCATCTGGTCCATGTTCTTTTTATTGTTATTTTTTTTATTTTGAATAATCTATAAAATTACAAATATTTTTCAATTTCACCCTCTTTTATATTTTAATATTTTAAATTTGGTTCTTATTTTTTATTGCTATTTATTTTGTTTGAGATTATTTTTTAGATTTTTTTTTATAAGTTCATCCTTCATAGATTTTTTTCTATCAAATACATCCTCATACTTTTAAATGCTATTTTTTTTTTTTGCTTTGCAAGTTTTAAAAATTGATATTTTTTCACAATTTTATTATTCAAAATTAAATTGGTTGAGAATTAAGATTCATGATTGAACTCAGGTCTAGGATTTCATGAGTTGCAAGTTTTAGAAATTATATCAGGTTTAAAAAGTTTGCTTGTGTTTACTTCGTTTTTTTTTTTAAAAGCTAAAGTTTTTTTTACCTTTTTTTTTAGAGTTCTGCTTTATTAGTTTTTACAATTTACAATCTATAATGTTAGTCTCGGGTTCATGACTACAGTCACTAGTTTTAAATGTTAATGCAGGTTGATTTTTTTTTCTTAAATTAATTTATTTCAATTTCATCATTTAACATTTAATGTGTTGAAAATTGGTCTTTGTGCTTTTTTTTCCTTTTCTTTTTATAAGATTATCTTGATCTTATGTCCATAATCATGAGGTTAGCAGATTAATCCAGGTTTACTCAGATTTTTTTCGTAGTTTTTTGTAATTAAATTTCTGTTTTCGTTTTCTTCCTTCAACATTATATTGTTCAATGATTGAGCTTCATGATTTTTATTTAGTTTGCTTTCAAACATGGTTACCTTAGTATCATGACTTGGTCAAAGATTTTGCATCGTGACCTGGATGCGCTCAGATTGGCTTTCTCAACCTATTTTTAATTATATCTTTTTCTTAATTTTCATCATTTAATATTTTATTTGCTAGAAATTGAGTTTCAACTTTTCTTTTCTTTTCATTTTGCTATCTATAGAGTTATCACATTCTTATTTGAATTATTAGGAATTGGCCTTTGGACTTTTTTTCTTGCTTTCAATTCATGAGTTGAAATTTTTTTATATTAGACCAGGTTAAGGTTTGCTTGGTTTTTTTTCAAGATGATATTTTTTTAAATTTTTTTTTAGAGTTTTCCTTTGTTATTTCTTATGTTTTGTCTTCTATGAGATTAGTTTTAAGTTAATAACCAGAGACCGATTTCAAAAGTTAACACGAGTTGACTTTTATTATTTTTTTAAATTGATTTATTTTAATTTCAGCCTTCAACATAAAATAAATGAATTAAATGATGAAAATGTAAAATAAATATATTTTCGAATAAGGAAATGGTCATGAGGATTTAGTGGAATAATTGATATGATCCATGCAAGGATGGCACAAGAAAAATCAGATTTTTGGTGTAAAATCACTTGTCAACCAATTTTATGTTATCAAGCATAACTCTCAATCTGACCATTGGATCAAGCTGAAATTTTCTTAACACATTGTTCTATTTTAGGATAAAATTTTAAGGCAACCAGAGTCTGGAAAAATCATACAAAAATGTTGATAGTTGGACAAAAAAAATAACATATAGACTTATTAATGGTATTTTCGTAAAAAAGTTGAATAAGCTAGGAATTTCAACTTTTTCCTCTCTTTATAATAGCCGGTTCTACTGGAAAGAAAAAGGGAGGAGAGTTATTCTTTTTTTCTTGTTTTTCACCTAAAATTCTCAAGGAAAATAATGAATTAAACATGTTAGATGAGAGAGTGGGTGTTTAAACACATCAAACACAAAGAATTAAAAGGAAATCAAGATAGAATGGGGGTTAGAGAGAGATCACAACAAGTTGAGGGGGAAAGAAGAAAGGGTGGGAAATCTTTGACTGACTAGCATTCAAAGCTCATATAATTATCGAGTAAGGAGTTTTAAACTATTTATACAAGTTTAAGTGAAGATAAATGAGTTTTACATGAAATTCTCAAATTTTGAATTTGGGTTTGTAAGGAAAATTTAGGGGAAATGGAAAGCAATGTATATAATAGATAATGAACTTGGAATAAATGAGAATGAAGCAAATTAGTAATGGTAATTAAAAAGAAATCCAAGGCTAATGAAGTACCCTAAAGCCAGCCAAAATTGAGGAATTAGGAGGGAGGAAGAATTGAGTAAATCTTTTGAAATCACATGTTAGTTTCATGTACAGTGTTGAATTATCATGAAATTAATTGAAAAGGTGAATGCATTATAGGATTTTATTATAAAAATATAAGTTATACTATAGAAATTAAAAGAAATTGATACTTTGATGTCAAATACTTAAATTTAAATGAACTAACTTTTAAATGAATGAAAGCAATTAAGATAACTATAAGAAAAAAAACATGGAAACCCTAGATTTTAGGGCCAACCATGATAAACATATTTAGGAGAGAGAGGAGTTAAGTGAAATTGTAAAATTAGCATTGAGAAATTTGATTGATTATGTAAATGCACAAATATGATATACTTTTATCAGAATATATAAATGTTGAGCTTAAATGACTAATGATGTATTGATGTGTTTATAGTAATTAGTATGGAAGGAGTAATATTAGAATCTAGTTATAAGATTTTTTTGGAGGTTATATGACATTAATACATTGACTTAAGGCTTGATTTTTGAAAAATTATGAAGTATGAGATGAAAAGAATATTGTGAATATTGAAGAATTGTGCAAGAGTATGTGATATTACTTATTGAAAATACTATGTTTTGATGTGTGAGAAGTTTGAAGGAACTAAGTAATGAGAGTTTATATTGATCAAATGGTTAGTATGAAAAATTGTGAAATTGAAAATGGGTGGAAATGTAAATTGAAGAAATAATTTAAATGTTGGACATAAAAATAAGGTTGATAAATGGATTGACGATGGAAACTCCTTGTTGTTGTTGGAAATTATTCAAGGTTTGTTTTGCAAAAACATACGAAATGAGAAAATAAACATTGAGGAAAATCGGTAAGGTATATTTGGAAATACGCCCTTATCTAAAAATCTTAGGTTTAAAAAACATTTTAAGGCTATTTTTGGAAAACACGCCTTAAGGACAAAAAAATGTTTTTTCCTTTGCTAAAATTTTATCCAGCCAAACATGACATTAAGTTGATGGACTCAGCCCATACACATGAGCTGGGCTTCCTGACTCTAAACCCAAGCCCAAAAAACAGAACCTAAAATAAAAAAGAAAGAAAGAAGAAAGATCGAAAGAAGAAAAATTCTTGAATCTTGTTGACAAACACGAAGAACACCAAGAAGAAAACCAAAAATGTAAACTCGATTTCAGACTAGATTGCATAAATTGAAGGCATATAATCACGCACAAGATATGGGGGCTAGATCATCACAATAATCCAATAAAAGCCACAATTATTTGGTTTTATGCAAAAAAATAAAAAGCCAGAAATAAAGATCAACATCCATAAAAACGATGTTTGTAAGCCATGAAAACCTTAGATTAACGACTAATAAGTATGCACGCACATGTAAGAACCATCAATTGACCAAAATGATACCAAAATCAAGGACTTAAGGCAAAGTTCATGGCAAGAACACCAGCCTAGAAATCTTATAAACCCAGAAACCTAGCAACATAAACTTAAACCCAGAAAAATGCAATAAAACCTATAATAACAACTAAACTTAGTAACACATAGCTTAAGCATTCTTAATACAACCTATTTGAATCATCAAAACAATTAAGAAGCAAAAAATAATAGAAAAATCAGTAAGCGAAGTCATGTAAAACAATGAGAAAAAATAATATTTCTTTAGGTAAAAACATTGTTTTATTGGATAAATTTAATGTCCTGATGCTTAAACAACATGCATACAAACTAAACAAACCCAACAAGCTACCTCAAAATAACTTAAACCATAACAACTTCAAAACTTAAAACACATTGTCATAACTTCAAAAAAAGATCATTTTAACATCAAAGCATGTAAAATATTATTTTATAATAACATTTAACAATTTAATGAACATAATTAATCATTCAACTAAACTTCAAACAAAAGACACATACAATAAATTATGTCCTAATTAAAAAGGATAAACAAAGCATCAAAATTAATAAGTAGCTAAAAAAGAAATGCATAATGAACCTCTAATACCAACATTTAACATACATAATAATAATAAAAAAAAGGTGTGCTCAATGAGTTGCAACCCCCATTAAAGCTTAAAGGTATACCTTGTGATGAAGATATGACTTTCTCCTTTGAGTCTTTGGTTTTTTTCTCTTTGGTTTTGAACTCCTTTCTACTTCTAACTAGTCTGGATACTATTCTTTCCTTTTCTTTCAATTTGGTGCCCTATTTCTCTAGCTTCTCGCTTAATCCCTTATAGGATTTCTTAATCAATTCTTTAGGTGTTTTCTTTATTTTTTTCTCTCTATTTTTTTTTTCCAGCCCCCTCTCCTTA
>Ga0307517_10009172_pt1 | contig 14075 bp, 6 predicted proteins | sample 23_EM_MG_FD_194515 | JGI IMG/M metagenome (GOLD analysis project Ga0307517, IMG submission 194515) | Populus trichocarpa ectomycorrhiza microbial communities from riparian zone in the Pacific Northwest, United States - 23_EM | ecosystem: Host-associated > Plants > Roots > Unclassified | place...
ATCATTTATTAAGTTAATTATTTTTTCAATTGCATCCCTTTACACTTTGTTTTTATATTAGATTTGGTCCTCATTCTTTTAATTATGTTGTTTTTTTTCTTGAATCCTTTATTGAATTAATTTGTCTATGGATTTTATCCCTTGACATTTTATTTTTATATCAAATATAGTGTTCATTATTTTGATTGCTATTTTTAATTGTTCTTATCCTTTTCTTAATTAAAATTGTTTTTCAATTTCATCCCTTATGATTTGATTTTTCTTTTTTTTTTGTTAGATTTGGTTCTCTTTCTTTTCAAATCTATATTTTTTAAAATTATATTTTTAATTTGTTTTTTCATGTTTATCCCTAGTTATTTTGGTTGGTTTAGAATTTTACATTGTTATTTTTTTTGTTTACCTTGTACATTGTGATTCGGCCTTATGATCTATGTGGACTGGATTCGCTTCAATCATTTCTAATTATTTTTAAAAATTTCATTCATCATCATTGAGTTTGTTGAAAATTAATTTTCTTTGTTTTTTTTTTATGTTTAGGATTTTTTTTATAAATTTGATTTTTCTTTTTGATTTTGCACTTCATTTCAATATTTTTTATTATTTAAGATTTGGCATGATACTACTCGCGGGTTTTTACGACCTCGTTTGGTTTTCCTAGTGCTTTATTTTTTAATATTTGTTTTCCTGATTTCATCATTTTACAGTTTGATTCATAGAGTTTGACGATCATTATTTTTTTTAGTTCTCTTTCTATTATGTCGAGTCGTTGATTTTTTTCCTCGTTAAAATACAATAATAACGCTTTGACATTGTTTTGTTTAACTACAAAGAAATTGGCCCGACTCGTGATGAAATGCGGGCCATCAATGTAGTTCCTGTCATTTATCATCAGGGTGGGTCATTGTCTTAATTCTTTAAAATAAACAATTATTTTTCAATTCAATTATTTAGATTAGGTGATGAAAAGAATATATTTAATAATTAAGTTTAGGTATTTCTATCATGTAATAAATTATATTCATTTAATTTGAAGTTATATATTAGTTATTAATGATTTAAATTGTTTATCATTCGTTATAGGATGCTTTAGAGTGTGGCAATAGTTGTTTTTTAAAGTGTTGTTTCTCGAAAATACATTAAAATATTTTTTTCTATTTATTAAAAATTATTTTTCTCAAAATGATTCAAAAACATAAAATAAAATTATTTTAAACAAAAGAATTATTTTTTTAGAAACGTTGTTTGGAATGCAATTTCAAATATGCCCCGATGTAATCTGTATTCGAGAGGTCTAATTTGATAACCCAATAAAGTAGGGCTGTTGGGCTTTTTCGGCTTAGGCTGGCTGGGACAGGAAGAAGTGAGTTCGAAATGGATTTTTTTTGTAAATACAATAAATTTGTGGAGTTCTGAATTGGGCTGGGCTGAATCTTTTGGGCCCCTTTGATATAACATGGGACAAAATGCTAAATAAGAAATTGTTGAATTGAATTTAGTTATCTAATTCTCATAGCCATTGTTGAAGAGTGGAAGCAAAGGCCCTTTTGATGCAATAACTTCAAGCGGTTGAGTTTAGCTATCTAGTTATTTTAGCTATTTATTGAATTGAATTGAATTGGAATTGAATTTTCACCTGTGCATGGGGAGAGGTTAGGTCGTGAAGGAAAATTAATACTGTAATTGTTGTTAGGTTAGAACATGTTCAAGAATTGTTAGTAGTTACTAGTTTACATCAATGCTATGTTGGGGTCGGATTTTTTTTAATATAATAATAATAATAAATTATTTAATATTTTTATTAATTCAACACAGCGGGCCAATATAAGAGGTACACCGTTTTTTTTATTGATATTCACCTGTTTATAATGTTCAACAGTTAACACTAGTAAGTGGGACTGTGCATTGCTATGAGTCTGTTCACAAAAAAAAAATATATATATATTTTAATTAAAAAATATTATGAAATCTACAGCTGGGCGAGTTTTTTATTTTCAATTTGTCACGTATATTTTAGGAGAGCTGAAATAATGAATTTTTTTAACCCATAGTATATTTCAAGATCTATTTACTCATAATATTCCTTAATCCAAAAATATTAATTGTAAAATATTAATAATTAATAATAAGTTTAATTTTGCCAGTAATCCATGATATATTTATATATTTATTATTGAGACATTTGTCAAAATACCATACGTATTTTTTTTAAATTAAATATTTTTAAATCACATCCCTTAAATCTATTAGACACATGCTACATTGCGGCCTTGTGGGAACTTGGAAGGCTATTTTAACTAACAGAACACATCAAAAGCACCCCCTTCGTCACTTTTATTATTATTATTATTATTATTAATATGGGTGTCCAGATCAGCTTGCGTGTAATTCGATTAATTCCACGGACCCTAAAGTTAACAACCATATAAGTCTCCAGTGGCCCTGAAATTTGTGAGACCCGAACTGGTGATGTTAATGAAACAAACACAGGATCTGACCCGTTGAACTACACCTCTCATTATTATTTTTCCTTCATTCTTTATTTCTTATCATTCAATGAGCTAAGAAAATTTCTTAATTATGGACATTAGATTTATAAATTATTAGCTATTGAATGTTAAAAATGCATTGTACAAAATACTAAAAGCGTGTTTCATTAGCTAATGTTTTCTTAGAATAAGGAAAATTGTAAATATTTGTTGAAAATCGATAGATAAATTTAAAACGTCAAAATTAAAATCTACATTGCCATGCACATAAATCATTTAAATTTTCCATGAAAAAAACTTGTCATTTCCCTCGTCGATTTATTTATTATTCGGTTACTATTTTTTCACACTGAAACTGTATTAAATGGATTTAGAGTTCATAATATAAGATGAAAAACAATAAATAAAAAATCATGAATGGACTATATTGAATAAGTTGGAAATTAATGAAATGAAATGAAAATCATAGCAAAAATATGTGACTATATTGGTGAAAACATCATTTCATATGCCAGAACCAAATCATATAAATTTGAATTTTAAGGACCAAAATGAATAGGATCACAAACAAAAATCACTTAATATTTCATGTAAACGAAGCATTTGGGCCTTAGTTTCTCAACTACGGCAAAACACCATTTTGTTTTAGTTTATTCCTATATTAATTTCTCTTACGAATTATTAAATCTTAAAAATACATTTTAAAATATTGAAAACGTGTTTTATTTAACAAATGAAAAAATAAATCATGTCTAATTATATAAAATTATTTTAAAATAAGATACAAATAGTAAATATTTATTGAAAATCATTAATGAATATAAAGATTCATGATTTATATAAACATAACCACATAAATCATTTCAATATGTGTGGGCAAATCCTGTCATTTTACTCATCAATTTGTTTACTATTTGGCCACTATTTTACAAACAAGGACTATATTGAATGGATTTAGATTTTATGATCTGAAATGAAAAGAAAATACAAAAATCAATAATATACTAGGACTATATTGAATAATTTAAAACTTAATGGACTGTAATAAAATCACATATAAACTACCTGACGTGCTAGTGGGAAAGTCATTTCATATCTAGGGACAAATCACATAAATCTGGATTTTAGGGACCAAAATAAATATAATTATAAGAATAGCTAAACCTATTAAATTAAAATTAAAAAAAAAATAAAGGCCATGTAGAATTCACTATTTCATCTATTGTAGATCCACACCCATTGGCACTATGGATTCACATAGTGCCGATTGTTTTGTTTTTTTTTAATTTATATATTTTATTTTAATCCAATCCTCTCTATATTTGTTTGATTCGTAATTGAGCTTAATAGTTTATCTCTGTAAACTAGATTTTGGGTTCTTAAGTATCCAAAACACATTCCAATATTATCTTAATGTTAGATTTTACAAGAAATAGTTCAATTTTTTTGTTATCAAAAAATTGAAATAAAATGGAATAAAATTGATATTGATTAGAGAATTGAGGGTTCTTTCTTTGACGGCATTATTGTGTTAGTGTTTTCTTTTAAGATTTTGTGATTTAGGTGTTTGGCAAAATTATCTTTTGATATTTTGAGTTTGAAAATTATAAATTTTGGGATGCATGTTCATTTAATTTATGTTTTAGTCCTTTGGTTTATATAGAATAAAGAAAGTTACCGGAAAATAGTAAAAGAAAAAGAAAGTCGTTCATTGTCCACATTCCAATAATTAAAAGACCGTTTTAGGAGAGAATAAATTCCATTCGACGAGAGAAGTTTATTTGAGGTGTTTTTTTATCCTTCATCTTGTTGGAAAATGTACATGAGGTCTGAGTAAGAAGATTTTTGGGGTTTATTTTGTGTTTTTGAACTAAATTATAAGTTTTTTTAGTTGCTAAATAGGTTTTGATAGAGTCTAAGGGTGTTGTTTAAGGTGTTTTCAGGCTAAAATAAGTTGAAAATAATTTTTTTGGTTAAAAAAACACAACTTGATTTTTCAACCATCACTCTCATAGTTAAATCATGGAAGAAATAAATGACGCATAATCTATTTTTATTTTATTTTTTAAATAAAGGTGGAAGACATTGTCCACCCTTTGATTCAAGAAAAAAAATATAAATAGCCCAAGCATTGTCCTGTGAGACTTGTGCGCATGGCACCTTTTTTTATGGGTTAGGCGTCCTTGGCTACTTCACCCAGGTGCGTGCTTTTTTTTTTTAATAACTTTGATTTTTTTTTTCATTGATTTAAATTGAAAATAATAATTAAATATATGTGTTTAATACCCATTTGACCTAACAAGTGTTCTATTTTAATTGAATTAATTAAAATAAATAAATATTAAAACCATTTTGTGATATTTTTTAATAAAGTAATGTTTGACTTTTACTTGGTTTTTCAACAAGTTTTCTAGTATTTTTTTTTTCTAATCTTAGTTGGTGTTTTTTTTGGTGTATCCTTGTTTTTTTTTTGTTTGATTTTATTTAAGAACTTTTAGGTGTATTTATTTTTGTTATCATTTTGTTAAATATAAATTTGATTTTAAAAAATAAAGTTATTAAACACAATCAGGTTTATAACCCGTATCGTGAGATTAAATATTTTGATTTACATTTATTTCTAAACTTTTTAATTTAATTTTTAATTAGTATTAAAAACTTTTATTTATTTATTTATTTATTTGTATATATGATTCTCAATTTTTTTAATTAAAAATAATATATATATATATATATATATATATATCTGTTTTTTTTATTATAATTTTTTATGTTTAAAAATACACTAGAAATACCTACACATTTATTTTTTTCTGTTAAATGTTTTTTTTCTTTGCACGTTCCAATCGACTGCTTGTTAACAGTGAAATAACTGTCGACAACTATCGTTTTCCACTAGGTTGAAAGCTGACAATAAGTTAATTTAAGAATGATTTCTTCAACTTTAGAAGTTGTATTTAGACTCCAAAACTGTTACCAGTTATAATTGAAATTGAACAAAAAAAAAAAACTTATAATAATTAAAATCAATCATGTACATTTAATAGAAATTAAACAACAAAATTAAAAAATATATATATAACTAAAATTCAAAAAAATTGTTCTCATATGAAAAAAAATTCCTACAACAACATTCATAAAATTATTAAGAAGAGAAAAATTAAAAAAATAATAAGAAAACAAATATAATGAAAAAAACACAAAAAAAAAATCTTACCTTAAATTTGTAGCAAGTGAAGCTGAAAAGAGAATAAATTTATAAAATATGTTAATTAACAAAACAAAATTGAGAAAATAAAAGAAGAAGAGAGGAAAAGGCATACATTAAATTAATTGTGGAGAGAATATAAAGAAAGAGAGGGACGTTGGTGTTTTTTTACAGAAGAAGAAGAAGAAGAGGTGTGTCTGATATGAAATTAGTGATTCTGGTATTTTAATTGAGCTTTTTTACTGACGAATAATTAAATATTAATATTTTTAATCATTCCGTCGGTGATTTTGCTTGTAATATTTAATTTTAATTTAATAAAAAATTTTCAGAAACCCCTCAAATATCATCGATGACTTTTCGGTCCGCCTGTAATATTAATTTAGATTTTTAATTTAATCTAAAATTTTCAAAAACCCCTCAAATATCACTGATGACTTTTCAGTTTGTCGATGATTTTGTAATTTAGATTTTTAATTTAATCTAAAATTTTCAAAAACCCCTCAAATATCACCGATGACTTTTCAGTTTGTCGATGATTCTGTCTTTAAAAAGCAATAATTAACAGTGCAATTGAGAAGTGAATAGCTCCAAAGCTCTCGAAAAAATACCGACGAACTTAATCCGTTTGTGATCCTATATGTAATCGACAACATGAACAATGCAATTGAGAAGTGAACAGTCCCAGGGCTCTTTGGAATATACTAATAGACTTAATCTGTCGATGATATCCTATGTATTTAACACAATGAACAGTGTTAAGGAGAAGAGAATAATTTCAATGCTCTCTGAAATATACTGATGAACTTATTTCGTTGGTGTATTTGTTAGTATTTTACAATTTCAATGCTCTTTTAAATATTACAGACAGATTTATGGATGGATTTTACTGACGGATTAATACCGCCGGTAATGTTGTCTATATAAATGACACGTCATTGTATTTTTTAGCTTTTTTATTTCTTCTTTTTCTACTGTAATCCTCTCAGTATATACCGATGAAATATTTTTATCGGTGTTTACCGGTGGATATAGCGAGATAATATTTTGTTCGTAAATTTCATTGCAATTCACTGACAGAAATATTCTGTCGGTATTTTCATTTGTATAATGATGATGATAACTTACGGATCCTGATAAACTCTCGATGAAAGTGCAATCAATTCTTAAACAATTTATTCATACAATAAGTGACCGTTTGAGAACGAAGTTGAAACCACGTTTCCCAAAAAAATTGAATTTTTTGTTTATGGAATTTTTTTTAATGTTTTTAGATTGTTTTGATGTGTTGATATAAAAAATGATTTTAAAAAAATAAATAAAAAATATTATTTTGATGTATTTCCTAACAAAAAACACGAAAAAACAATTGCCACCACACTTTTAAACACCTTCACATGGGCAACGAGTAAATTTGGGCATTTTTTAGGATAATGCCTTACATTCAATAAAGATGCATTAATACGATTTTACTTTCCTACATAGACCCAATTAATGTGAGATAAGGATATCGTTGTTATCACGTGGAGAAATCCTATGGTGTTTAAATTATAATTACCAAGAAAGAGGAATTCTTTATCACTTGTTTTTATTAAATATAATGTGATTTTTCTCTCCTCTTTCTCTTTATCTCCCTCTCTTAATTTAAGTATATCATGAGTTGATAGCTAATTCTGTTACTCAAAATATGAAAAGCATTATCCATTAATTGCTATAAAAATCTCTTTTTTTTTTTTTTTTTTTCCAATCTTGACTATAAGAAGCATCTTTGAAAAGTCCAAATGAGGGAAACTTAGCTCGAAATCTCATCCCTTTAAAATTAATTATCGAGTCAATTCCACATTGCTATTTTCTTTATAATTCATTATGTCTTCTTCTTTTTTTCCACCCACAAACTGAGCACTCAAGCTCACCCTACGGTTCAATTAACATTAATATATATATATATATATATCCTTCGGATGTCAACTTCAAATGACGCGTTAACCGTTTTTCCCCTTTCCCCTTCCCATCTTATCCGTGGAGCATATTGGAACAAGCTTCATTTTATGGCTATAATCTTAAAAGATAGATAGAATTCTTGCAGTCTACTATTATTAATTAATAAACATTAACAAAAGCTAATTTATTATTCATTGAAATAATATAATTACCCTTTTAACCTTCAAAAAAATCATTGAGGGTAATACAATCTCTCTGCAAAGTCCATTAGTTATTATCAGACCGACCAAGATAAATTGGTCTTTTCATATTTTAAAAACATGATAAAATAATAAAATTACTTTTAAAATTATATTTTTATTTAACTGACATCCAGAGACTTTTTTATATTTTCATTCTAATTTTTTTAATCAATATAAAATATAATTAAAAAGACAAAATTGGTTGGCACGTGCTAGAGAGTGGGGATGACTAGGCACGCTGATGGCATGTGCGGTGTTACATGGCGGCCAAAGAACTCCTTTCATCGTGTAACTGGAATCGTTACGACGTCTTCATCTTGTTGGGGCAGTGCATGGCTTCAGTTGTGGGGGTGGTTTTTTTCCAATTGCATTTTCTTTCTTTGTCGCCCTTTTCTCACTATTTCCCTATAAATTTGCATTGTTCATTCAAAATTTTAGAGTTTTCTTTCTATTTATGGAGATTTCAACTTTAATCTTTATTTTCTTGGTTTCTAAGTTTTGTTCTAGGTTTTTTTATAAAAAATTAATTTGTTCTCAATTTCATTCTTCATTTTCAATTTGTGATATGTTATTTTTTTAATTATTATGTTAAAAAAATTACAGTATTAATTTTCTATGATTAATTATGAATAATTATGAATTGACATAATATGAGGAATTTCTATGATTATTTGCTGGAGAATAAAATATCTATATTCATTCAAATTCTATTCATTTTTTTTTATAAAATTAAGAACCCCTGACAATGACAAGAAAGATATAATCTTTTGGTTGAAAAAATATGTTAATAAGAAAAGGAGGAATTATATTAGATTTTCTTTCAATGAAATTTAAATTATTTCTCTTGTAAAAAATAATAATTTTATTACTATATAATTAAATAAATAATTTTTGAAGATCTTATCACGATATAAAATTAGATATCTTAGTATACATATTTATTTCAGCATAAATCGAAGCAACAATGCATGCCATGCTGGCGTGGCGTGTCTAAAAGAAAGGAGATAATGTGAGCGTAACTGATTGGAAGATGAGGTGATGAATCATTGCTTACGGATAATATTGCTGAATATATTTGGCGATATATAGGAGGAGACAGACGAAGAAATCAAAGATATGATGATGTGTCTTGGCGAGTAGAGTACAGCTGCTGCCCGAATAGGTAGTGGATCCTGTCTCCTTGCCAAAGTTACGATAACATATCCAGTGACTCCTACTCCTAGGAGTATCGATCTGGTGTCAGTGCAGCGGCAATCTCTATCTCAATACATGTAGATGCCAAAAATGAAATTATCAATACATATACTTCATGTATTGATTTCATCAACATACACTTCCTGCATGTTGTACAAAAGCTGGATCTTTTCCGGTGTTTGTTGGTGCGGTCAAAACATTATTTATTTTAAATTTAATTTTTTATTTAAAATTTAATTTTTTTAGTATTTTTGGATTGTTTTAATATACTTAAAAAAATTAAAAAAATATTATTTTAATACATTTTCAGTACTTTAAAATATAATCTTAGAGCCCGTTTGTTTTTACGTTTCGAAAGTATTTTTGAAAAAAATTGATTTTTTTTTAAAATTTTTTTCTTTACTTCAAATTACTATTTTCGGTTTTTTCAGATCATTATAATGTGCTGATATAAAAAATAATTTTTAAAAAATAAAAAAATAATTTTAATAAATTTTCAAATAAAACATACTCACAAGAAAATTCATTATCACAGTTACAAATACCGACTAGCACACTCATAAACATACCTCTCATTATTTAATAATCGACACCATGACCCTTCATGTACTAATTTCATAAAAATGATTTATTTTACACGGAAATGTCAGCACGCACGTGATTGTTTTTTTCTTGGTTATAGAAAATTATCGAGGACTCCAGCCGTCTATCCCAATCATCATTTTTTCCAACACAAGCCCCCCCCCCCCTCTAAAAATAGTCAATATAACATAAAAATAATAATTAATAATTAAAAAAAATTCAAAACATAACGCCAATAGTCCGGCAAGAAAGTTGTCAACATTGTAGCCCACAAAGGCACTATCAGCTTTATGGCTGTTCTTTACAAGCTGTGGATTTTTAAGATTCCTCTGTGTCTCTCTCATTTATCAAATTTGAAGGGAAAGTTTAATTTCTCCTCACTCTAGCAGAAGCTAATAGAAGCAAACCATCAGGATAATGGCTACTGGGTTCATATCCCTGTTGTTTTCTCTCCTCTCTTTACTGTTCTTTGGTATCTCATCATTTGCTAAGCCCATACCAAGCTTCCCTTCTTCAATCATTCAAGCAGAGAAGATCTCTCTTTCTACCCCAAATGAGCTCTACCATGAAAAGTTCTTCACTCAAGTGCTCGATCACTACACTTTCAGACCCCAGAGCTACAAAACATTTCAACAAAGATACTTGATCAACGACAAATATTGGGGCGGGGCGGAGAAGAACGCTCCAATCTTCTTGTACACAGGAAATGAAGGAGACATCGAATGGTTTGCACAGAACACTGGATTTATTTTTGACATTGCACCCCATTTCAAACCCCTTCTTGTTTTCATCGAGGTAATTATTTAATTAATCTCTCTCAAATGAAGAATTCATATATATACCATGGCATCTTTTGAAGTTTTTTCTTTTTAGTTTGGTTGCTGGGAAGTGGATGTGAGAGTGTAAGAAAAGTTTGAAATCAACCAAGAAAAAAGATTGCTTAGTTGTTCTCCATGTTTATTGGCTACCAAACAAGACGAATTAAGTAGGCTTTTATGTATATATATATATTTCCTTTTTATTGTTTTCCTTATTTAAATAAGTTAATGTGATTAATTGCAGCATAGGTTCTATGGAAAATCCATGCCTTTTGGGGGAAATAAAGAGGTTGCTTATAGCAATTCAAGTACACTTGGTTACCTGACCTCAACTCAGGCATTAGCCGATTATGCCACTCTTATAATTGATCTAAAGAAGAACTTGTCCGCCACCGACTCTCCTGTGGTGGTTTTTGGAGGTTCCTACGGAGGAAGTATGGCTTTCTATCCTTAATTAACACCTTTCCTTCCTTCTTCCTTTCCAATTAGCTCTTTACGCAGTGTCACCATCAGCATACCATCATGGTTCGTATGTATGTATGTATGTATGCATGCATGATTGAAATGTTGATTTTGGGAATGGAGGAATTTCCTAGGAAGTAAGAAATAAACCTCTTTTTTGGGGTACTGTTGCAGTGCTGGCAGCATGGTTCAGATTGAAATATCCTCATGTCGCCATTGGAGCCCTGGCGTCTTCTTCACCAATCCTCAACTTCGAGAACATAACATCACCATACAGCTTCAACAATATCATCACTCAAGACTTCAGGGTCCCCCCTCTCCTTTTCAATCTCAATTATTCATTAAATTTAAACTCCCTTCTTGTCTTCCTGCCACAATTAGAGATCATGATTAGATTTGTGATAAGGTCATAGCATAATCAGCCAAGCAGTCAAATCTCAAATTAAAATCTTACTATATGGTCCAATCTTAACAAGCCTTAACCATATAATCTATAATATATAGTAGCTAGCTAGACGATATTAATTAATATTGTGATCATGATTATATAGAGATTATTAATTAAAAAGGGTAGAGTGCTGAATATTTTAGTGGTTGCACTTGGAAATTAACTCAGGGAGAGAGTGAGAACTGTTACAAAGTAATCAAAAGATCATGGCAAGAAATTGAAGACACTGCAAGCCAACCTGGAGGCCTCGAAATACTTCGAAGTTCATTTAGAATATGCAGGTGAGGAGCATAAACTTAACCAGCAAGCTATGAAAATTGCAACCTATCAAGAATTTAATTCCTTTAATAATGTTGTTGGTGTCTTCTCTGTTACCCGCAGGAACTCCATTAGTGCAAGTTCTCTCCAGAGTTGGCTTTACACTGCTCTGGTCTATACAGCCATGACAGACTATCCCACCCCTTCAAATTTCTTAAATCCCATGCCTGCGTATCCTGTTAAAGAGGTACTTATCATTGCTTCTCTTCAATTGAGATTATATTAATGCTCTATGCCTCTATCTGATTATTTGGCATAGTTTAGTCTTAAAGAAACAGCAACTATTTCCTTATCAAATTATTTATTGAAACTACTTTGAAATATAAAAAAATTTGTTACATATGGTTGATTGATATGGAATTCACTCTCAACAATATTTCAAGGAACGTGTTCTTAAAATTAAGTAATAAAAATAATTTTTAAATTAACATACAAATTGATAAATAGTTTATTATATGTTGTTGAGAAAATAAATCAGAAGCTACCAAAGTACTTAAATGGGCCCTGATTCTTAAATAAATTACAGGGGTACAATGGTACTTATAAATGGGGCCTGATTCTTAAATAAATTTCAGCGGATAAAATTACAGTTATTTTTAAAATATTTTTTTATTTAAAAATATATTAAAATAATATTTTTTATTTTTAAAAAATTATATTATTATAGCGCATCAAAATATCTGATAAAAAAATATTAATTTAAAATAAATAAAAATATAAAAAAAATTAAATTTCTTGAAGAACATTTTTAAAACATAAAAAGAAACAGTATATACCATGACAAACAACGTTTGACCTCTGCAGATGTGTAAAGCGATTGATGATCCAAAGACGGGAAATAATACGTTTGCCAAGTTGTACGGTGCGGCTTCTGTTTACTATAACTACAGTGGAAATGCCACGTGTTTCAATCTCGACGACGATTCTGATCCTCACGGTCTTGGCGGATGGTCGTGGCAGGTATGCAGAACATCACTTCATGAAGTTTACAATATAGTACCACTACTTTTTAAAATCTCGCAGATTTTTGGAAACAAGAAGATTGATTATTAACAATGAGAAATTCGAACATCTAGGGACTGAATTGATGTTGGTTTTATAGATGCTACAAATGATTACATTTTAACATCCACATGGTATTATTGGATTCCATTTTGCCATGATTTTCTAAAGAATTTATCTAGATACTGTTTGTGTAAAAATGTTTTTGAAAGAAATTAATTTTTTATTTTGATATGCTGATATAAAAAAATAATTTTTCTGGTGGAAGAAAAATTATTGCTGATATAAAAGAACTAAGAACAGAACAGAACAGAGAAGCATGACAAATCAGGTGGAAGAAAAAATTAAACAAGTCTGATAAAATTGCCCTTGTTTTTCTGGGATTGATTTGCAGGCATGTACAGAGATGATACTGCCAACGAGTGGTAACAACAAGGACAGCATATTTCCAGCTTCTGAGTGGAACTACGATGATAGAGCTTCTTTCTGCAAAGCCTACTTTGGTGTTGAGCCGAGACCCAATTGGATCACTGCCGAGTTTGGAGGCCATGTGAGTGCATCATTTACCATGGCATTGAGGGCAGGCATGCTATAACATTAGTGGTCTTCATAATACTATTGCACTGCAGACTAACTCAGCAATACCACTAATAAGAATAATCAAATGATCTGACTGTCTGTTTCGAACAGGATATTAAAAGGGTCTTGAAAAGATTCGGCAGCAACATCATCTTCTTTAATGGCTTGAGAGACCCTTGGAGCGGTGGGGGGTATGATCTCTTTCTTATATTTTAATCGAACGTGTGATTGTGCTGCGAAGGAGTTTATCCTTTTTTTAGTAACGTGCTTTCTTCATGGTTATGACAGGGTGCTAGAGAATATATCCAGCAGCATAGTTGCTATCATAGCAAAGCAAGGTTAGTATGAGTAATATAAATTATATTTTAAAATTTTATGTAATAATTTAATAGTTTAAGTTATTGGATTGAAATGATTCTTTAACATAATATCAAAGCCTTAATAACCAAGCAGTCACGAGTTCGAATCTTACTATTCCTATTTATTTGATAAAAATCAAGTACAATGTAATATGAATCTGTGCAAGTTTTAAGTCTAAAAAGCTTTCACTTGAGAGGGTGTGTTAGAGAATAATATAAATTACATGTTGAAATATCACTAATAATTTAAACTATTAGTTTAAGATGTTATTTAGAATTCAATATAAAATCATCAAGGTAATCTGTTCCTGGGCTATTGAAATCTACAAGTTCCATGCCCCATTTGCTTTCCTTTCTAACACATATTTTATTTTTGTTTTTTGTCGCACAGGGGCTCACCATGTGGACCTGAGATTTGCAACCAGTGAAGATCCAA
>Ga0307517_10009173_pt1 | contig 14074 bp, 11 predicted proteins | sample 23_EM_MG_FD_194515 | JGI IMG/M metagenome (GOLD analysis project Ga0307517, IMG submission 194515) | Populus trichocarpa ectomycorrhiza microbial communities from riparian zone in the Pacific Northwest, United States - 23_EM | ecosystem: Host-associated > Plants > Roots > Unclassified | place...
GCTTAGTTTCGCAACCAGGGTCATCAAGCCGACGCAGGTCGGGCTTGTCCAGCGAAAGATGTTTTTTGGCGAGATGATGCGGGCGCCACATTGCAACAATCTCGAGACCGTCATGAGTGGTGGTGCCGTTGTCACCGCTCCAGTCCCTCCTTCCGTCTCGGCTTCAAAGATAACTCCCAATCCTCACCCATATGCTATCAAAACAACCTCCACCGGCTTGCTCACCAGATCAAACTCGAGCTCTCAGAACATTGGCGTCTCTAGACACTACTATGTCCCTCCAAGCCCAACGGCCAGGAAGCACGAGGAGACCGCCTATTCGCCACAGATACATTCACCCTCGAGGCGAACCCATCGGTTGAGCAAATCCCTCAGCGGGGTAGATTCCTTCGAACCCCCAAACAGGCGGCCGTTGCCCACTCCACCCCCCCATCCGTCCACCCTCCCTTCCTATGAATCGCCAGCCAGCCCAGAGCGGTGGGTCACCCCCAGGCGGCCCAAACACACAGAGTCTCTCCCCTTTGCTATACCCGGCATAGACGTCACCCCAGTAAAACTCGAGGATCTCCCGACAAACCCAAAGCTATGGACCCCCTCTCAACTCTCTTCCTACCTGACCACCGCCCTTCGCGTCAGGTCCGGAGAGGCCATGTCCCTCCCTCTCCCTGTCGCCCGTGATATTGCCTCATTCGTCAAGGAGTCTAAAATCAACGGTCGACTGTTTTTGCGATTGTGCGAGCAAGACCTCGATCAGTCCGTCTCAGATAATCCGTACCCCAATGTCATTGTCTAATGTTTATTTCGCAGAATGGGAGTGAATAAGCTTTGGAAGGACGCTCTCCTTACGTCTTCTCGAAATCTCCGTCGGAACGTCCTCAAGGGCAAGATCTGGGGTCCTCCCGCCCAGGATGACCCCGATGACGATCTCTTCGCCAACATGTCCAACTCTTCCACCAGTTCCCTTGAATCTCTTCATAATGCTACAGATGGCGATGACCCAGGTCCGCACTATATTAGGCCCTACAAGCGGTACAGGAACGGCCGTGTCCGTGGCATGGTTGAATCGCTTGAAAGGAGTGGAAGCTTTAGTTCCGACTCCTCCTTCAGCGAACTTGCCGAGCGGAACGCTTTTATTGCCCAGTACGATGCTAACCAAGACGTGATTGCCCAGAGCCCAGTCGAGGCCCCGTCTCACTTCCCCGAGCTCTCTGCACCTTCCCCCCTCCCTCTCCCTCCAACTGCCGAATCGCCGTCCAGGTCACCAAGTAAGCGGCCCTTACCTCAGATACCTATCCATCCAAGTTTGAGAGAGCTACCGGTAGAGGAACCAACGGTCGAAGAGCTGCTCAAAACAGAGGGCGAGGAATTGAGTTCTAGTTGGGGTGCAAGAGCCTGGGAAGAGTTTGACAACAAGCCTGGCATTACGGTCAAGAAACTCATCCAAGACTTCCCACATTCCGACAACATCAACCCTGACGCAACCGCCAACAGCCTCTCAACCATCATCGAGTCCCGGTCGAGAGAGGGGAGCAACAGCAGGAAACCAAGGGACGAGAGGCGGATAGTCACCGCCATTTTCTCTCCCCCTGGCCCCTCCACCTCCCAGGTTTCGGGTTTTATCCAAGCCGTCGAGCTCTCCTCCTCCAAGAGCAAGCGGGAGCAGGAACTCGAGGACCAGGTCAAGTCCACGACCCTCATACTCGAGGAGTACAAGAAGCGGCTGGAAGAAGTCGAGAGGAAGGTCTCCCACATGACCGAGGTCGAAGCTCGATTGAACCAGAAGATCGAGAAGGCAGACCAAGAGAATAAGGAACTACAGGAGAAGGTCCGGGATGCGGAGAGGAGCGTCACCCAGCCCCAATCAGCCCACTCCTCGAGATCTCGTACCGTTGTTGACCCAAGGGCTTCAGCCGCAACGAGGAGGAAGAAAGTGATTGAGAACATGGACCCACAATCCATCTCTGCGCTCTCACAATATGTCCTCCTCGTTGGAGTTGGGCTCTGCGCGGTCGTGTTTCGTGTGGTGCTCAAGAAAGTCATTGGGAAGGGGGCGAAACCGTAATTTGGAAGTCCTCCGCCCAGGCCCCCCATGATGCCACTCCAGCCCTGTCTCTATTCTCCACTCGAGATACCTCCACATAATTTACCACCACTGTTCCCTCCACTCCAACCGTCTCTCCTCGTTGGCTCGTGCATCCCCCTAGCCTCACCCTACTCATAATTTGTTGCCCGCTAGTTAATTGACGAATCGTTCACGACTTCTTGACGAGACTTACGAATCCTTCTGGCTTTTTCAATCGCTTTCCATGTTTATGTGCCCCAAGCTCCGAGAATATATTCACAAGTTTTTGTGCTCGCTGAACTCTGGGTGTCCTTACATGCATGAGATACTCAATACTCGTACGCGGGATGAAGAATAGGGACAGACGAAGTCTATGACACGAAAGCTACCTCAACGCGAAAGGGAGACCAGGTGATTTGTTGTTGGAACCCGGAGGTGGTGTGGAAGGTAATAACGAGAACGGTAGGTTGTGGAGTGGCCTTTGTCCAATGACATTTGCGGGCGGCGGGCCAAAGTCAAATGTCGCAGGTGCCGGGGAAGGTGAACTTTCGCCTTCGTGTTTCTTCGACGACCAGGCAGACTTGGCGTGGTGTTTTGCCCTCCGGTTTCCTCCACTAGTACTCAACGATGAAGGTGAGGTTGTGATTGGAAAAGTGACCGGTAGCTGAGGGAGGGGAGTTATAGATGCACCACCGGTAGAACTGAGGGGGCCACCGCCGAGCTTCTGGGGCGTCTTGAATTCTATTCGGGTGGTGGCAACAGTCGAAGCCTTCGTGTTGAGAAGTGGCTTGTCGCGGACATTTAACAGAACCGTCTTCAACTGGTAGGCGGACCGTTCCGCGTTCAAGGTCGTTGCGGCCGTCGCAGCGATGGAAGATGTGATGTTTACCGCCTTCCCACCCTTGCTTAACCTATCCGGCAACCGCTTATCTCGCGTCGAGTAAGCTTTAGATTTCTGTAAGGACTTGAGGTCTAGTTTGGACATGCGTGTGGATAGCTTGTTGATGTCTTCCATCTGTTGGGCGATTGCAATATCAATATTGCGGTAAGTCCGGTTGATGGTGTCCAGAGTAGGTGCCCTTGAAATCCCTTGTGAGAACGGGGGATCTGTGTGAATACGAGTTGTTCAAACTCACTTGAAGCCAACTCTTCCCAACCTTTCCCTCTCTAATTTCTTCTTGGCGACTTGCAGATGATTTTCCAACTTCTCTACTCTATCACATATGCTCTGCGGGACGTGAGGCGGTGTCAATTGACAATACACAAAGACGCACTCGCACTTGCTTCCTCAACCTAGTTTGCTTCTCCAGATGCTCCGGGCCAAGATTTCGCGTCTTCAGCATCCTGGCGAAGTCAGGGTTGTTGGCGGCTTTGGTAAACCTCGCTATCTCTTCCCTCCTCGTAGACGCTATTCAGGCGGTGAATAATTGAACCCTTTAATCGGGCGTCAAGATCACACACCTTTCAGCATATCCCCCTCAATCTCTCCCAGCGCCTGGTGGAATAACCCCCAAGATTCCTTCAATGCAGCGATGTCTGCATGCAGGGATTTCATAGCCTTCCCGTAAGCCGGAACGTCGGGTAACGACCACTTTTGAGCATCCTCCAGGCCGTTCTTACCAATTCCTGGTGGTGGTTGCGGGGAGCTGGCCTTTGGTTTGAGGAGCTCGGCCCTCCTTTGCGGTATCTTCTGAACAGCCCCTTTCAACTTGTCACGATAAGCACGACCTGCAGAAATTCAGAAAAACAAGCTGTAGCTTACCTCCTCGATATCCTTGTTCATGGACAGGTACAGATATTCGCATTCTGCTTGCAAGCCATCCTCGAGCGGTGGTTCTGGGATGGATGGTTGAACAGGCTTAGGAGGAATTACGGCCGGTGGAGTAGCAGGGCCATGTTTGGCAACGACCTGTAGGAAAGCCGCCTTGACCTGGGTGTCAGGAGTCGGTGTCGTCGGTGGGACGTTGTTAGGAAGTCTGGGTGTCCGCGTAACCTCCTTCTGTGGGAATGGGCTTCCAGCTGCTGGTCTACCGAAGAATCCTCCCGCTGTCGCTGTATCCTCGGCTGGCTTGTTAAATAAACCTCCGCGTGTACCCCGGGTAGGTGTAGATGGTTTGCCGAACAAATTGTTAGGTGCCAGGGTGGAGGCATTGTCTTGTTCACCGAAGAGCCCACCCCCTAGAGTAGGTCGTGGGGGAGTGGGTGCACCTCCGGCGCTGGGGATGGGCGGCTCTACGGGCTTTTCGAACAGGGAGGGGGCCGTTCCCAGTGTCGACGGCGCACCAAACTGAGGTGTTTTTGCTGGCTCAGACGCCGCCTTCGTGGACGGTATTTCAAGGGAAAACGGTTGTATCCTTGATAAGTCAGGTTTCCTGCTCTGTGAATCTGGCGTGTTCCATTGACCAAAAGCGACCTTCGGAGATGCCGGCCGCGGTTTTGGAAGTGGTGGTGTAACAGCGGGCAACGGATGCTTTGGAGCGCCCCGGCCCGAGATAGGATCGCCCGTCAGCGGTGAGCTTCGCGTCGGCTTAGCAGAGGGTCTCCCAAGCCCGATACCGTATGATAAGGTGGTGGGAGCGGGTAAGGTAGGACTGGACTTTACAGGTGTCGAGGGTGGTGTAGTGCTTGGTTCGCGTGACTGCTGCACTGAGGTTGCCTCGGGAGAAGGAAGCTTAACGTTTATTGGCCTTGGGGTGACACTAGGGGAACCTGGAGAAGACTTGGAATCGGGTTGTACCGAAGACTCCCGTGAGATTGGCAAGGGGACCTTCGTTGGATCCGGGGTTGGTCTCTTCTTCCTTGGACTCTGCGTTGTATCGCCCTCATCACCAGATTCAAGAGGAAGTGTGGTCTCTTCAGCAACAGGGGATAGCTCATGGGGACCCTCTATTTCCTCCTCGTCGAGATGAGCACCAATATCCTCATATGACAAGGATTCGTCCAAGAATGACCCCGACTCAGAGTCCGAGCCGTATTCTTCAGTATCTTCACCATCTTCTTCCTCCCCTTCTTCCCGCCCTTCCTCCTCCCCAGACTGTTGGCTGCTACCGTCTTCGCTGTACTCGTCTCCACTGGGATGTTCGACGTCAGAGGAGGGGGTGCCAAATTCCAGAGACCCCAAGTCTGGCGGAGGGGTCAGACTCGCCAGGGAGAACACCGTCGAGGGGGCAGGGGAAACTTTGGTTGGTGTCTTCGATGGTTCGTCTTTATCGGGGGGATTAGGGAGTGAAAATACACTTGGTCGTTGAGCGGGCTTAGTTGGCTCCTCAGCTTTGTCTGGAGTTTTCAGAAGGTCGCTGAAAGTCTTTCCAGTGCCCTCCACCTTACCAAAGGGACTGGTCGAGCTTGCAAACGCGGAAAACCCTCCGGTTACAGGATCGGGGACCGCTGGTGTCTTTGGCGTTGTTGAAAAAGTAGGGTGCCCAAAGACCGAAGATCGTCCAAAGACTGGGGTGGTGGTCGAAGAATCCAGGGACGTGGTCACGGGTGTATTGAAGGCGGGCACTTTGACAGGAGTCGTGTTCGGTGTCGTCTGCACGGGTTTGAAGAACGGAGAGTTCTTGTCCGGAGCTCCAAAAACACTATCTCCGAGTGAGAAGGTGGACTGTTTGAGGTTGGAGAACGCTCCGCCATGGGGGGGCTTATCTACGACAGGTTTTCCTAAGGGCGATGGTGAGGGATTCCGTTCAAACGGCGATGAAGACGTGGTCCCGAAGGTTGTAGAGGGTTTGGGCGAATCTGGAGAGGAAGCAGGTGATGGGGCGGAGACCTCCAGTTGGGGCTTGTTCGGAGCACTTGACTCGTGTTTTTGTTGATCCCGGATGGAGGTGAGATCGGGTTTGTCTGGGGGTGAAAAGACGGGTGTCGACTCTAGCTTCGACTCCACCTGCGGGTTGTTCTTATCCAACGACCACGCAGGTTTTGTGGGCGTAGAAGACCCCGGAGTCAACAGGGAGGATGTTGAACCGCTCCATGCACCGAAACCACCAGAAGAAACGGTAACGGGAGAGGCGGACGATGTGGGCGTCTCGAATGAGGCTTGGCCGAAGGTTGGTGTCGACCCAAATCCGGGCTGTCCAAAAGTAGGGGTTGACTTTATTCCAAGACCTGTCTGTCCAAACCCAGGGGCAGGCTTCGGGTTATCCTGCTGCGGATTCGACGGTGACGACGTCTCGGGCTTGGCCTGACTCCAATTCGAGAACGCACCGAATCCCGGGCTGATGGTCGAAGAACCGAAGGCAGACGTCGTTGGTGTAGAAGACGGTTGGACGGCGGCACCAAACAAGCCACCCTGGCCCTTCCCTTGAGTGGGTTTTGAGCCTCCGTCACTCCCAAGCGATAGTCCACCGAAACCACCATCGCCAGGGTCGATACCCATCGAAACTTCCCGAATCATCTCTGAGGACTTCGGGCCTTCCTGCGTGTCGCCGAAGGACGGACCGGGGGCCCGTAACGAAGATGGAGAACCAAAGGTGGAGTTGTTACTCGCGAAGGCACCGAAGCCCCCCCCTGATGTCCCGTTCGAACTGAACGCGGACGTTTGGCCAAACGCGGGCTGGTCGAAAGATGGTGGCTTCAGGAACGATGATGGTTGATCAGTTTGCCCGAAAATAGATGGTTGGCTGTTCTGTCCGAAGGTGGGTGTTGAGGATTGTCCAAATACATTGGACGTCCGAGCTTGACTGAGGGCAGAAGTTTGTTGATTGAAGGTTGGTGACTGTGATGACTGTCCGAACCCCGTTTGACTAAACGAGGGCTGAGAGAAACCAGAGAGGTTACCCCCATTTGCAAAACCCGCGAAACCTGTCGTTGTTCCAGGAGAAAAGGCGGACTGTGTGCCGGAAGACTGGTCAAAACCTGTCGAACCAAACGTGGGCTGTGGAGGTTTTCCAAGACCACCGAACCCAGTAGAAGGTTGGGTAAGCCTAAACACAGGGTGCGGCACGTCGTTCATGGTAGATGGCGCTGGGGTGACACTCATCGGGGCATCGACTGAGGACTCCCCAGCTGCATTCTTCATGCCTGGGTACATCTTGGCGGTACCATTGACGACATGCCATCCAATAAATGTACCATCACTAGAGTATGCGTACATAATTGGCGGGGGTGGCACCTCAACCTTTTCACCTGATGGGGAAAGGTGATCGTATTTTTTTGTGGCCGTGAGGTCGAGGTCCAAACCCAAGAGGATGGTGTCATTCATGTCTTTATCTAATGGAAGACTGGGAGTGTACGCCTCGTCAACGTTGAGATTGTACCATACTTCCCCAGAAGCTTCCGTAAAGCATCCAACGGAACCAATATCCTGGGAGGTACTGTCTCCGACGACGACGAGGAACTTGACTGGATCCCAATTCCGGAAGACGAGAACAAATGCGCCAGGGTTTCGAAGACCAGGAAAGGGGAAGTATGGGGCGGACATGGAGATATCAGTGGCCGTGTTGGACTTGGAGTCGAAATTTATAACATAATGCGATTGGGGTATTTTGGGCTCCAGAGGTCCAACGGGGGCATACACTGTGAAAAATGTCGGATTCGCTAGCCAAGTTGTGGAAAGCACGCGATTACCCGCGACGCTTGGAGGCTTTGGGATGGTTGTCTTGGGAGAATCTGAGGCGGTGGGGCTATATGTGATGATATCCCCGCTTTGCAAAGCAATCGCGAGTTGTTTTCCACGCGGCGACCAACTCACTAAAAAGCTCTCAGGAAAATAGCATCCGTTATTTAGGACATACACTCACGAGCGCAAGGAGTCGATTCAGGTGTACCGTCTGCATTCCAACCGCAGGCAGGTTGGAAGGTTTGTACGTTCAAAACCTGAACGGGAGGGTTGTCGCCTTCTCGAAGGATGGCAACAAGATCGGGCATATCTCCAGGATTTGGTTCTATCTGCTGACTAGGGAGATTACCGGGGAAGGTGTGGACGGGAGGGAGTTCACTGGTGCCAGGAGTGAAGAGTTGAGAACAGTCGTAGACGGAAATAGGGCCATGGGTAAAGGCTATTAGGAGCTTATTGTCGTTGCAAGCGAGGGAGAGGAGGTTTGGGGTCCCAGAGATCGCGAACGTTCGCTGAGGTTCAAACAAGATTTCTTCAACGCCAGCTGGAGGATTTGAGGCAAACGCCTGTTGTAAGTGTGATAGAGGGGAACAAGACAGCTCTAAAAGGATGTGAGGTTTGCGCTATGGTGTGGATCTGATGAACTGACGGAGATTGTTGGTTGCTGAACGCGTTATGGCGGCAAACCAGCCGTGAGAGTTGGATACCACAAGGAAATTTGCCTTTCCAGGAATCCCACCGAGATCTAGGGGCTGAGGTGAGACCTTGACCCTCGCGTGTTTGTTGAGATAGTTGAATGTGAGAAACTGGGTGTGGGCCGCGTGGTAAGCGATGTAAATAGTAGAGCTGAGTTGAAGGTACGACGCACCCCCGCCTCCTTTCCGTCCGCGTTAATCGAAGACCGCTGGACGTTGATTGGGGCCGCTAGCCGGAGCGTGCTCACGCTCATGGTCACGTCCGGTTGAGGTGGAAGTGGGGGAGAGGTTGACGTTGAGGTTTGATGTTTCTCCCACGCTCTCCCCATCCAAGCCGACGTCGCTTCGAGTGACCACCGACTGTGAGAGAAAGTGGGAGAGGGATGCTCGGGCAGTTACACCTGTCCTGATTCTCTCCTAATGGACAACCGTGATCCCCATCTCCCTCCCACTGCCGGCGCCGACGGTGACCACCAGCCATCGACGACCACCAGAACCCCCCAGCAGTCCGCGAACATTGGTCCGTTCTGGCGGCGATCATACGACTTTTGACCTTGTTCTAACCCCAAGCGTCTAGCCAATGTATTCGCACGGCGGTTGCAGGCTTTCTTTCCCTCTACGCAGAACACCCCCGCGCCTACTGTCCCCAATGATTCTGCCCCATCTTCCCAAAGGGGGGAGTCTCTCCCTCCAAACTTCTTGAAAGTGAGGATTGTAACATGGAATATGCACGATTCTTTACCAAAGGTCGGTCTGCATCCCAAGTTTCTCTTGTATGCCTAAATTATGTACACAGGGCGATCTCACAGAGCTATTGGGCGAAGTCCCGGTGTATAAACCCGAATGGCCAGATGACCCACCACCTAGCTCGATATTTCCACTCCCCGCCTACGGGAAGCACCCGTATCATCTCGTTGTCATGTATTTCCTTCCCTCTCCCGTGATCTTCCAGGAACCCTAATTTGATCCCCAGCGCAGGCCAGGAATGTCCAACTTCATCAGGTGCGGTATATACGTCAGGGGCATACATTTCAAACATACCCTGAGCGTGGCTCGTTACAGGGATACCGATGGGATTAGGAGCAGGGTTCAAACTCAAAGATAAAGAGAAGGAATCGATTTCTCCTATCGATTCAGAACCTGATCTCACTTCCATACCCTACGGATGGACAGCGATCTTGGAGGACTGGCTTTCTCATGCTGGTGGCTCGAACCTCGAGTCTCCACCCATTACAGGGAGTAGATCTCGCAATACCAACGGCGAAATTCAGCCCCTCGTGCCTCCCAACCTCAAGCGACGGATATCAGCGAAAGCTACGGTTTCCCAAAAGGGACCGTACGAAATACTGATCAAGGAGCGCATGATGGGCCTGTACTTGGCTGTGTATATCCATCGCGAAATTAAACATCTTGTACGAGGTATGAATGATCCTCTCCTCCATCGTCATATAGCTAGACATTACTTCAGGCTTGTCAAAATCCTCTGTCACTACCGGTCTCATCGGTGGGAGGGTTGGCAATAAAGGCGGCCTGGGTATCAGTATTAACCTGGGCGGAACCACCTTGCTCTTTGTAAATGCCCACCTCGCTGCACATGAGGGAAAGGTTCAGCACCGTCTTAACGATCTGGCAAAGATCAAGGTATCCGTTGATTTACTGTGTACCCTTTCCCTGGACATGTTACTCATGATCTTTTAGGGAGAACTGACGGTTGACGATTTCCTTGCCAATGAAGACCGCAGATTTATGGGAGAGGACCTTACCGATCGCTTCGACTATACCTTCATCTTCGGGGACCTGAATTTCAGGCTTGACATCTCTCGCTTGCACGCAGACTGGCTCATCTCCCGAAGAGATTACGCCCAAGCACTCGGTTTCGATCAATTGCGGAACATAATGCAGCATGGAGACGCCTTCGTGGGGTTCAATGAAGCGGATATCAATTTTCCACCCACCTTCAAGTACGACGTGATGCGTACTCTCAAGCGATCCAAGGCCAAATCCTCTCGGAGCACAAAACACGACAGTGCGCTCGCTGAGAACCCTCTGGTGGAAGAACCAGAGGTTCGCATCGACGATGTAGATGCCGAGGCGGAAAATGGGGATGGCTACGGAGACAACGACGATATAGGTTCCCTAGCGTCATCCAACACCGCCTCCATAAACTGCCGTTTACTGTCCGAGCGAGAGCCCGTAGAAGATGACTACTTCTCACCGACAAACGTGCTGCGGGCGAGTACGGGAAACCTCATACAGAAAGTGAGAACCGTGGCTGCGGCACAGAAAGCTAAGACCAAGTGGCTTACTCGCCCTCCTCCTGCCCCACCTTCTCTTCTGCCTAATAACAAATCGATGTCCACCCCCACGCTCAGTCCAGATCTCTCCAAGCGGTCAGACAAGCTTCAGGAGCCATTTCGTGAGGACTTTAACGAACAAGACACCCCAGCCCTATATTCGAAGATGGCGTCTGTCACCCCTTCTATGCTTGATACTTCCTCCACTAGGAGCTCGACTATCTCAAGGAGCATAGATCGATCGCTTCTTGGGCCGCCTCTCTCAGGGACCGACCCAGGTAAATCAACCTCAGACGGGGGAGTGGGTGGGGACCGTGGGGTATACGACAGCTCCTCCAAAAAACGCGTCCCTAGTTGGTAAGTGACAGCCAGGCATATCTATGGCTGCAGCTCATAGTGGGATTTGTCCCATCAGGTGCGATAGGATACTGTGGAAGTCGACTGTAGAGCCCGACCCCGATTCCGAGGACGACGAATCAGAGGCCCATCATCCGAAGGCCAGGACACGCGTTGGTCAATTCTTTGCAAACTTTAGGATGCGGTACAGGAAGACTTCTTACAGTTCATCCACTTCCTCGGAGGTCTCCAGCCATGGCCATGCCCCTATGCCCTCAAGAGATGAGGTTTCCACCCCTTCCAATTATTCCCCCTCTCTGATGTCTACCCCCGTGGGCGGGAAGGATCTAATGTTATCTTCGCGGTTCGTTTCCCCCGAGAGTTCCGCCCCAGAGGTTGGTGGCTTGGGCTCCGTTGACCAAGCACAATCGGAAGGGAAGATTCTCCCGAAATATCGAGGACCTTCCCAAGCTGGGATTGCGTTGACAAAGCCTACAAGTACAACCCCGAAGGACGACCAATCGCAAGTAGTCAGAAATGGTCCCCCCAGATGGCGCTTCCTTCCGTTCTTCCGGGGGGACTTGAGCCAGGGTACAGTTTCCACCGACCCCACCCCGACCCCCGGGGAACCCGCGGAAATGACTGCAAGTTCCACAATCCACAGACCAAGGAAGGGAGATATCATATGTCTCGGATATGACAGCCTGGACGATAGAGCCATGAGAAGGCTGGAAGGTAGGTCTGACCACCGTCCCGTAATTGGCAGTTTTGCGATATATCTCTAGAGCACTTAGACTGTATCTTTTCCATTCGATAACATACCCTTAGGAGACGACTGCACATCAGATACCACGTCCCATAGAATTCCTTTTCTGAGTCTAGCACAGATTCGATACAGCCATTTGCAGAAAGACATTCGTATTGCACTATTGCTACACAAGTTATAGAAATCACCCGGAGATTGTAACTTCGACCTCGACACCGGGCTCCAAGTTCAAACTGGTCTAGAGTAAGCAGTGAGATGTCGAAAACCCACAGAATCGAATGGAGACGCACGATTTGCTTCACGACCTCAGAAGAGGCGTGCAAGTCAATAAGACGTTTGTGGACCTTGAGTTCATAATGATCCCATGTTTTAGAGCCTTCACCGCAGGGCTACAGTCGCAGGTTAAACCCAAGTGACATTTGTAGAGCAGCGAAGTACGCACGGATTTACGGGCGGTAATCTTCAAGACCTTCGTGGGGAGCCTGACAGGTCCCTTGACGCGAAGGTTCTTGTCATTTGCCCTGTTGATGAGATCGGTCGAGACTGTGAACTAGGTGAGCATCGAAGTTGGTTCAAAGAAGTGAATCACGGAGCACGGACATTTCTCAAGGTTCCTGACGTTTCCAGAGGTCAGGGTGATCCTGATTTTGTGAATCTTGGCTGGTGGAAGGGGAGCCCCGGTGGCATCGTATTCCTTATCTCCCTTAGCGACGTAACTCATGGTGATATAGAGTCAGAAGGTGACTAAATGCGTTCCATCGTCAGTGCCGCATACAGCCTCTCATCCCGCAGATATATATCTCATACCTGAGGGTTCGTGGTGGTCGAAAAAGTTGTTGATCTGAAAAATAAGGTTTGTAGTTTTGATCGGTGACCGGAATCTGCCGGTCAGCCTTACCCCAGGTCGGTCAAATGCAAGGTCCGTGTTCCTGCTCCGTTTGTGTTACTCGCGCGTGGCTGTTTGATCTCCTTCACCAGGGTTTAACAAATATTATCCTCCGGATTATGATGGAGAAAAACACGGAAGCTTGAACAGTTACAGAGGCCAGTAGGTCGCCAACCGGGGACTCAGTCTCAGCTTATCTGACGAAGCAACAGGAAAACATGCCCTCGGTGACCGAGCCAGGAAGATTGGAGAAGGTATCCTCATAACTCGGTTTGAGTTACCGTTCAATATCTGGTGGTACGTGTCGTACTGTTACCATTTTACCCGATGTTTTCCCCTGAGATAAGGACAGTGGCACCTGCGATAACCACATCGGAATGGGCGTGAGATACAACGCTGAGAAGAAGAAGATTGGACAGTATTACTCTACGCCAATCTACTCGTTCAGGTGTAAGTGTCATTTGTGTTCTGGGTGGTTTGAGATCCAGACGGATCCCAAGGTATGCGACACGTCGCCACCTTTCATCCCAGGCACCTTTACATGTCACCTTGTGTAGAACACGAGATACGTCGTCACTTCTGGTGCGAGACAGAAGGACGAGGACTGGAATCCCGAGGATAATGGCGGGTTCGCTGTCCACGGTGAGCGCTACTTATAGAAGGCCACGGTGATACTCAATTGAACTTGTAGACACCGAGGGGAAGGACAGGCCTGTAGACCCTCTGGCTGCACTCGAAAAGTCAAGAGAGTCACAGAACTACCTGACGAAGGTTCAAGCCCCCCGGTTGGAGGAAATACAGGGCTTGTCAGACAAGTATAATGAAGATCCATATACTGCCTCAGTCAGAGCCCGCAAGAGGTTTAGGGAAGAGAAGAAGGTGGAGAAAGCAAGGGAGGCGGCGGACAGTGTGATCAAGTCGCGGTATGGTCTCCCTACAGAGCTGAAGTTGTTGGAGGGGGGTTCCAGTGAGATGGACGAAGCCAAGAGGGAGTGGCTCAAGGCACGGAGGGAGTCAACGCAGTCAAAGAGAACCAAGGTTGACTCTGTTGTTTCGCTCAAAGCAAGCATTCTGGCCAACACGACGAAAAAGAGGAGATGATCAGGTTTATTCTAGTTGTCGTGCTCCTCGGCCCTTTCTGTGTGGTAGTGTACGATGTAATATCTGTATGTGGAACAGGCAACGGGAGGATTCCAAGGACGAGTTTGAGTGTGACAAAAGATGGTGCATCCTCGCCGCCTACTACTTAGCGAGTCGAATGTCTCGTCCTGGCAATTCGTGCATCATCGATTCATCCTTAACGGTCGGAACCCCGTTGAACTTCGCACAAGAGCATCCCCCATGTACAGCCTTACAATATGGACGGTGCCGACACTCGGCTGATACCATGAGGCTGGGTGCCACCCGCGCCAGACAAGTGGTCTCTGCCTTCGGCCGGAAGTTCGACGCTTCCAGGCCCTTGAGTCCGTCCGGGAGGT
>Ga0307517_10009174_pt1 | contig 14073 bp, 20 predicted proteins | sample 23_EM_MG_FD_194515 | JGI IMG/M metagenome (GOLD analysis project Ga0307517, IMG submission 194515) | Populus trichocarpa ectomycorrhiza microbial communities from riparian zone in the Pacific Northwest, United States - 23_EM | ecosystem: Host-associated > Plants > Roots > Unclassified | place...
TTGTTGGGCTTTTCGGAGGAGGGGAGCTGGGGCGGGGGGGTGGGGTTGTTGAACCTGGGGGACGAGAGGGTGGGACGGGATGGGGAGTCGGGGGACCTCTGAGAGCCACAGCCGATGCAGGAGAGATTGCGGCTAGGGGAGGGATGAGACATTTGAGAAGGAGATGAGAGACATGGATATTTATACCCGAAATTATGAGCGGCGCATTTCGGAGAGGAACAGCTGGTAAAATGGATCAGAAATGGAGGGGACAGACGATAGGGAGAACACACATCCAGTCGCCGAGACGGAAGGAAGTCTTTGGATTCGGGGGGTTCGTCGACAAGACAAAGTCAGCCATGATGAGGTGACCGAGCACAGTCGTAGTCCCTTTTATGTCCCATATCCTTCCAGATCCGGTCGTCATGGCCATGACACACTCCGGCTCGCGGCTGATCACAAACATGAAACCCCTTCATCCCGCTCCCTCCACGGAAACCGCTTATTCTCTACCGAATCGTTTTAGAGATAATCACCCCAATGGCTCTGCTCATCATTTTTGCTTCCGTTGCTGTTCAGAAGCTTACTTCCTTATAACAAAATCGAATCCCGAGTTCCTTACAGAGAAAAAAATTTGACAGACGCCGTCCTATGGAAGATGCTTTTTTAACGTTGAGGCCTGTCAAAGCTGGCATTCATCCTCCACTCCTGTTCGGGCAAGTGCGGCGCTATCTCCTTTACCAACCACTTCGCACAAAAATTTAGATCCCAGTACACATGCCAGCCACATGCCAGCAATCTAAATGTCCACAACAATGCAATATTCTAGCATAAGCGAAAGTTGGGAATAATGGTATACTGCACATGGAGAATTCCTTCGATATTTGTTTAAAGAACAAGGGACCTCCATTTCAGAAGAACCCAATCTTGGCCGGCGGCTCCCCACAGAGGTGACTAAAGATACCCATTCCTCACACCAGCCTCGCGAGAAACCGGAAAGATGATACAAATTGGGAAGGTATCATTCACAGCAAGGGAATCGCATTTCGCGCATGAAATTCTGATCAACCGTCTGGAAAATATTCCTTCCAAAAGGTTTCGCTTTCTGAAGGCGCATACACCTCAAACCATCCCTTAACCCCGTAAAACAATCGGCAATACTCGTTCCAGGTCGTCCGGAATTCCAATTTCCGCAAATGCTTCATCCCAGTTCTCCTGCTGCACCGCTTCCCAGTGCCCATACAAAACTTCATTAAGCTTGGAGCCCTGAAGTGAGACAACATGCTTTTTATCCAGCATAAACTGCGCGTATCGTCGCCAACTCTCGTGACCTCTCCGCTTCTTCAGTGTGATTTCCTTGCTGACACCCTCGTCGTATTCCGGTTTGCCCGCCCTGAGTGTGGAGATGCTACCCAGAACGATCAATCCCCTCTTTGCCCTTGTCAATCCCACATTCAACCTCTTCTTGTCAGCCAAAAACCCGATATGGCCTTTTTGATTGTTTCGGACGGTGGAAAAGATAATGACTTCTTTTTCTCGGCCTTCAAAGCCATCCACCGTCTTGACCTCGATTTGTGACAGTTGCATAGCGCGTTGAATCCCAAGAACAGATTTGAATCGCTCCAGAAATTGAGCTTCAGTATTAAGATAACGAAGAAGAAGCGTGATCTGGGCCGCGTAAGGTGCAATGACTCCAATATCTTGGCCTTGAAGGTCCTGCAATATGACGTGTCAAAAAACGTTTGTTCGATGCTACATTAGAGAACCGAATACCTTGTTGACCAGAAGAAGGTCTTCCACTAAGCTCGCAACGAGGTGTGCTTCTGTGACATTCACCCGACTTCGTCCTTTCATGGATTCATTTCCTCCATGATCGACGAAGATAACTGAGGGTCTGATCTTGAAATTCAAATGTGACGACCTCGGCGGTTCCAGACCAGGCAATGTCTTTCCACCACTATCCACCGTACCGTTAAGCAACGCGAAGTTGTAAAATTCCTCAGCAGGAAACTCTGCAATGTCTGGGTGCATGCGATATTGTGTATTGAGCATAACGGAATGCACATCTGAAAAGACAGATGAATGGAAGCGTTGAGGACAATTTACAATAACTCACGTCTTTCTTCAGTCAATCGCTCGAAGAGGCTAATATTCAGACCACCTTCCTTTGCTTCTTTACTGATGATCACTGGGGGGAGTTGCTTATGATCCCCGATCAGGGACAGATGCTGAGACTGACGGAAGAAAAAGGTGGTTGAGAAATAGTCAGCATGCCAGAAAACGGAACATACTCCTTTCATGATGGGGATCAAGGAAGCGGGCTCCGTTGACATCGAAGCCTCATCCAGGAAGACCACGGGAAAGTCAACAATATTGAGGGATGAACAAGCAGCCGATATACAGGTCGTGCAGATCTGAATGACCCTGTTAGTTATTGTAAATGAAATGTAGAGAAATAACGCACCACGTCGGCCTCCGCTACAACATCTCGCAGCATCTTCTGTTCGATAGCATATTTCTTTCTCTGTATGCCTTTGAGCCTTAATTTTTTCATCTCTAGATCCTTGAACATATTTTCCGTTGTAGCCATTCGCCTCTTCGTTGGGGCTCCCTTAAGCACCTCAGTTTTCCTCAAAAATTTTGTGTAGCGTGCTCCCAGGTCGCGTATTTCATTAGCCAGATTCTCTATATCCTTCGTAACCTCTCCGAAGGTCGGATAGAGATGATGCATTTGCATTTTATAGTCCAATGAATGTGTAATCAGGGAAGGTCGGATGTTACCCTGGGAACCAACACGCAAAGGATTTACGCCAACCTTTGCCAGGCCTTCCACGAGGTTGTCGACTGCGACATTTGTGTATGTGCAGACGAGAACTGGCTGGGGGACCTCGAAATGCACCTAAACAAAAAGGTTAGTATCCAAATGGGGGTCAATAAAATGAGACAGCGACCTTCAACAACTTAATGGTCTCAATGATAGTTTTCGTTTTCCCTGTTCCGGGAGGCTAAAAAGAGTTAGAGAAATAAATAAACAAAAGAATTAGCAGCACTCACTCCTTGGATGAGACTAATACGTCGGCCAATCATAGCTGCCATGGCTTGCATCTGAGACTCGTTCAAGTTAATTGGAGGGTCGCTATCCATTTTGATTGGATCAGGCTTCATGTATCGCTCCGCCCAGCTTACAATCCGTTGATCTTCCTTAAAAGCACCCATTTCCTCCCATGGCAAGTCGACCGGCGGCGATGTGACAACCGTAGAACTCTCAGACTGGGAGGTAGCATCGGATCCCTGACCAGAATTTTGTGGTTGGAAGGAGCGAAGAAGAATATCCTGCAGCCCTGTGCCCTGTAGAATAAATTCTTCCGAACAAGTCGATGCCCGTTCGAAAACGCTGGGATCATACGCAAGAAGAGAGACTGCCGAACGCATGCGGTCGTACATAAGATTCGGAAGCCCTAGATCCGCACGCCATGTGCCAGATAAATCAAACCGACTGGGGAAGCATATGTGGAAAGTCGAATCCTTGCGTCGAATAATTGAACCAACCTCTGGAGCTTCTTTCAGAGGGTCGAGACGAGACAATAGAACTTGTGTACCCGTTCTGAAGACAACTTGTTATAGAATTTTAGTTTATCAATCAAGAAAGGACGTACTCGAGTTTGCTATCCGGAAGTACAACGCCCGGACCTAACGCAAACGATGCCACGGGCTTTCCAAACCGGTTTTCTTCTAGCCAACACGCATATAGGCCCGTCATACAGTAACCTTCTCTTTCGAGACGCGGAATCCCCCATGTCGACAAACGGTGCTTCAGGGCAGCCGCTTCTTCCGCCTCTTCAAAACGAATAAGATTTAGGAACCTATATTATTGTGAATAAGAGATAAGGGTATTGACAAGATGTACAGACCGAGTTTTGTAGTCTTGAAACGCTTGATAGAAAGGTGCAGCTTGGTCGGGTTCCACATCCTGAAGACGCTTCCGTTGGGGTGGCTTTTGCGTCTCTGTATCATTCTTTCTCTCCTTCCCCTTCCGCAACCTAGAGATTGCACGAAGTCGCCAATTGAATCGACGGTATGAGCTGGGCGGAGAATCTAGGGAGGATGGGTAACTACAATCGCCCTGCAACAAATTTTCTTCAGAGGAGTGTACCAATGTCGACAGATAGTCCAAGGTTTCTGAATTGGATGGTTCGTGAAGCAACTCGTCGAAACCATCTGGAGTAGCAGGAAGGCCAGACGCCGTCGAGTATGACCGAAGACTTGGCCATCCATATGGTCTAGTCCTAAATATACACGATTCATAATATTTTATAGCCGATATGGGTTGCGAAAAAGCGGGGGGAAAAGAGGGAAAGGGGCCATGGCAGAACCAATATCGGCTCGGAAAGGATCGTCGCGTGGCAATCAGCGTGGTTATCCTGTGGAATTTCTTTTCGGTAAATGGAGGAATCCTTGGGCAATGAGACGATAACATGAACTAATGGAGGCGGAGTAGAATAAGAGAAATTGTGGTAAGCATGAAGTAGAGTTCTGAATTTGAAGATGAAGGTAAATTGTCTGGTGACGAAAAATCACGACTGTGTGACATACGTCCCAAAAGGAGCATTTGACGCGTCGCGACGCGTAAAACGATCTGAGCGCTTTTGGGAATCCAGAGAGCTGGAGGACATTACAACGTTGATGAAGGAAATGAAAAGATATAGACTCTCTCAACACAGTACGAATCAGCAATATTTCTATCTGAGCATTTCCTCACAAATCTAAGCGTCCTCATTTAGCACAGGCAGATTCATAACAACCTTTGACCATGAGTCTACCAACGACCTTCCTACAGAAGTCATACCACACTTCAAGGTGCTCTTTAGAGCAAGCATTTGTCCATAAACAATGGATATCGCCTATCACCTGAAGTACACTCTCGAAGTTCGACTGGTCTCAAATTCTGTCCTCGATCACCATCCCATATCCGTACTGGTACGCAGTTGGGCGGTTACACATTTTAATTTTCTCGCCATTGGCGAGCACATTTGACACAACTATACGTCCGAGTCATGATTTAGTCGATAAACAGTTTAAATTGGCCAGGACCGTACCGATAAACTAAAAAGAAAGGATGAGCAGCAGTTTGGTATATGCATAGGACAGAATAAGGACGTGCAAGTTGTCATAGGTTCATCGGCAGATCTAATCTGTAATTGATAGAAATAGGCTTGGCGGGCATTACACTCGGGGCATGTCGCTGTGGTGATTCACAACGATTTAGCAACAGAAAACTCGAGAGAGAAGACTAAAGGCAGACCTTGCGTTTGATCAGCATGGGCCCAAGTCTCAGCTCCTCCCAGAACATCATCTATCTGCTTGCGTTCTAGCCTTGTCCTCGAAGTCATCTGCTTATTCTGTTAATTTGCTCCCTTACGCAGTTCTGCATCCCACTTACCTGAATAGTAATTGGGAACTCATAGGGACACGTATTACAGGCCCATTTGTTGACCCCTGTCTCGGAGGAGATTACTAAAATGTTAGAACAGGTTGGACAGAAAAGCATTGTCGCATTAGTAAAAGTAGAATCGTTGACAATTGTTTATCTTGGAAGACGTATCGGTCCGGCTCGGCAAATCGTATGAATCATCCGAGCCATTGCATTTGTCAAGTTCAAGCTTTGACCACATTTCATGTAACTATGCCACAGCTTCCCATTCTCATCCCAACCTGATCATGGGTATCTTTCACTCTCTCAAACAAAAACTTACAGAAACGACATTCAGATCGGGCGGACACAACAACCTCCACGACAACCATGCCGATGAATCTTCCCTTCCTGCTTGGACTCCAGCACCCGAACAGTCGGTAAGATCACTTCGTTACCTTTCATCCGACGCCTAATTCTCTTTTTTACAAGTACACCTACGGGAAATACAACGAAGCACCGGAGGAAGAATACGAATCCGCTGAGGAATTCTGTCAGCTTTATCCAGTCCATCCTCCCCGTCTACTTCCATCCACAACAGTCGACACCATCAATGACGTCGGGTGCAGAGCCTGGGGGTTAGAGTACCCAGATACACCCCGCTTTGTCGGGAAGATATTTCAAAGTGTTCGCAAAGGAGATTCCGGTCTTATCAAAGTGGAAACCTCTACCAAATGCAAGGACGTCTGCCTTTTGAGCGATCTGCCGATCATGGCTGGACTCTACGATATCAAAGGAAAGACGGGTGTATACTACGAAGTAAAGATCAATCGGATGGATGGAATCCTTGCCATTGGTAAGTGTCTCACTTGTCCTTCTACATTAGCACACCATCTGATGCCTTGCACAGGAACTGCTTGTCGGCCGTACCCACAATGGCGCCTCCCAGGCTGGAATCGCCTCAGCGCTGGTCTTCACCTTGACGACTTACGTAAATTCTTTGAAGACGCCAATGGCGGTCGCGACTATACCGACACCTTGACTCGCATTAATCCTAGTGACACGATCGGATGTGGTTACGAATTTCGAAATGGGCTTCTCTTCTACACCTATAATGGCATGCGTCTTCCTCCGGCATTCAGTGGGCTATACCTGCCTCGTCAAAGCCATGATGTGTTTGCCGCCATCGGCGTTGAAGGTCGTTGCGAATTCCAAGTCAACTTTGGAGGAAACCTTTTCGATTGGTATGACGGAAATGAATGGGCGTGGCGGGTGGATGGTCACGTTGGCAGGATGGCAGGAGGACCCTCTGATGCAGGCGATGACCTTCCTACTTACCAAGAGCGCGAATAATGACCCTGAAGCACAGCTGAAGTCTTTGTCGACAATGGAGATGTTTTATTTTGGATCCTATGGCCACTGGATCACTAGAGGGCTTGAAGTCATAGTTTGTCTCAACGGTTGTACCACAGCAGCGAAAGATAAAATGGATAGGATACCATTGTGTATCGGAACTGAATGAACGTCTGGACAAAATATCAATGCGTAACAGGGTCGTGAGATTGACCAGCTTGCCAAATGTGTATCATTCACAACTAATCATCGTAGCTGGCGTTCAAACAGTCTTAGGAGACAGGTAATCTGTGGCCCTGCTATGTCTCCCTTTGAAGATCTACGCGAAATGGACGGAACAGATGTTCCACTGCTTGTGTCATGAGAGCGAAATGAGACGCTTGAAAATGCAGTAGAGGGCAGGGGCGCTGTTCTTCGATAAAAGTGTAGGAGTCGTGGGGAGTTGGGTAATATATTCAAATTCATTAATAAGCTTCAAATGGCAGTCGCAGGATGTCAGCAAGTCCGCAATGCACAACGTGTCCAACAGTACCCACCTTCAACTATTTTCAAGCGTCAACCCCACTTACTAGATAATTCTCAGTAGACCTTTGCGCGATGATGTGGACAATGTCCACAATGTACATTCCGCATAGGACGCACATGCCTCCATCACGAGAACTGACGCTGGCTTCCTGAGTTTCAGATATGGCCTTGAGCTGTCCACAGTGAACAGCGCCACCTTTAAGAGGTTTCAAAGACGACACGATGGGGTGAGCCAGATCTGGAGACACCTTTGAAACTCGACGGCCGACATCTAATAAGTTGCCACGGCATGATCACATTTATTATGTGACTAGTATTCGACCATGTCGAATGAGTCGAGGGAGTGACGGTTCAACACGGTGGGACGAAAAACACAGACAAATTTACAGTAGATTCACCGGTTGTCGCATCGCCAAGAATTAACTTTGTATTCGGACCAGAGAGCGGGAATTGGCCATGAAGCTGAAGCTTGAAGCTTTGAGGACCGACGACGCCTAACTCAGCCTGCCGTCTTCTCTCAGATTCCTGCACCAGCTCCAGAGTATTTGTAATTTGAATGGAGATCTGCATGAAAGTTGTCAACATCATGATTTGGCATAGACTCAAAGCATCCCGAAGCAGAGTGTCACAGGTTGAAATGTCGTTCAGGATTCCACCGCGCGTGAGATATCTCTTCGACCAAGTTGCCGGAAAATAGGACGATGAACGGAGGGATACTATGACCTAGAGGGATTATATAATTTGTCAGCCTCTTCCAGTTTCTCGGTGTTACATAGCTAACTCTTCAAAGCTTCAAAGCTTCACCAACCATACCGCCATCTTCAAACCTAGAGAGCACTCACATCGACTTGCTGAACTGCGTCCCATATATTTAACAGAGTTTTCGCTGCTTGAAGCCGCCAGTTCAGGAACTGGAGCGAACTGCAGAAGGTCAACCCCGAGCGCAAGCGGTGACTTTGGAAGGCATCGGTTTGCTCCTCTGGCTCGATTTTCTTCCTTTTCGCCCCTTGTGCCCTATAAAAACCTTTTTCTTGTGTAATTTTCCTCGTTATATCTTCCAGCAAATGACAACTTTGAACTCGAACAAAGTAAAAAAAGAACTTGAGAGATGAGCCAGAACTCGAGAAATTTCTTTAGCCCCTTGTCACTCTCTCAAAACTTCTCGAGCAACCACTCCAGCAACTATGGCACCCTGATCCTCTGCATCGAGACCGTCTTGCTGAGAAAGAAGATACTTTGACCTAAAATGACGAAATTGAGAAATGAGTTCCGTATGATCAGAAAGCCTACTAACTCTAATTTCGAAATAAAGTCGCCATCTTTCTTGAAGAAAAGTTCAGGTCCTTCATAACTAAAATCGAGAGAACAAAAAACCTTATCAGAAGTCGGATTATAACAAGGGGGAATACTAACAGATTGTGTCTGAGCGCAAACTGCAAGAATCCCTTCCAATACGGGTCACGTCTACTGAGCAGGTCGGCATTCCCAACAACGACCAGAAGTTCTTTGGCACGGGTTATCGCTACATTCATCCTGGGTTACCCAGTTAGAACCCAACTAAAAAGATACTCTGGTGCTGCTTTACCTTTTTCGCTCCAACACAAGTCCCATACCCTTCTTACGGTCTTCCTTCAGGAATCTGGGTCTTGTCCTCACACAAGAGAGGATGATCACACGGGACTCTCGGCCTTGGTAATCCTAGGTGTGCAAGGCAAGGGAATCAGTTCAACTGCCTCGGCCATCGTGAAAACCCACGCCAGAAATCGGTCACACCCTCCGATCACAAGTAAAAGAACATTCTACCAACCTCAACAGTACCAACATCAACTGCATGGAAGTCCGCTTTTCGGAGTTCTTCACGGAGCAGCCGGACTTGCTCTCTCCATGGCGCCATAATACCTATCTCCTCAGGTCGCAGAGGTGGGGTGCTCGTCAGCGCTTCAGCGAGGAGAGACTTGACAACATCGACAACAATGTCAACTTCTCCTTTATTGAACCATGATACACGCTACATACATCGTTTAATAATCGCCATAAGTAAATGAAACAGAAAAGGCGTACCCGATCATGATCATTAGTATCTTCATCTGATTTGTGACCAATAAATCTGAGAGGAATTCGGGAATTGGGTAGGCCAGACCACTTAAGGACACCATTGGTCGCACAAGGAACCAAAGTATCGCTGTAGAAGATCGCAGATGGAGGCATAAGAATTGCGGGATGGCTGCGATAGTTCTAGAAACACCAAGGATGAGCACAAGATGACTTCTCAAAGTAAACCGACACAAACCTTGACAAGCCGGGTATACGGTGGCAGAAAATGGGATGTCGCAGTTGGGAACTGCGCTAACGATTCTTCGAATTTCGCGTAAAGTGGTCGCGCGAACAATCTTTCCAGCAAAGACATTTCAAAGTCGGCCGCCCGTGCCTCATCCGAGGAGATGAGAGGGCCCACTGTAGGAAAAAATATTCACATCAGAATTTCGGTCATTAATGGGATCGAGTTCACGCTGGTTGATGTCTCCGCAAAGGGTCAACTGGGGCATAAATGTCTTCTCCGCTGCTTTACCTCCAGAACGCAGTGGAAGCACGACAGAAATCGGTATCAAAAGCTCTGGTTCAGACCCTTGAGCTGCCTTATGCACGGAATTTGCATCAGTATTGGCTAAATTTTATCAAAGGGATATTCACCTCATCAATGAGAAGATGTGTCCAATGGGGCTGGGCTACGTGGTTTGCTTTCCGATGTGGATGGATTGCCGAAGAGGTTTCCTCTTCCATTGCCATTAGAGCCATATTTGCGCATTGTGCTCTAACCAATATACTTGCATCCAGACAGGAACATACAACCACCCTGTATTCCATCAACTTTTTCCAGGGAGGGATCGAGAAACCATTGTGTTCCACATCTGTAGAGAGCTTCAGGATCACAAAATCCTCATAAAATATGCTCAACCTACAACAATACGGCTTAATTGCATCTGGAACCTCGGCAAACGTCCGATGAGGATTATTCAATCGCAACATCTCATTTTGCATGAGCCGATCTTTCATTCGGACAGCAAGAGTATCCGTCGCTGGATTTGAAGGCGCACAGACAAGTATGCAAGCTTCAGGTTGCACGCGAAATATCTGGAGAACTGCTTCGACAAGCGTTCTATAATTTTTATATTTCAGTAGATTTACGGAAGGTTAGAAGCATAATTACCGTGTCTTCCCTGTTCCGGGTGGCCCGCTAATGAGATGGGGGATGGACGACTCGTAGAGCGCGACAGCACGAACGGCCGACTAGTAAACGCAGCATAAGTCAGGGCTGGTATTAAAAATAATATTAATAAGTCACCCGTTGTTCGTCATTCAATCCGGAATCCATCCACTGACTCTCCTTGATTTCTGCATTCTCGAGCATACGCGGAGGGGACTCTATAAAGTCCCGTGGCTTTGGAAACGTCCAATACCTGGCCAAATTAGTGGCTTTAACATCTTCATCACTAAGCATCATCGCTACAGTTGTGACGGCACCCTGCATCGAGCACAAAGGACGGGCATTCATCATAAAGGTGAGATTGAACTTAAAAGGAATTTCGTCTTCAGGGCCAAAGATGTAGCGTCCATCTTTAATCTTGATACTGCGAACGAAGGCTGCTATGTGTTGTTTCAGAGGCTCACTGGATATATCTGAAAAAAAAAATAACTCGACAATTACGGAGCAGAAAAAACACAAGTTTTAGTACTTACGAATGAAGCCATCTCTCTTTCTCAATGCCACCACCCTACCCTCCACTGCATGGAGTCTCCCCCTCATCTCGGCCTCTATGACTTCCCTCATATGAACCAAATCCCCAATTTCCAAGTACGGATGGTTCTCCCTGATTCCCTGCACCTCCAAACTGAATTCAGCAGAATCCCATTCAACCACCTTCACGGATTTCTTCCACAACACGATTCCTTCCTTCTCCAACGTCATTCCCTTGAGTTCCCAGCGGAGGATGTCAATCCAGTGCTGATCGTATGTTTCCATTTCCAGAGGAGCAAGCTTCGCAGAAGGTGCGATGGGGGGTGAAGAAAGCAGGGCATGTAAAGAATTAGATTTTTGAATAATTTCGATGCGTGAAGAAGGAAGGAAAGAATTTAAATAAGCTTCAGAGGGAAAAATTGGAAGGGCAGGCAAAGGATTCAGAGAGTGTTTTTCATGTTGAATTTTTTTGAGATATTCTGGTACAAAACTGTCTGCCTAACGGACGTCATGTTCAGCATCGAGAAAAACGAGGGAAGGAAGATTTATATACGTATTTGTCCATTTGAAAGCCTTTATTAGTTTTCTGTGTTCAAAGTCAATCAGTTGTTCGGCATTCAGAAACATCCAACACACTTCAAGTTTTTTATCATTTTTCAATTCTTCAAGCGTTTGAGTCAAACTTGGTGGCTCGATATAATTCTTTCCAAAAAAAGATACAGGTGGGAGTAACTCCAGCTTCTTCTCGGGTTTCTCGTCTGGTTTTGCCTCTTCCTGAATCCTAGGGTCTTTCATGGGAAGTAGAACAGGTTGTGAGCGATATCCTGGTAAGGGTGCAAGTCTCCCTTTCCAGTATTCGTTGATCTCGATGTGATCGCGAGAGATTGGATCGGGCCCAGGTAAAACCGGAAAGTTTCGATGAGGAATAGGTAGCCCAGGGGGGTGTTCAGGAAAACCAGAATGATTATGGATACCATTAAGCGCTATGGGTTGCTGGGGGTGTTGGGGATTGGGATAGACGTAACCCGAGTGATTCTGGTTTACATGATGGAGTCCGGGAGGTGGAAAATGGGGCATATACGGAGGCGGTCGCGAAGGACTAAACGGCACTGCAAGCGGGTTCATGTAGGGTGGTGGGTAGGGATAGAGTGGATAGGCGCCGTTTTGTGACGTCGAAGGGTGCAAGGGACTAAATTGGGCATGTTGTGAAGGTTGCGGTGGCACAAAGTTCGCTGGAGAATAGTAATTGGGCCCATGTGGCATAAATACGACCCCAGGAGGAGGAGGAAAGAAGTGACCGTTCATTGAGGACGCTCATAGGGTTAGAAAGGCTGCAGGTCGCTGACTAGCTATGCATCCTACAACGTGGAACGGACCAGACATCACAGTGCGGCACGGCAACGTCGCGATCGCAAATGGGGAAATCAATTTCATTGACAACTCTGTCTATACATATATACATATACCTCGAGAGCGAGATGAGGATCCTAGCGAATCTGAGAGCTTAATCGCCAGCGCCTCCATGAGTTTTCATTCAAAGTTTCAATTGCAGTGTGGGACGAATAGGAACTTGAAAGGGTCTGCAGAAACTAGTAACCAAATTGAGACAGTTTCAAGTCTCAAGTGAGCTCTGAAAAATCGAGGAAAATCGTTGGTCATGAATAAAAGTACATTCGTATCTTGAGGGACAACGGTAACCTACTTTGTGTTCGGGATCCGATGGTATTTCTTCTCAGCTTGTTGCCTAATTAAGCCACGAGGCTCGTTCATGTCAATGGGTAATGAAATAACCGCACAACCACGCTTATCTAGAGAAAAAAATGTTCAGTGATAACTGATAACTAAAGTTGGAGCTCTGATCACATTGCCGTCAACACAGTGCGCCCTCGACATCCAAATAATTTGAGTCTCGGAACCCTTTGATGTTCAATCGCGTGCTTTGCGACGCATAATGTTTGCCAGTTGATAGAAACCTGTCATCAAACCTATTCGATTTCTACGAAACAGCGGTCAAGTGCTCACACCCGATGCCAGCCTCATTGATGGCCTGTCCCGACTGGGTCATGTAAAGCGAGAAGGTTTCGGGGAGCACGGCATGATGCGGGTCAAAATTCTAAACCCGGGCCGGGTTGTGTTTCTTTCCAGTGTGGCGCCTACATTGGCATGGCTTCAATGCCCCCTCCTACGGCTACTACGATTCTCGCTACTCCTATTGGCAACGTCGAGGACAGCCGTGCGCAGAGATTACAACGCCAGCAGTCGCGCTTTCGTGATAGAGGGGGGTGAGACTTGGAATCAATCCTTCTAATGCCAGACCTTTTGAGTCATTCTCTCAATCAGAATTTTTATCCCTTCCAGTCGGAATACTCTTGCCGACATACTGTTGGGAAAGGCGTCGCCAATCAAAAGACGAAGGCGCAGTGCATCCGCGTCACCTTCCAAGGGCCGCAGAAAGTCAAGATCACTTGTACGCGCAACATCAGTTCACGAAGAGAACCTCAGAAGGAGCCCCAGAAAGCAAAGAATGAGTCTGTCCGTCGCGTCTGGAGCCGGTGGTTGTGAGTAATCGTGTTTTAAAGCTTGGTGGAGACTTAACTGTCATTTACCTATCAGCTAGACCGGTTAGCGTAGTTTCCTCTCACCGTGGTTCTGTCGTCGGCAAGAGTTGACTCCTTCTTTTTATATTGAATAATCAATAACATTATCTCCCAGCGTCGCGTAAGGCTTCATCAGAACCGGTCACGCGGGAAACTCCTACAAACACGTCTAACGAAGTCAATGATAACTCAGCATTAGTCAAGGGAGCTAGTGGCAAGAAAACACCCGCGTCGCGACGTTCTAATAAATCGACTTCAAAAGCGAAAGCCCCAAAATCCAAAGTTGCCAAGCCCGAGGAGAATGCACCGCGGTCCAAAAGGACGAGGACGAATGCAAAAACACCTGGTATGTCACCTGCAGCGTAAACCAATATATTCCTTACACAACCTTAGTCGATCTAATGGACGGACATGCGAAGCTGTCTCAAGCGGTGCCATCTGCACCTCCATCTAAAGCGTCTCGGAAGCCTTCT